>JAALOO010001762.1_pt1 | contig 13579 bp, 13 predicted proteins | sample 7257641 | NCBI WGS metagenome assembly JAALOO01 (sample SAMN14085613, study PRJNA598686) | mite metagenome | biome: ENVO:01001000; feature: ENVO:01001002; material: ENVO:01001226; isolation source: single female mite from University of Michigan culture on fish food culture... ... | reverse complement strand
TTGTACCAAATATCAACCCGTTGTAGGGAGTTGACTTTATTTTGTGGCCTTGTGTTAGTGAGTTTGCAACGCAGGCAGTACACCTTTTTCAAAATAGTAAATTAAATTTAGGCGCACTTTTACGCGATTGACACGAACCGATAAGCGATGGGGAGATGGATGGATGGATGCCACTGCAGCAGTATTAGCAGCATCCAATTGCCAATGACGCGTGCAATTTTCTTCTTTAGTGCCCCGTCAAAGCAACAACAGCTGATCATCCTTAGCTGATATGCTTTAATTTTGCCGTTTTCTTATTTTATTAGCCACTTCTTTTTATGTGTGCGCAAGCACACTCCTGGTGCTTGAGCATAACAAGTACTGCCACTTTGAGATTAGTCATGAAAAATGGCCTTTAATATGCTCTGTAAAGTAATAGCAAAGGTAAACAGTTTCACAGTTATACAGGTGAAGAGGAGTCTGCCTCTCTTGTGTGTGTGCACAACAGATATAAGTGCACCACATTTATAAATAGTAGTTTGTTGAACAGTGTTTACAAACATGTAAATTTGCTTGTCTCAAACTCACACTTTGTCTTTTACAACTGGCCATTGTTTTCCCTTATAAAAAGTAAGCCGATTTACTTTTGCTATTTTATGAGTTTATGGTATTTAGCAACAACAACTCGGAAGTATTCCATCATCATTGAACTCGGTGCCGGTGCCTGTGCTAATATTAGTTTGTTTTTCAACGCCACTAGACATTGGTAATTAGCAGCCATCAGTGTCTGGGCGCAAGTGGGGGCACCAATTTCCGCACCTCCATTGTAAAATTGTGAAAATTATTTTGCTGTTTATTGTTGTGATCTTAGCGCTTCCACAGTGCTTGCTTGCACATACGGAACTGAAAAAGCTGTCGCTGCTGCTGCTGCTGTGATCACTCAAAGTCCAGTGCAAAGCCGGACATCTCTGTTGAAAAGAGGAAAAAGAGGATAAAAATAAAATTGAAAAGCAGACCTGTGCTCGATTAGCTAGAGAGAAAGAGAGGTTGGTAAAAATTGATTTGCTACGGATTTGCACCAAGCAGACAAAGAAGTGACAACAGCCGATGCGGGTTCCGCATTGACTGCTGAAGTGCCAGTGAGCATTAGAAAATGACCACTTGATATAACCGAACAAAGCTCACAAACCTAAGCATTAATCTCCTCCTTTTTATTCACCAGGCTTCTACCACATCACCGATGCTGATGGCCGCCTCCGTCGCGTCGACTACACCGCCGGACCTGATGGCTTCAAGGCGAACATCCGCTCCAACGAGGAGGGTCTGACCAGCCGAGACTCCGCCGACGCCCACTTTGAGGTGGAGGCGCCCAGCGCCGCCCAGCAGGCGTCCGCCCAGGCGCAGGCTCAGGCCGCCTCGCAGCGAGCACGATCAGGCCCATCGGGTGCCTACGCCGTGGCAGGTAACCGATTCTAAATCAACTTCCCCTTGCAAGCGTCACCATCAGTGGCCGCAGTCTCTCCATCACTGCCTCACACAGCTCCTGTCCTCTAAAATCTTTCCCCCTCCTTTCCTTTGGTGTGTGTGCCTTTCCCTTCTAAACTCTGATGGTGTCTGCTTCTACTTCTACTTTTTCCACTCCTTTTTTACCACCACACTGCGCCTCAACAGCCTAAATAATCATGATGATAAATAATTAATTCTAAATCACACACCTAGCGTATCATTCTACTCAAAGATACACTCTATCATTTTACTTTCCTTTTTTTCTTCTTTTTCTTCTAAATACTCGCCTCTAAATGTAAACTTCTATCATGAAATGCACTACTTCTTTTCAGTCCTAAACAAACCGAAACTAAACATGCATTTTTAAAACACCCTTTTCTCTTCTGGAAATCTAAATATGACTTTTTACTACTTCTCACCTTGATCTTCCCACTCATTCCACTCCTTGCACTTTCCTATCTCGTTTTCTCATTTTTCCTCTTTTGACCCGGTTGGTTGTGCTTGTGTAAAGTAAAATTTATTTTCGTTTACGTCTTTCTAAATGTTCTTTCGATCTAAAAATGCGGTTTCTTTTTATTTGGGTTTTATTTGTTTATTTTCTTTTGGTCGTTTCTGAAATGGTTTCTAAAAAGTGTTTGCTAAACGTTTGCTCTAAACTGCAAGTTATCTAAAACTGATCTAGTCACTGGAAAACGGTTTTAATTGTTTAAAATGGGCATTTTTCATGGTCATCTAAGTGACGGCAACTTCTCGTTTCCATTGCACAATAACCAAAACCTTGATTTACAAACACACTCTCACTACTTCACTCAGGCAACCTTCGTCGTCGTCCAGTTGTGGAGGATGCCCAGGCTCAGAGGTACCAACAGGTGAATGATGCACAGGAGCAGCAACAACAACAGCAGCAGCAGCAGGAGGTTGATGATGAACAGCAAGTTGTTGAGCCTCTTCCTCCATCTCCACCCAGGCCACCCAGTAAAGTGCCACAGCGGCCACAGCCCCCTCCCACTCCTAGGCCACCGGTGAAGCAGCCCCAACGCCCCCAGCCTGTTTACCCACCTCCCTCCCGTCCGCAGCCACCACGACCGCAGCCTCCCAGTAAACTGCCCCCAAACCAGCCCATTCCTCAGCCACCCCCACCTCAGCAACCCACCTATCCTCAGCCTCCATCGAAGCAGCCCCCGCGTCCCCCACCACCACCACAACAACCCACTTACCCTCAACCACCTGCCAAACGACCTCCACCACCCCCTCCTTCCCGACCTGAATATCCTCCCGTTCCTCAGCCACCTCGTCCTCAGCCTCCACAGCCGCAGCCAAACTATCCCTCAAAGCAGCCTCCATCACGCCCACAACCACCTCCTTCCCAGCAGCCAAACTACCCGCAACCACCTGCCAAAAGACCGCCACCACCCCCTCCTTCCCGACCAATCTATCCTCCTGCTCCGCAGCCACCTCGCCCACAGCCTCCACAACAGCAGCCAAACTATCCCTCAAAGCAGCCCCCATCCCGTCCTCAGCCACCTCCACAACAACCAAACTATCCGCAACCTCCATCAAAGCAGCCCCCTCGTCCACAACCCCCTCCTCAGCGACCACTGCCACCGGCAAAGCGACCACCACCGCCACCCCCGTCTGTTCAGGTAATGACAGCCAAGGGTAATTTCCCATTACAAAATAGACTAACATTTGTCAATTACTTTCACATCAGCCTCCTCCACCGCCACCTTCTCGACCAACCCCACCGCCTCAGCAGGAACAGGAACAGGAGCCACTGGAGCAGCAGAAGATTCAGCAGGACTTTGAGCCGGAAGGATCAGAGGAGCCCTCCCTCCAGCAGCAACTTCCCTCAAAACGTTCGGTGATGTTCTGGGACATCAACTCCTTCCTTCCGCAGGCTTATCGTTCTTAAACCACTTACTAACCATTTCTCACCTTCACAATGATCTGCTCTTTTTTACTCTCTACAGCATTATCAGTATGACAGCACAAACTTACTTACTGCCTTTATTTCACTACCACTTTTGGCTTTTATTTATTAATTCAATCTGGGTTTTTAATCTGAATCTCATCTTTACTTTAGCTTGCATTCTGCAATTTACAACTATCACAGCTGGTCAAGCAGCTCAAAAGTCATATCTGATGCGCCAATCTGCTTAATTTCAGTTCTTGAACTTAATTTCAATTTCTTTAACTCTACAGTCTTCTCTATCTCATAATTATTGAACCTCAATCAATTGTCTCAACTGCTTAAAATTGCAACCAAATAAAACAGTGCTTAATAAAAATGGGTTTCAAAAATGGCTTGACTCTTTTCTTTTAATCCTTGATCAGGAAATGCAAAGTGCCCAAAATACGAAAGGCACAATTTCAGGAAAAAGGTAATAACTAATGATAGACAAGGCGAGAAATTCACTGGTGTGCACATTGTAATCAAATTATTCCTTATCCCCTCTTTTCTAAACTCACCATGGCGACACACTTCACAATATTAGATGTGGGCTGTCTGGCGATCAGTGTTTGTGCAAGAAAGGAGTGCACCTAAGCACTACCTGCCATTGCCTACCCACGCCTGTCCATCAACTGTGATTTGACTAATCGCATTTGATAACGCGTAATAGAGAGGCGCAACAATCAATGCACATGATGGTGGTGGTCACTTGTCTCAAGGAAAGTGGTGTTTCCGTTTACAGCTGCAATCGATTGATTTATTGTGTCGCACTTTGTGGTGCTGTTGATGCATTTTGTTGGACATGTGTTTTGTACTTTTCTGTTATTATTTTTACATCTGATGCCCAGTCAGTAGCACCATCTAGTTATTTGAGTAGTAGAAGTTTTAGCTTTTGGAAACCTGATCAATCTCACTGTGACAAAAACGAGGCTAAATGTAATTGAAGAAATGAGAGCTACGCTAAAAACTGTTATAGTTTATAAAACTTTATTTATTGTTTGTGCACAAAACGACCAAAAAGTCTTTTGTACTTTTACTTTGTAAAATAAGCTGTCATTGATAAGATTACCAATCATCAGTAGATGAAAACGTGCTTAGCATCTTGCCACCTCCGACATGTGTCCCTTCATTCGAATGGGCGACTCTTTGACGTGGTCACCGGTCTGCGGTGCGTGGATCATCGTGCTGCCGTTTCCGCTGACGACGGCCACGTGGTGGATTCGACCGCCATCGTTGAAGAAGACCAGATCACCGGCTCGTCGCTGCTCAAAGGGCACATGGGAGCACTGCTTGTCGGCGAACTGAGCGGCGGCCGTGCGGGCGATGGTCTTTCCCGTCGCCTGGTACACCGAGTACCGCGCCAGGCCGGAGCAGTCGAAGCCGAAGGTCTTGGCGCCGCGGTCCACGCCGAAGGACTTGCCCTTGAGCGTGCCACCGCCCCAGCTGTAGGGAGTGCCGATCATGCTGCGGGCGTGGTCGGCAATGGCATCGTGACCCTTAGTGGTCACCTTGGGCTGAGCAGGGTTTGGCTGCGGCTTCACCGGGGTCTTAACCGGAGGCTTCACCGGCGTTTTCGGGTCGGTTTTCGGGTGAGTGGGCGTTTTGGGGTTTGTTTTGGGATGCGTTGGTGTTTTGGGGTTTGTTTTTGGGTGGGTTAGAGTTTTTGGGTTAGTTTTCGGGTGAGTTGGCGTTTTGACAGGAGTCTTTGCTGGATGTGTGGGCACTTTGGGCTTAGCAGCCGGATGAGTGGGAACCTTAGGCTTGGCGGCAGGGTGAGTTGGGACTTTTGGTTTGGCTACCGGAACAGTCTTTGGTTTAGTCGGAACTTTAGGCCGTGGCACAGGAATGGGAACCTTTTTAGGCAGTTTGGGCACTGTTGGCTGGCGGTGAACAACAGGTTTAGGTGCCGGTTTAGGAGCGGTGTGGTGGACCACTGGTTTAGGAGCTGAATGGTGAACAACCGGTTTGGGAGCAGAGTGGATTGGATGCGTCGGTCCCAAGTTGGCTTCGATTGCTGTGTATATTAAAAAAAATTATAATTAGTTTTTTAATTGCAAATGTCTAATTGTTCTACACTTGCCCAAGAAAAAGGCAGGCAAAACTGCCAAGAAAACTATAGAGAACTTCATGGCTGTCAAATTAGTGTTGCCAATTGATGCTGTTAGCTGTTACTTTTTTCCGTTATTTAAATAGGCACCTAAACAAAAGGATCTAAGTGATTGTTTGCCAAGAAGGGTAATTACGTCAGTGCAGTAACGTGACTTTTATTAGCGTTATCTATTTATTTGTATAATATTATTCTAATTATAAGATTTTTGATAATTATCGTGTAACACTCGGCCACAGAGAAGGACCAAACATGTTCACAGTTTGGTTTTATCGCCTTCTAACAGGCACTTGGGATTGAAGTGGTAATAAGTGTCTCAGAGACCCACACTAGGATGGAATGTAAATAAATATTTTTTGTTATGTTTTGCTAAAAGTAAAATTAATAGTTTGTTTATCATCAAATGCTAGTTTGGCACAAATTTTATTTGAATTAATTACCAACAAAACAGTATTTAGCAACTTTTCCGCATCACTAGATGTCATTCATTTTTTACTGTTTTGCTATTTGTTCAATCAAGCAAAATAATAAAAGTATTTTTCAGAAAAAAATTAAATTAGTTTACTTAAACTTAAATTATTTTTTAAGTATTAATATTATACTCGAAATCACGCAAAACGTCTTTGAACTTTTGTTAATATTACGTAAAACAATTTTAATATATTTGTATTGAAAATTTATGCAACATTGAACTTTTTAAATGATTTCATAATATAGTCAGATTTTTATTGGTAATATAATAAAGGCACTTAGTTTTATTACAGGGTTTTATTTTTCTGCATCAAAAGTTTTGAATTTTTAAATTAATCCAGATTATAAATACCAAAACTTTTCAATTTAATATTGTGCGGATAAAACTACACTATTTGTTTAAAAAATAAAAACTTTTTGTTGTAACCTGCCAGAAAACAAAATAATATTAAGCAATTTTAACTCGAGCTTTGACAATTAAAAAAATTTTGTAAACAAATTACTGGAGCATGTTGATTTATTCCAATTTGATTTTCTTTGTTATATCGACTGGAAAAACGCTATAATCTAAAAATAGTTTTCTTATTACTGTAGTCACAGGTTCAAATATCCGAAAAATGATGAACCACTTAATTTAGATATTAGTAATTTTAGTGAAACAAAATAAAAATACAATTATGATAAAATATTATTAAAATAATAAAGGTTTGGGTTTTTATAAAAATCGGCTAAAAATTAAAACATTTTTAAAATTAAAACTCTATAAATTCTAAAACTAGTTTTTAATAAATGATTTGTTAAAAAATTGTGTAAAACAAAAGAATTTCAATTGCAATCAAAAAGTCAATTATTTTAAAAATCATTTTGTTTTGTAAATAGATACATTTTTTAAAATTAAACTGATTTAAAAGGATAAACAATTTTTAACACAAACTAAAGTACTTTTAATATTTAAATTTTTTATTTTAAAATTCAACGCATGCATAACTATTTGAAATTTAATCCGTTGAATAATTTTTCAAGTACAAAATTGACACTGCAAATATTCAACGTTGTTAAGATAAACTGAGATACTTTGTTTACACCAAAGTTGTTTTGCGTTGAAGAGAAGGTCAAATATCAAACGAGTAAAATATATTAAAAAATATTTTTAAAAATAACTATATTCTACTGCTTTTACATTAATAAATTGGTATAGGCTACAATTGTTTAAAATCCAATATAAATAAACAAAAGGGTCATAACAATAAAATTACGTCAAATAAAATAAAACAAAACATACAAACATGTCACACTGCCTTATCTTTGTACTACTATTGGGCCTGCTTTATTATTGCATCCGTTTATTTTTATTGCTAAAATTATAATCAAACTTAAACTTTTGCTTGTTGTACAATGTGTTTTATTGACTAGGAAATGCTCATTTAAAAATATATTACTGTTACCAATTTTTAACAAGATTCAATTAGCATCAAAAGGCATCAGAAAAAATACAGGAAGATGAAGCTGCAAAAAAGCACTCATTGCACACTAATTATTTTAAATAAATTTTATTATAATAAAAGTGGATTTTTACTGTGCAAACTGAGCCCAGTCCTAATTAGGGGATGCAAAAGTGAAAAATCATGTTTGAAAAAGCCACTCTGTGCAGATGAAGATTGAGTTACATTAGCGCTAAAGATGATTGAGCGGCATCAAGTTGAATCTAACGAGAAAGGGAGTAAGTGGGAAAGACATCCGAGGCGAAGGAGCGACAGGAGAATACAATTTTCTTAGCCCCCTTTTCTATTTACACCGGTAATGAGCGACATGAGTGAACTCAACGTGAAAGTGAACAAAAAGTGGCAGGAAGAGAGCTTCCTCTTTTTTACCACTTTCTAACACTCTCATTGCCTTCTGCCAATCGATGTTGCCGTTCGTTCGTTTGTTCGACATTGACACAGCCGCCGCCAGAAGCGAATTTCAAACAAGCCCAAGCTGCTGGGCCCCACATCCCTCATTCGGGCAGCAGAAGCAGCAGCACTTCAGTCAGTCAGTGAGTCAGGTTTGAAAGAGCATTGGAGAATGAAGCGGGAAAATGTCAAATTGCATTTGCATCGGTAGGTACAACGCACTAAGCGTCGCCTGCGTCTGCCTCGGTCTGTTTACACAGAGTGTTCAATTTGCAGTGTGTGGCACAGTGCAGAGCTGACACTGCTCCTGCTGTTGTTGCCGCTAGCAGGTTCCCTCGCTTGCAACTTTCTATCTTTCTCTCTCTTCTCCTACCACCCTCACTCTTTGGTGTGGGCAAAGTAGTACAACCACCACCACCGGCACAGGAGGCACCTTCCACTGAAAGAGCCCAGCAGACTCCAACAGTTTACTATTCGATTGTACGCTTCAACCAACGGCAGCGGCAGCAGCTGCAAACGAACCGACGACGGCTTACCGTTCGGTTCTCTGTTCCATTCTCTATTCTCCATTCTCTATTCTGCTGTTGCCCGTCTTGTTGATAGTGTGCTGGTCCACTGCTGCTGCTGCTTATGTTTTGTTGTTGTTGTTTTTGTTGCTGTTGCCGCCGTTGCAGTTGTTATTGTCGTTGAAACTTGTGTTCTTGGAATTAGCATCACCTAGCAGCTGTTTGCACCTTCTCTAAAAAGAAGTTTTGTCCATTTACTCAAATCGACACATTTATCTTCCTGCTCTTATCGACACATTTATCCATAAATAATATTAAAAATCTGCATCGACCTTATCTCGAGTTTTTGACTGTCACTGAGTTTGCCACCCTCTTCCTATCTTTCCATCATCTCCGCTTTACCTCATTGAATTTTAGCACAAGGTAAATCATCTTTACACAAACTGTAATTTTGTACAATTTAAAAAAATAATTTAAAATTAAAATACAAAAAGTATCAGCTATTTTGTTATTATCAGTTTGCAGTTGACTACTTAAAAATAAATTAGTTTCTATTAAAAATACAGCCCAAACGATAGTACCTCTATTAAAATGACTTATATTGTAATATGACTTGCTCATTTACCGCCTAACGACCTCTTCTTATTCTCTGGCCAAATCAATTTTTTTGCCATGCCAGGTTCAGTTCAAAACAACAAAAGTTATATAGACTTACATTAATTTAAAAATTATGACTGTATTTTGACACATATGAGAGAACAAGAAAAAAGAGGCTCTCACCTTTAACTTCCCCGCACGCCATTTTTTAGTTTCCAGTGATAAATGTCATATTGCTTACCAAAGAGCATTGCCACTTTTTTCTTGTTGTATAGCAGAAGTCTAATGTGAAAGACAATGGTAAAGTGCGTGTCAGCTTTTTATCTTTCCAATGCATTTGTTGTGTTCACTTGAAGACACTGTTGAGTGCGCACTTAAGTGATGATCATGTGACAGCTTGCTAAAATCAGTCTTAAAAAAGTAATAAAAAATGACTTTTTTTCTAGAAAAAAAAGAATAGGTCATCACATATAGGTTGCATAAATTCGTGATTTGAATGACAAACAGACTTTAGAAACTAAAATCAATTTTTTGTTTGCTAGGTACAAAAAGTTATTATTTTCAGTATTATAAAGATTTTCAATTATCTTTCACTTTTGTCGTTTTCAACTTAACGATCGCCTAATTTATTTATTTGCCCAAGTTTTCGCACTAAAGTTTTGGCATTTTTATTATCTTTTTTATACAGCAAAAAATCTTTCAATAATATTATATTACAGATTTTTTGGTAGTCCCTTGCACGGCCATCAACGAGAAAAAAATTAAGAGCTTTGACGGTCTCCTCGTTGTAAAGGAACAGAATTTTTATTGTTTTGACATTTTTACGATGATGATGATATAAGCTTTCTAATAATAAGTTTAGTGCTTTTAGGAAGTTTTCAGCAGAAACAGCAGCAATGAAAGAGAGCAGCGGCAGAGAACAGGCAATAAAAGAAGGTTTTCTCATAATGAAAAGGCTATACTTTGCAGTGGGCAAACAGCTAGGCTAGCTAGTTAGCAGGGTACAGCAAACACAAACACCGGCTGGCTGCTCATCCAAATTGACGAAACCTTGCAGAGCTTGGTCAAATGGGGAAATGTCACACATCGTTTGCGCCTGTTTGTCATGTTGTTCAGTTGTTGTTGTGCTCTGCTGTCGAATGGTGGTAGTTGACAGTAATAGAGCGATGATGGGCAGAGCGGCACCAGCAACAGCAGTCAAAGAGAGGAAGTCGACAATAATAACAACCTTTGATGGCGATAATAATAATTCGCCTGTAACTGTTCGCTGGGGTGACCGCATCACTGGGGAAAGACTCTAGGAATCGCTGGTGACAGCCTGTGTCTCTTTCTTTCTCTCTTTCTTTTTCTCTTTCTGTGTCTGCCAGCTTGGTGATAACACCAACATCTGTGTTCACTATTGGTGCGAGCTTTTTAATTAAATTTTTACTGCAACATTTTGCCCTTTTTTCTACTCCATCCATCCCCTCCTCTCCTCCCCTTTCCTAACTTCTTCGTTTGTAATATTTAGGCTTTTCAATCAAATGAGAATACACATGCTCCGATTTATTTTTAATTATTTCACCAATCTGAAGCCTTTTTACTGCAAAAAATTATATTTTGTGACATTTTTAGGCCTATTTTTTAATTAAGTTGTATAAGTTTAATTGTTTGTTAACGAGTGCTCAAAAACCTGACAGATTTTGACTCTAAACTATGACAGGAAAAACGTTTGTTTACCGTTTTGATTAAGCTAATTGTTTTCAAGTTTTTCGGCATGTGCAAAAAGCTTTTTAATTAATGTGACAATTTTAGTCATTTTAAAAATTGCTTGAGTTACCCAGTTAGTTTTTGCATGAAAGATACTAAAAAACTCGAATTTTGTTAAAAAGTAATTAGTTTTAAAAACAAACAAAGATTTAAAATACCTTTTATAAATGCGGCCCTCATTCAAGTTTAAATTCAGGTTATTTTCCGCTTAGTTTTCCAATTCGGTAGAAGCACAAATGAGGGTTGACAGAAAACAAATGGTGAAGAGAAATCTGATCACCAGACTGATCACAAATTTAAGCAAAAAGTAAAGAGAAAAAACAAACATTGGCACAAACAAACAGACGGCCTAGGTTCGGTCTCGGCACAACAACGCAAAATGTGATTTCCATAGAGAGCGTAAAATGTCAAAGTTCAAAATAAAGTTTTTTTGTCTTGATGCAATATCCTAAAGAGCAATGGGCAAAATGGGCCTAAATTGAGCAATTGAAACCTTTAACTTGTTATACATTGTTGGAAAGGTAATTTTTTTATATTGTACAATAGTTAAATAGATATGTTGAGGTGAAAAGTAGTTTAGAAGATTCTTGCACGAGTAAGTCTCATAAATCATTGTTTTTGTGTTATTAAAAATCAAAGTTGAAAAGTTCGAAATTATTAAAAATAGCAAAATTGTCAAACTCAAGCTATTCCTATAACATTCTTTTAGACATTTTATGGAGTGTCGTGCAAGAACTACTTTTCACCTCAACATATCTATTTAAGATTTGTAACCAGCAAAAAATTACCTTTTTAACAGTGTAAAGCAAGTCAAAGGTTTCAATTGCTCAATTTAGGCCCAAAAATGACTTATTTTGCCCATTGCTCTTGTATTATTTACACAGATTCAACAAATCTCATTAATTATGTTGGTCGGATAATCATCTCAAACAATTTCAACACAACTTTTCAACGTTGCCAAAAACACTGTAAATCTCAAAAATGTCCCAAATCAACGAGCTACTGAGAACGACGAACTTTACAACACCCTCCAAAAACTCCACCGTACTAATCGAGCTACTCGTTGAGCTACTGAATCAGACACTAAGACAAAAACAACCAAACAATGATGGCGTCACCGAGATGCGGTACCAGCAGCCGGCAAACTCGCCACAGAGTCAGGGAGGACTGCCTCAGGGAAGCTACGGCTCTAATCGATTTGGCTACAACAACTGGAACAGTCAGTACGGCTCGGTCAACCCGAACTGGCCGAGTGGAGTGTCCGGTGAGGAGAACTGGAACAGCTGGAACCGGGTGTTCAAGCTGGTGCTGTACTGTTTTGTGTCCACTTTTGGATCGATGGGCGCCATCTTTATGGTGTCGGCGTTGACGGTGGTGGAGTCGTTGCAGGTGCGGGGCAATGTCTTTGTGGCCTCTCTGTCCTTCGGTCACCTGCTGGTGACACTGGCCGTCCTGCCTGCCTCAGCCATCGCCATCATGGCCAATGTGAATGAGGATCAGCCGACGTTGTGTCACTTTCAGTGGCTGCTCACCACTGCCTGCTTCACCGTCACCGTGCTCAGTTTCTTCGCCCTGGCCCTCGACAACTTCACCGGTCTGAGTCAGCTGAGGCGGGAGCGGTACCAGCGATGCTGCACCAAACTCAGGGTCACCGCACAGCTGATGGTCATTTGGGGCCTCGCATTCGCACTGCCCTGGCTCCAACATCACTACCAGTGGGGACCGGAGTTCTGTCCTGACAAGCGCACTTGGCCCATACACCTCGGATTTCACCCGTACCTTTTTGGTAAGTGCTGTCCTAAACTATCAATGACTAAAGTGCTTTCTCAACAGGTGTTCTCCTCCTGCTCTCCCTCATTACACTGTGTCTCTTCGTTCGCTCCCTCTTTCGCCACAAAGCTTACCGTTTGCAGATGGAAAACTCCACCGAGTCCTCCTTTATCCTCTCTGATGGTTTCCTACTAAAACCCAACTGCATCGTCTACTTTGTCTCTTTTTGCATGTGGATGCCTGTGGTAAGATTGCTTCATTATTATTTCATATTCTCAAACACTACAATCCCTAGGTCGTGTTGATGGTAGTGGACCCTCTGAACCCTCTTCCTCAGCACTACCTGGACACTGCCTGGTCAGTGGCCCTGTCCAATTCAGTGTGCTTCTCATACGTGTACGCAGCCACGAATCGAGACTTTAGAGAGGCCTTCAACAAGCTCTTCTACTACTGCTGCTGCAAATCACACGTCACCTTTGCTCGGAAGGGCAATGCCATGCGAAGAACGGTGGCCAATGAATCGCACGGACAGATGAGAGTGCACATCATCCCAGGGCTGAACATCTACGCACAGCGAAAGGAGACGGCTGCTTTGGCCAGTGCCAACGCTGCCAGCACTTCCTACCATGGAACTCATTCCAGTGCTGTCTTCTTCTAAAGAGGATGGCTGTAATATAAAAGATTCATTTTTATACACTTTTAGAAACCTTTATTTACACTAATAAAAATTTTTAATAAAACAATATTTGCCTAAAAGCAAATTATCATTTTCATAATGTTGTTTATAGTTTATAATTTTAAATTTTAAACACTAAAACAATATTAAAGTTTTTTAATCTAATATTTCAAAAGTGTTAATTTTAATTAGTATTTGGCAGCTTTTGCATTAAATTAAATTACCCGTTAAATGAGCTTAGGCATTTGCCAACTGTTGTTTTCATAGTTTTAATTAACGTCAATTTATACTGACATATTGCAAGTTTTCCTGATTTAATCTGTTAGAATTTGGAGATTCTTCCACCTGTAGTGCGCCATCTCTGCGGCAGAAAGA
>JAALOO010001760.1_pt1 | contig 13597 bp, 10 predicted proteins | sample 7257641 | NCBI WGS metagenome assembly JAALOO01 (sample SAMN14085613, study PRJNA598686) | mite metagenome | biome: ENVO:01001000; feature: ENVO:01001002; material: ENVO:01001226; isolation source: single female mite from University of Michigan culture on fish food culture... ... | reverse complement strand
TCACTTACAAAAAAACCTCGCTTCGCTCGGTTTTTTTGTGCGCTCCAGTCAATTAGTTTGAAACAACAGTTATATTTTTTGCAAATGAACGAGCAAACTATTTTTTAACTATGCAATGAGTAATCATATCTTTTTTATCTGAAACATTTTTCAGTTTGTGCAAACCTAAAAATGTACTTTCAGTACGTCTATTATCTCTTAAGTCGGATGAGTGATAAAAAAACTAGTAAACAATACATTATATCTAGTGTTACTTAGACATTTATTCAAAACAGTGTAAAAAAATTATGATATAAAAGCATTTTGACTAACTATTTTTATTTACAAGAATTCTAGGTAAGCAATTGATTATTGCAAATAAAAAACTAAAAATTTTTAATTTTTGTGTGCAACAGTTTGGTCTAAAATTTCAAAATGTTTCTGCAATTTTTTCCGTTTAACTTAATCAGCTCGTTTGTAATATTTTGGATATTACTTTTTGGATTGTTTCCACTGATTTATTGGTAAATAATTTAAATTTAAAGGGATTTACAATTAATGTTTTAAAACAGGTATGGATCTCGCAATCACGATTTTTGGAAACGTCGAGGCATTAAAGGTCCCCCTGTCATACCTTTTTTAGGGAACTTTTTTAGTTTGTCAATACCAGCACCTCTACTTTACAACAAATATGTCAAAGAATACGGCAAAGCATTTGGGTAACACTGCATCAACATAGCAGTTTTTTTGTTAAAAACTATATTTTTGCCTAGTAGTTTGTTTCAAGGGCAAACACCGGTACTTGTTCTGACCGATCCAGTGATCATTAAGCGAATTCTCGTCAGTGATTTTGCCAAGTTTCGAAACCGCATGATGCAGCCGTCTGGTGTTCGCCACAGGATTACATCGCAGAACTTGGTGGCGGCTCGTAATGAGGAGTGGAAACGCATTCGCTCAATACTGACGCCCATGTTTACCAGTTTGAAGTTGAAGAAAATGGAGGATCTAATGCAGCACTGCATCAACTCTATGATGGCGTCATTCGAGAAGAAGGCCCGCTCTGGAGAAGCGTTTGAGGCTCGAGAACCAATGGGCAGCTACACCATGGACGTCATTGCGAAGTGCGCCTTTGCCACTGACACCAACGCTCATGAACAGAAGAATAACGCCTTTCTTAGCAATGCTAAGAACATTCTCTCCTTCAACGTCTTTCGCATCATGATCATCTTCCTTTTGCCGCGCTTTCTGACGCAGTTTCTTTTCAATCTCAAAGTGAAACCAATCTACGTGAGAGAGGTTGACTTTTTCCTGAACCTGTCTTTGCATCTGATCGACGAACGACGGAATCCTCTAAAGGGTCGTGAGCACAGTGACATGCTGCAACTTATGGTCAATGCTGAGTTTAGTGAAAATAGCTTGAAACGGGCTTACCAAGAAGACTTTAAGGCGGCCGACCACGCGCATCACCTCTACAATGGTCAGTCAATTATAATCCATTTTGCCGTGTTAACAGTTTTTTCAGCCAAACTTTGCATTGAACACTTCAGATGGCGCCTGCTGACTGGTTTTGCTGTGTAATAGTTTTTTGTTTAATATATTTTTTCCTTTCAGGCACTGACGAGCTGGAACGTGAACAACAGGAACTAAAAAACATCATCGGTTCCAAGTTTCTCTCAACGGAAGAGATAATGGCGCAGGCTTTGGTTTTCTTTCTGGTAAACAAAAACAACATGTTTTTCACTGTGAATCTGAGCGATTAGTATGAGTTTTAAGAAATAATTTGAACCTGGCATTCACACACTACAGGCAGGCTACGAGACGACCAGTTCGCTGCTCTCCTTTTGCCTCTATGAACTGGCGCTGAACCCCGCCATTCAACAGCGACTCTACGAGGAGATTCAAAGCGCAAAGTCGGAGGACCCGAAGCTGAGCTACGGGACACTGGCCACCCGATGCGCCTACCTCGATGCGGTCATCTCTGAAACGCTGCGAAAGTACCCGCCGGCGTTGCTACTGAACCGGGAGCTCTCCGCCGAGGAGTACCACATTGCCGAGTACGGCATCACGCTGGAGCGAGGGCAGCCGGTCAACATTCCCGTGTACTCGCTGCATCACATGGAGCAGTTCTGGTCAGAGCCGGAGCGCTTCAATCCGGAGCGATTCATGGGCGAGAACAGAGACAGAGTGGTGCCCTTCACTTACGTGCCTTTTGGCGCGGGTCCTCGCAGTTGTATAGGTAACTTTAATTTGATTACAGAATTACAGAACCTATGTTCAAAGCTTAGGTTCTGTCTGCTAATGGTAGTCACAATCTACTGGGCGCACTTTACAAACTAACAGCATTTGCATTTGAAACTTCTTAATCTTGTTAACGTTATTACTAATACTGCCTCACATCCACACAGGCATGAGGTTCGCCCTGACGGAGGCAAAGATGGGACTGGCGCACATTCTCGATCGTTACCAAATTGTACGCGCACCTGAAACGACCGACAAGCTGGACATTAAGTCGTCGCTCATTTTGCTGAAAACGTCGCCTATTAAAGTGGCGGTTAAAAAGAGAGAGACTATTGTTCATTTCTGATGACAACAAATTGAAACATCACTATTTTGATTGTAATGCTTAATTTATAGAAAAAAGTTTCATTAATTAGATTGTACTTTTTGTAAAATAAAATACTCTTAAAAGAGTTAAAACAAAGTTTTTTAGTGTACACATGTTATTTGCCGGAAAAGTACTAATGTTGTTAGTTTTATCTGCAAAAAACTATTTTTTACTTAAGAAAATTCAATACGTTTCTAAATCTAATCTTTTTCCACTTCGAGAACGCTTGCCTATGTGTGGCTACTGTTTCTCTTATCACTGGCTGTTTTTCTCCTTATCGCTTAGTAAATGAACAAATGTTCACATTGCATCCTTACTGTTTGCACTGCAACAGTGACTCAGCACTATTGTTGTGTTTTGGTGTTTGCAAGCAAAGAAGAAGAGGAAGACGGAAATTTACCATGGGAACAATGACCAAATTTCTGTTAATTTGCACCATTTTGACAACTATCTTTGCACGCAGTACCTTTGCTCATGAAGGACATGGAGATAGGCCAAAGGACGGTTTGCTGGACTCCTTCAAAGACAAAATACTAACTGAAGGCGCAAACAGTGTTTTTGACTGGGTGTTTGGCGATCCAGAGTAAGTTGCAAATCTTTATTTGTTTACCCCTAGTTGAAAGCATTGACATTTAATTATGCCACCACTAATAATGCTGCACAAAAAGGGGCACACAGAAAACTTGATGTCATTTAATAAAGTGAAAAAAGTTGTGTTTACCCTTTCCGTTTCAACTTCTAACTTGATGACATTTTAATTTAATTTAGCGATGCTGCTATGCATGCACATGAGATTGAAGAGCACTTTGCCTATTTGAAAGACGGCGACAGTAATTCCCTTTCCAGTTTGGCATCAGCAGCCGGCATTAAGCCTGAGTTTTTAAGTTTCAAGTGAGTACCCCTTAGAGCAGGGCAGAGCAGATGCCGCTGTTTGCAGTCGTCATTATGCCGACTGACATTTTGATTGTGTGCACTTTTTATTTGTGTGCTTTTATTCATTGCCCGCTTTCCAAAACACTATTACAGAGCGCACGACTACGACAACAATGACAAGATAGACGGTCTCGAGTTGATGGCTTTAATTTTAACTGAAAAAGTAGGCGGACACCAGCAAGATGCCTTGTCGCCTGAAGCAACAGCTCAGCAGATGCAATTAGGATCACGTAAAAAACTTTTGAATTTCAAAGTAAACTCTGTTATTTACTTTTCAAATTTTGCAACGTTTGCAGAAATCATTGACCGACTGCTCGATGAAGAGGACCTTAATCGCGACGGTTTTCTCGATTTTAACGAGTACTCTAATGCCCGCGCTCGTCTGGCTGAAAAACACTGAGCACTCAACAAAAACATCTTTGCATCAGCAAAATTACACTTTTATTTGAAATAAACACTATCTTTAATTACTTTTTCATTCACATGCCAAAACAGAAATGCCAGACACTTCTTTTATTATTAACTAAAAAGAGTCAAACATACAAACACTTAAAAAGGATTACAAAAATTACATAAGTATATAACTTTTGCTCAAAAGCAAAAAAGTTTAATTAACATTAATTGGAAAGTATATAATGGCGGTGGTAGAGGAAACAAATAGTAATGCAAAGGGAAAAGAAAGGAAAAGGGAAAGAAGGGGGTCGAATTAGGCGCTTGGCGAGTCAAACTGGGCGGCGGTGCACTCAAAGATGGACGATGCGATGCCCAGGCTGATGGTGGGCATGTTCTTGGGCATGGCGCCCCCGGGCTGTCCGGCATTGAGCACGTCCACCTTCATGCCGTTCTCGCGAATGCACTTCTTCACGTTCTTCCAGTCGTCGCCGACGCACGGGTTGTTCACCAGGCTAGAGCAGCTGCGGTGGATGTCCTCGATCTTCTTGCTCATGTCCTCGGTCACCACCTGCAAAAAAGGAGAAAGAGGGGGAAGTTTTCCTAGGGTAAACACTCATTAGGTAGCAAAACTTACCGGAAAGTTTTCAGGAAGGTGGGCGTTGGAACGGTCAAAGACGAGCTTGTCGATGCACTCAGTCATGATGGTGGGCCAGACGTCGACGCGGGAGGCGATCTTTTCGCCGAATCGCTCGCAGTACTTCTCTCGCTGTCGGTCGGACATCTTCTCTGCCAGGTTGGCGATGTTCTCCATCTGTTTGGCGTGGTCGGGTGCTACTGGCTGAGCACTGACCAGGGCGAGCAGCGGGAGGCTGGTCATGGCCACCAGGGCCACAGTGACGAGCAGGAATCGGAGTTGGGCCATTGAAGTAGTTGCGAAAGGGAGAGAGAGGGGGAAAGTTGAAAAGTGGAAAAGGGTGACAGAAGTGAGCTGATCAAGTGATGGTACACAGTGGTAGTACTTGTTAACGGTTCTCAACTGGCCTTTTATACCTCAGTTTGCTATCAGCCAAAAACTGCATGACAAAATGTCAATTTCAACAAAGCGATAACCGATGTTTGCTCGCTATCAAAGAGTTTGCCTGTTCACTGTTGACAGAGCTCATACTTTTCCTTTCCCAGTGCTGACCACTAACTTACGTGACTGACCCCACTTAATCAACCACGTACTGCACTGGACGGCATTTTGGGTTTAGCGATACAGCCAATAGGTACTTGTTGATATTTGCCCGTTTCAATGTTAGCACTAGCTGGCACTACACTTTCCTTGATGAGGTCGGGATTCATTTTACCCTGCTCGTTTAGCTAAACGGCAGCAATAAAGTGCAAATTAAGTTTGGACAATATTTGTGATTGCTTGCAGCACGACACTGGTTTAGTTCTGGTTTACATTACGCCAATAAACTAAAATCTTGTTAGTGGTAATTGGAAGTGCAGCGTGATGTTTGATGACCAAAATTGTGTAAACAACATTTGCATAATTTACATTTGAGTGCAAAAAAATATTGCAAATAAAAAACTTTGCATTTAAAGTTTAGTTTTAGTAAAAATATGGTTTTATAAAGTTCAGCTATTTAGTTATTATAATTTATTCTGAATAAAGTTTGCTTGTTTAAATACCTCTTTTTAAAACATATGCTAAACTTTAATTTGATTATAAAAACATACATTACTTGTTTTAATGACATAGAGTAGTCACTTACACCAACTTTTAATAAGTTCCACTTTTATTTTAATTTTAAACATTGGTTAAATTAAGGATATGCATAACAAAATATAAATAAAATGTTAACCGTGTTTTTGAATGTTAAAAAACACTAAAATAATGTTGACAAATATTATTTGATGTAAGTTTTTTATTTTAAACAAAATATTTTTGATAATAATTGTGTTTACAAAGATTAGATAAAAATATCACCAACGACAAAATCATAGAAAGGATTTAAATTAAAAAATGTATAAATCAGAAAGCATCGTGAATGCTTTGCAGCTGTCTGATTGCCAAATCAGTTGGCAAACAGAACTTTAGTGTGCTCAGCTTGTCCAGTTGCCGAAGGGCATCCTCGAATCCGGTGCTTGCTGCGTAGCTCCACTTTTCATAGCAGTCACTGTTCAGCAGGGCGTTCCGCACCACCAAACGAGTCCAATTGCTTAGCATATGCTGACTGGTGGAAGGAATTTAGAGGAATTAGTGTTAAGACACGATTTGTGCAAGCTAATGAGTAACATCAATAGCAAAGATGAGTTAATCATACTTTAGTCCCATGCAGACGAATGCCTTAAAGTGCGAATCAAATGACCGTTTGTGCCGTGAATGTGTGTCAATGATATCGTCAATGGCCGCCAGTAAGCTGTGCTTTGGATTGACATTAGTGCCCGAGACTACCTGCAGGCCAAAAGATTGCGACAGTCGCCGAGATGGGGCCGCGCGGAACTGGTCGCCATTCTGTACCAAACAAACACACAAAGTGTAATAACATTGAAAACAAAAACTATACAAAATGCAAATTTTTGTTCCAGCTAAATTCCTTCATTTTTGTGCAGTGGATGAGTTTGCAGCCATTCGTTCATTCGGCAGTAAAGAGTGAGCTTATCGAATTTAGCAAGCTTATGAGATGGCTGGCAGGCAGGCTGGCGCATCCACACAGAGGCTGCTGTTGCACCTGATTAGCCGCACACTTACTGCCGAACGACCGATGCAAGAGAAGAAAATGAGAAAAAGAGAGAATGGAAAGAAGATACACGGCTGTTGAGCCATACTGCAAAGAAAGGATTACCTTGTGGTCGTAGTAGAGGAGGACTACCTCCCACGCGTGCACCGGCTTTCCCACCGACTGGTGGGCGATGGAGGGCAGCAGGGCGCCGGCGGCCCTGCTCGACGACGCTCCGAAGCAGCCCAGGCCCAGGCTGAGCAGACCGACGGCAGAGGAGGAAGAGGAACTGGAGGCGCCACAGGAGTAGCCATTGGAGGAGAAGGCTGCTCCAATGGCTCCAGAAGCCCCGGAGTTGCCGCTGCTGCCGGCCACTCGCTGCACTCGACCCACCGTCGTCGGTCTCAGCTTGAGGGCGGCGCTGCCGATGAGTGCGGCTCTGCTGGCGGCTGAAGGTCGTGCCATCTCCATTGCGCCACTTGCGCTCCCACTTGCCCCCTCCCCATCCAGTGCCCCGGTGAGCCCGTGCTGGAGGAGGTCACGCAGCGCCAGCGAGAGGTCCTTGCGCACCAGGCCGGTCATCTGCTCGTGGGCGAAGTAGTTGCTCATCACCAGCGACGGTTTGGTGCCTGCAGCGGCAGAGGCTGCCAGCTCAGAGGCGGAAGCAGGGGCGTTCATGTTCTTCTCTCGGTACAGCTCCACAATGGCGGAGATGGCCAGCTCGAGGTGGGCGCGCAAGTCGCCCCAGTGACGGGTCTGCGATTTCAGTGAGTTCCGCTCGAAAGGCGCCGCTGATTTAGAATATGAACCGGCTGAGCTGCTGGCATCAGCAGGGTTGCGCGCTTGAGAAAAAAGGGGACAAAAAGTTAATATACAAAGTGAAAATGCGTGTTTGATTTAAGTAGTGGCAATTGGTGACTGCGCAATTTACTGTACAGCAACGGCAGTAGAAAATGTGGCAATAGAAACTTACCAAAGCTGGCACATCCTCCGAGCTGAGTGAGTGCAAAGACGTGTAGCAGAGACATTATTCGATTCATTATGGTGGAGGCCGATTCATTTGCTTCTTTCTCAGCCAGTGAAGACGTTGCCGTGCTACCGTTCACTCGCCCATTGTTGCTCGAGCCGTTGGAAAGTGGTTTGCGTGAAGTTTCATTAGTTTTATGGTAGTAGTTTACATGTCTTGTTGGTTTGATCGAAGTAATTTGGTTGCCACCACCATCTGCTGCCGATGACAAAGAGTGGGCAGCATTTTGCTTAGAGGAATCTTTTCCTTTGGCATCGCGTTTGGCTTGTGATCGACTAATTTTGAGGAATTTGCTCATTTGTGCAAACTTTGAGTTGGGTGCCTGCGACTGTGTTTGTGCTAGCAAATGCTTGTGTTTTTCTTTGTTGTTGCCGCCTTGACAAAAGATTCGAAAATGTAAAGTTTGTAATTGCAAAAACCTTAAAAATAAACAAAACATACCTTTTTGCAGAAACTCAATGAATCGCTCTAAATCAGTGACTTGCGTTTTCAACTGACACACAAGTTGCTCTTTCATCAGTACTGGATTTACAAGCTGCAATTACAATAACAGGAAAACACATAGAATTAAATTTTTTAGTAGTTTGCAAACATCTTTGCTATACTTTATTTACCTCTTTGACTGCAAAGTCGACCTTTTTCCTCAGCTCTTCCGGACCGAGTTTGTCAATTTCATCAATAGTGAGAACGGGTAGTTTTGATTTAAGCTGCTCAATGATGGCGTTCTGTCGCTCGAGAAGCATCGAGCTGGGCAGCGAGCTGAGCTCTCCCGTCTCGTAGGCGTACTTTTCCAGGTCCTCCAGCTGCTCCTTCAGCTGTCCAATAAGCTCTTTCTGTCGAGTTCGCTGCTTCTCCAGTTTCTCCTCGGTGATCCACCCGGCAGTGGTCGTAGAGCAGGAACCCAATCGGGACCGCTGACCACCAGCAAAACTGCCGCCATTTTCACTCTGCAGGTCAGCATCGGTTATGCTAGAGGCGGAGTGCTTTGGGAGAGCTCGGTGGGCAGATGCAGAAAGAAGGCGGTGCTCAGGGGAGATTGATTTCTCGTGATCACTAAGAGCATTGACAGACACCACGATTGACTCATCCTCAAAATCCCCGTCTTCAAAGACATCATCGGCGGCAAAGCTGGTGGCCATTGAGACTGACCGCTCCAGAGGTGCTCTTCTGGGGTTGCTGCCTGTATCTTTCCCTTGCGGCGCCATCGTCATCATCAGCTCCGGAATGCCCCGGTTGGCGAATGATTCCAGCTCCTGTAGGAGGACTTCTCGCTTCTCTACCGGCACGTCTTTTGCCTCCACGATCTGCCTCAGTCGAAGTTGAACTTGGGCAAAGTGTGAGGTGAGGGCAAGCAATGAATTGCTCAGTAGATCTTGTTCCGCCTCCATTTGATGCATTTTGTCAAAGAACATTGCTGCATTACTTTCATCCTCGTCGTCGTTGAGAAGCAAATTTTCCGTCATTACCTCTTCTCCTTCTTCCTCTTCTTCCTCTTCCTCTTCCTTTTCTGCCTCGTTTTTATCATCATCACTATCATAATCTTCATCTTCTTTTTTATCACAATTTCTCACATCAACTGTTTCATTAATTTGGCTTTCTTTTACCGTTTTAAGTGTCTCTAGTGCAGTATCTGGTGGCCATTTTGTAGTTTCATTTGTTTTCTGTTTTGCTATATCTAAACAAAAAGTTTGATTTTTATCTTCTTCAATGACATCATCAATAGTTGGTCCCTGAAAATCATTCCAATCAACTTCTTCAAGGCTTTCCTGTGATCGTATAGAGGCACGAGCATTCTTTTCAACAGCTGACGTCAATGAGTTAATTTTTGTCTGACTACTGGCATTACTGTTTTCATTGCTAAAAACATTTTTTAGCTCTTCGTCATTGCGGTAGTACGTTTGATCAAATGAACCGCCTCCTTTTTGAAGTAGGCGAAGTTTATCTAAATGTGGACGGCCATTTTTGTTTGACACCTGAGTAGCCCCAAAATGCCCATTTTCATCATCGTCAAACTCAATAAACGATTTTATTTTCTCTCTCCTTTTCACATTGTCTTTAGGAAAGTATGCTGCTGTTTTTGCTTGATAACCACCATTAGTTAAAAAAGAATTCTGAATTTAAATATTTAAAAGTAACAACAACATTGTTAAAAATAAAATAACAACAATGTATATAATGGTTAACAAACCTTTTCGTTTTTATTTTGACTCAAATGATCAAAAGCAAACACAACTTCTTCAATTGGATTTTCTTTATGTGGAGTTTGCTGAACAGGTGCAACATTTGTTGGAGATAAAATATCTTTTATACCAGATCCAACAACAAATTTTGTTAAATTATTGCTTGGTAAGTATGTGTCTCCATTTCCATTGACAATATTTTTGACTGAACTGTTGTTAGACAAGTTTTTAAAATTTGTTGCACAAGCAGTTTTATGCTGTTCAAGAGCTTGTTCTAGCTTAACATTTGCATTTTCAATGGCAACTTCATCTGCTGCATTGTAATGTTCCAAAATTGGACGATTCATGGCAAAAGCCAATTGAGTTTAAAAATGCATAAAAAGCAATCTTAAAGTTTTTAATTATAAAAATATAAAATTTTATAAAATTAGGAAATTGTGCTTTAAAATGAAAGATGATATTTAGATGGTCGCTGAACGTTTTTTTGAGTATAAGTTTATTGTATCCCTAAAAAGAAATGTTGTGTAAAAATACATTTTTAGCATTTGAGATAAATACAACTGGCACTAATCAAACATTATTATAAAATTGTTTGTGTCAGTTACTAAATTGGTTACATTTTCAAAACAAATCTAACTACTAAAACTGTTATCATATATTACATAAAGTATGTTAATTAACTTTTATTTTCAATTAATGAGTTTAAAATTCTATCATAACTTACAGTTAATGGTTTAATGGTGCGATTTGATTAAGTTCATCCAGAAGCAGTAAAAAGTAATATTGAATAAAGTAATAGTTTGAATTTCATAACACACAATTTATAATCAAATTTCTTTGTTTATGTGAAAAAACATCATGAAATATTGTTGACAATGAAAGAAAAATGCTTTTATTCCCAGCTGACTTAATGTTGATGCGGACTAAACTGTTGTAAATTGCAAAATGTTGAACATATTTTTATCGATAATGTCATTTTGTCTGTTATTGAATTGTTTTTGTCAAAGTTGATTCCTTATACCACAAACTGTTTAATTACTTTAAATCACATTTGAATCACATTTGTTCTTGTTTGAACTTCAATTAAACCGTAATTAAACACTGAAAAACAGTGAGTGTGATTAGTTTGCACTGATAGTTGAACTTATGAGAACTTAAAAAGGAATAAGTGACAGTTAAGTGAATGTAGTTAACTTTAGCAAACGTTTGCTGATTTGGGACGACAGCTCATGCGGTTACAACAAAAGAAGTGAAACGCTTAAAGCTGTGAGTTGGAACTTTTATGGCCTTTCGATACACCAAAAGACGAATATACAGGAATGCCTCAATATCGCCCTTCTCCTAAAGACGGTAATGAACGCGAAACAAGAAGAGGCAAAAAAGAAAAAAATTCGGTGCCGTTTGGTAGTGGTAAGTGAGAATGACTGTACCCAAAGTGTGCAGGGAAAGGAGAAAGAGAGAAAGTTTGTATTTTTGTCTTTACAGTTTCCACAGTGTGAGTCATTTAGTCGACAGTGGTGGAGCAACGTTCCCGAGCTGGCAAGCTGTCGATCCAGAAAGTGGCAGTGGCAAATGGCACAGAGGGAACGGGAGAGCGAGAATATAACGATAGTTTGCACCAGTCCGCGTGGTAGTAGTTCTCTTATGTTCACTTCTTTTTCCGCTGGTTCGCGCGCAAGTGTTAGTTTGTGTAAGTCTACACTGCCTCTCTCCCTCTCTCCTTCTCTCTCTCTCTTCCTTTCCCCCGGTTAAGGCGCCTTCATTTTTGGTGCCGCCTGCGCACCATTTCAATGTCTAGTGGATCCTTTCTGGAGCAGCAAACAGCGGCCACTGTTCCTGCAGTGAGCTTTCGCTGCCCAAAAGTCCGATCAAATGCGTGTTTCTCTTGCTCTCTCTCTCTTTCTCTCTCTTTCTCTTTCTTCTCTGTGGTTGGGTGCTGGTTTCTAGTGCAACTCAAAAAGCAGCCGGAATAAAAGATAGACGGGAAAGAGTCGACAAGCAAAGGGGGCAAGTTTCCCCTACATTGACGCTCGCTGAGACTCAAGCAAGTACTGTACGGCAATGCAATTGATTCTGCTCACTGCTGGAACCTTTCGACGTGGCCTTTGCTAGCGCTCAGGCGCTGGTGTCTTTGTTGATGTTTTGGCAAGGCTCTTTTTTAAGAGGCAGAAGAAGAAATGGTTGAAAACGGAAATCAATGACAAATTAAAAAGATCATTGTCGTTTCTAGGAAGGTGTCAATGTTTAGATGACAAATGTGGTGATGATAATGGTTGTGACAGTTGCACAAATTAAAAAATTCACTATTTTCCGGGTCACATCAACATTTAATGAAAACTGCCAAACTTTTTTGAACACAATATTTTCACTGCTCTGCAAAAAGCTTCTTTTTAAACTGCTACCTCTGTTGTTAAAATCAATAGGGGCGCCTGGTAGTGGCATGCTGTGTAGCACGATTGCTAAAATTGACTTTTGATTATTTTATCATTACCCTTATTTTTATTAATCTAAACCCAATCCCATGTAAATCCACACTGGTCGCCAGCTTAGGGTCGTCCTAACATTTGCCGACACTGTGGCGGTTTCTTTTTATTTTTTCGTTTCCAACTATTCAATGTTGTAGCAATATTTGTTCCATTTTGGCGACGCCGGCTAATGGGCGCACGTCCTTAGTACATCTTGCAACCCATTCTGTTTACGTGGCATCTCTTGGTGTTTCTCCGCTCAATGTGAGCATGCCAATGTGTGGGCAGTGATTGAAATCATTTTTTGGGAGCAGACGTGTCAATGAATCGTTTGCCCTCTTGTTCTGTACCCTTTTGTGTGTCATTGCAAATGAATAAAATAAAAAAGTGACAACAAATTGTCCCCAAAATTTCCACATACTCAAAAATTGTTGAGTAGCACATTGTTGGAAAGGTTTTATTGTCCTGATTACTAATATGTAAATATCTAAATGGAGCCCAGAGCGGTTCCCGAGAAAACCGGGTCCAAAGTTGACCAAAATATGCTGTTTAGCGACAGCACTGCAGCTTCATTCCGTTAGATGGCGAAAGCAGCAGCAAGTGAAGCACAGCCAAAGGTACAGTTTGGACCCGGTTTTCTCGGGAACCGTTTGGGGCTCCATTTAGAAATTTACATATTAGTAATTAGGGTAATTTTACCTTTCTAATGATGTGCTACTCTACAATTTTTGAGTATGTGAAAATTTTGGGGATATTGCTTATGTGAATTTGTTGTCACTCTTTCAAAAAGAAAAAACACATGACCAAAATCTAAAAAACAATTTTAAATTTTGTTTTGCAGCTGTTCCCAATAGTAAAGCAGTATTATTTTAATAATAATTTCAAAAATCATTAGTTTTTACAAAAGATGTTTTTTATTTGTCCTGTTTGTTTTTAAATGGAAACTACTAGTTTTGTAATAATTTGTGATTTTTTTATTTTACAGTCAACAAAATTGGGTAAAATTTTTCAATAGAAAAATTGAAAACTACTGGATAAGTTTATTTTTGTAACCAAATAATCATTTAAACAGAAATGTTTTTGTAAATAAAGATTTAATGTTTTACTTGAATAATTTGCTAAGTTGGGTAAAAATGAACACTATTGAGAGCACATTTAAAAACTGTGCGTCATTCAAACGTAAATTAAAAACCTATTTTTACATTAAAAATTGTTGTTTGTTTAGAAAAACTGTGCAACTTTACTAAATAAAAATCAGCCTATCCCTAAAAAAATGATTTTTCTCCCTCCGTCTTCACGAACATTTT
>JAALOO010001759.1_pt1:0-12500 | contig 13599 bp, 11 predicted proteins | sample 7257641 | NCBI WGS metagenome assembly JAALOO01 (sample SAMN14085613, study PRJNA598686) | mite metagenome | biome: ENVO:01001000; feature: ENVO:01001002; material: ENVO:01001226; isolation source: single female mite from University of Michigan culture on fish food culture... ... | reverse complement strand
AATTTAACCGAATTGCTAAAAAACTTACTATCTTTTTTTGTGAAAGCTTGTCATTTAATAAATGGTCAGGAAATGTTTTTTAAAGTTGATGATGTAGGTAAGTAGATGAGTGAACAATAAAAATCGTGTGTGTGTGTGTGTGTGTGTGTATTCAAACCAGTTTGCTTGCAAAAAGTATAAAACACTCTCTAAAAGCAAAAAACGACACACACTACTAGGATGACGAGGCGATCAGACAACTCCAAACAACAACAACAACAACAACAACAACCACTCTTGCGGCTACAAGTTGCAGGCTGCGAAAAAGCGTTGAAACTACTGCAGAAAAATGGTACTCTGTGTGTTTAGTGTTTTGAGTACTAAATTCATATCCGAAAAAAAAGTAAAAATAAAAAAACAGCTAATAGTAGTAGAAGTAGAAGTAGTAGTCAAACAGCACACGAGATCTAAAAAGTTAGCAGTTGCTATCAAAAAGTAAACTGTTTAAAAAGCAGTGTTCAGCAGACTACCTGCCTAGACTGAGGTAAAAAAGTTTAAAATGTCAAACTGAAGTAAAAAATAAGCGCAAAAATCTTAACACACATTAGCTGAACTATATAATACTCCTAGTTAGGACTAGATAAAAGGCTGGCTAGTTTAGAAGTAACCTGCTGTCTGATAAAGAGGCTCAGTTTTGTTTTCACTTACCAACGGGTTGCTGTTGTAGTTGTGGTTGCAAACCAAACTGCTGCTGCTGCTGGTGCTGTTGTGTTTGGTTGCCGTACAGCAGCAGTTGATTACCCGATGCATCCAGCGATCCTTGTTGCTGAAGAAGTTGCTGCTGCTGCTGCTGCTGTTGGTTGGCCATTGAGGAGGAGCTGTTACTAGCAACTGCAGAGCTGCTCACCGGCGGCGGAAATGAAAGCGCTGCAAATGGGTCTGCCGTACTTTGATCAAGTGAAGGCTGTCGCTGCTGTTGTTGTTGCTGAAGAGCAGAATTTGGACCTTGATTCAGTGCTCCTCCAAAAGTTGGCTGACTTCCGCCCACCATGCCCTCTGGTCCGGCATTCGCTGCTCCAGGACCGCCGCCGTACATCGGTCCTTGCTGGCCACTAAATTGACTGCCTACCATTTTTGTGAGATCCATTTGCTGCTGCTGCTGCTGCTGCTGACCCATCATTAGACCGCTGTTGTTGTTAGAGCCGTCAAATGACTGCTGACCGGGCAACGGTTGCTGCTGCTGCCCATCAAGAGACATCTGACCACCTTGAAGCTGCATTTGCTGCTGTTGCTGCAGCGTATCTGGCTGCTGAAACGGCTGCAGCTGTTGTTGGTTCAGTTGTTGGTTCAGCGGATCGCCACTATTAAACGGCTGACCATTAAACTGCTGCTGATGCTGATCAAAGGGTGCTGAAGCTGAGGCAGAGACGGAAGAGGAAGAATTGATAGAGCTCATCGAGTTGGCTTGGCTGGTAAAGACGCCTGGCGGTTGTTGTTGTTGCTGTTGGTTCAAATAGGAAGAACCGGAAGAGGAGACAGGCACAGCTCCAGTTCCCATTGGCTGAAGTTGAGCTTGCTGTGGCTGTGGTGTTGGTGGAAGACCGAAAGCGGAAGCGGAAGTGCCAGTGCTGCCATTGTTCATTCCTGGCTGATGTCCACCGTACGGCGGTGGTTGCTGGCCAAGCATCTGCTGACCGGAAGTGTTCATTCCTTGCTGCTGTTGCTGCTGCTGCTGCTGCTGCTGCTGTGCTATCTGCTGCTGCTGCCGTCGACTGGCGCATTCAAGGCAATTCCAAAGGGAGCTCTTCAGGAGGGTAAATTGCGGGAAAACAGATAAAAAAGGTCAAATTGTGGCGGAACAATAAAAATCAGTTTAGCCTATTAAACATTTAAACATCTAACAATTCTACAGATCTAACAGTCAACACCTTTACGTCAGTGTTAGTGTTGAAAGAGAGAGAGAGAGAGTTTCATCAAAACCTCTTTTTAAAAATAAAAAAAGTTTTCACTTTTGGGGTTAAGGTCAGCCTCAGTTCTGTGCTGCCTTACTTTTCTATTTTTTTAACAATGGGCACTTACCAGTCCGTCGGGGGCAGTAGTGCTGGTGGTGGTGCACTGGGAGCAGAAGAGTCGGCCACAGTCGACGCACTTGATGGTCGCCTGGTGGTCAAGTTCTCGCTGGCAGCCACTGCAGGGCGTCGTCGTCGGCATTCCTACTGGCAGATTTTGCGGCTGAAGTTGTTGTTGTTGAAGGTGTTGTTGCTGTTGTTGCTGCTGCTGCTGAGCAGTGTGCAACTGTGGCGCCTGATTGAGGCCGGTCGCCAGGCCGCGCCGCTGCTCCGGATAGCCAATGGTGGGCGCCAAGGGACCACCACCACCACCACCACCACTTTTGGGAGCCATTGGACTGTTGGCGATTGCGTTTTGATTGAATTGGAGAAAGGAGTTGGAGTAGGAAAAGGAGAAAAGGAAGAAAGGAAGAAAAGGAAGAGCAGGAAAAGAAGAAGAAGAAGAAGAAGAAAATGTTAGCTGCTGCTGCTGCTGCTGCTGGTGAACACTGAGCACAAGCTAAACTGAGGGTAATAAAGTGGTCGCTAATAAAGTAGTGTGGTGGCGGCAGCGGCGACTAAAGTTTAAAGTGTGCAAGAGGTGTGAAGTGATGGAGGAAAGAAAAAGTGAACAGCGGAAACAATCACTGCGCAAAAAGGAAGATAAAATAAAAAGCAGGCACTACTTGGCTTTCTATCAAAGAAGTTTCCCCTGTCCACTTTGCTGTTTTTAAGTTTTGTGCTGTTGCTGGTCCAATTGGCCAACAATGTAAAAGTCACCTTTTTCACCCAAAAGCCAACTGGTCAAGTTTTAATATCTAAAAAACATTTCCTACAAAAAGTTAAAAACAGTTTTTTTAAATTAACAAAAAAACTGTGTGGCAAATAAAACATAGTGAACAAACAGAAAAGTTCTGTAAAGCAAAATTTTTGTATTTGCTTTTTTGCTTTTTAAATCGCTTTTTCACGGTAAGTTGGAGAAATGCTGTTTTCTGTATGAAAGTAGTAGTTACACTTAGTTTTTCACTTATACTAAGTTGTGTAGTTCTTTTTCGATTCTGGCAGGCAGTCATTTCCGCTGTCAGCCACTTCAGTTTAGCAGATGTGAAAAAAATGACAAAAACAAAACTACCAAGATACTATTAGGCAGATTAATTGCATTTGATACTAGGGTGACACTTGAGAAGAAAAAGCAAAAAAAGAGAATTGAAAATCTTTTACATGAGAACAAACTTCGCTGTTTAAAAACTGAAAAAATACTAAAAAACAAAAATATTTTGATTTAGACGCTACAGTAAAGTTTGTTTATATTTTTTTGCAGAAAAAATAAAAAGACAAATTTAATTCTATGATCTTAAATTGCCGTTTGCAAGCAGTTTGCAAAAGATTTTTTGTCTGTTTTTTACTTTTATCATTTTTTGCCCCTTTCAATTAAAGTCTGCAAATTTTAATCAAAACTGTTCTTGACGACCAGGACGACAAACACACTCGTTTGCCCATTTGAACTTAAATGCTCACATTATTTTACTAAAGTTGAAGTTAAAAATGGATCAACAATTGCCTCTTTTAAATGAAATTAAAAATAAAACAAAATAAAAAAAACTATTTTTCAGATAGAAAAAGCTTTTAACTATCTTTTTTATATTTGTAAAAAATTAAAAATAAATTATTTTTAATAAAGAAACAATGACTAAATAAAAAAATTAAATTACATTTATCGAACAATTGCTGAAAAATACGAAATGTTGAACAAAATTACCAGTGCAAAATGCGAACAAAAACAATTGATTTTATTGGTTTTGTTATTTTTATAAAATAAACCATCAGTAACTGTAAATTAGTAATAACGCTTGTTTTTGTACATATTGAGAACTCAATGACAAAAAATTGACGGAAATTGTTTGGAAATAGATAAAAATAAAACAAAACGATTTATTTTTAATTGCTTTGTTTTTGTGTAAATTAAAAACAATATTTAACACATTTGGTAAAAAATTTGCATGTTTTTGGTATAAAAAGTGTAACCAATTTTTATCATTTTGTTTTAAAATATTTCACTTTGTGTGAAAAAAAACTAACTTTTAATTGTTTTAAATTTAACCTATATTTTTGCCATTCTACTTTGTTTTTATCACTAACAGACATCATCATCATCATCATCATCATCATCCATCATCAGCATTATCATTGTTAGGAGACATTTTAAAAAAGAGAAAGAATGCACTCAGTCACTTTTTATTAAATAAAAACTGCACGGCTGTATTGCTCTCTAACTAGACGGAAGTAAAAGCAGACTAAACTATTTCTCATGTTCAAATCTGTTTATTCTCCAATTTTTTAAAAGCAATGCTTTTAGGTAGATTTGCAGTGTTTCAGCAGCAGTATGGCTCAACGGTAATGAGCACAAATTGAAAAGTCCGTAATTGACGCAAAGTGCTCGCTGAAAAGGTGTGAAGTGGTAGTAACAGCACCAGTTACTAGAATTTGCATCAGCACTAATTTCCACTCTCTCGCGCTTAACTTTGATTGAGCACCAAACACACCACTGAAAAGTGTGTTTTCAATAGAAAAAAGGTGTTGCTGGAAAAGCTGGTGACGGCGGGCGGCTGCCAGTCAGTAATCACCAACTAAAACTAGCGGTAAACCGACAACAGCAAAAGATGACAACGTAGTGGATAAAACGGCAGCAGCAGCAGCATCAGCAGCAGCACACATTTGACGCAAATGCATTACCGTGAAGCCAACATTTCAGGCAGGCAGACATAGTCAGTCATTCACTCAGTCAGTCATTTAGCAGAAGCTCACTTACTCACTTACTAAACAGTGCCAAAATGCCAAAGCAGTGCTCAAACTCAGAATTTGAACAGCACTTGAATTATTCAAAAGCGACATTTAGCCAGCTCTCTAGTTTGCTTTCATTCACTCACTCACTCACTCATTCACCACTACTCATTCACTCAACTGCCTCAGCGGCCCTCTGTTCAAAACTGCGACCAAAACTGGCCAGATTCTACTTCTTTTCCTTTCCTTTTTTCTTCTGTGCCTTTCATTTGCCTACACTACACTACACTACACTACACTACATTAGCAAATACCCTCCGTATTTGACAGTGACAGGGAAAACAGTGGTCAGCAGTAGTATGACAAAACGGTGGCAGAGAGTTTTGGTTTTGCGCAAACAAAGCAGCAGCGGCAGCAGCAGCAGCTAACCAACTAATTGATTGCTGAACGGTGGAAGTAAAAGTGGAGCACACGCTAGCTAGCTAGATAACTGTCGTTGACTAGACTGAAAAAAGTGCTGCTTTGCTTTTTCTCAGTTTTCTCGTTTTTTTCTGCGAGCACACTTTGATTGCAATCGCCGCTAGTGAAGGCGCCTTATGCCTGCCCCGCAAAACTGACCCAACAGAGCTTTGTGTTTTTCTCTTAAATTTTCCCTTGCCTTTTCATTGTTTTGCACGCACTGAAATTTTTTGTGGTCCCTTTTTTCTTTTCCCCCTCTTTTTTTGGATTTCACACACACACACCACTTTAGAGAACAGCCGTCAGTTGACAGAGTGTCTGGCAACTTAATTAAGTGTGCGTAGCGTAGTTTTTCTCTCTTTTCTGCTTTTTTTGCACCATTTTCAGCGTTGACAGTGATCAAGTGGCCGTGGCTTTTAGTGTTCAGCTGCGCTATTTGCTGTTTGCTAAAGCAGTGTCGGTGCTGGTGATGATGGGCAAAATTGTGGTGGTGGTGGTGATGGCCAAATAAAGTGTCCGCAATATTATTGTGTTTGTTTGTCTGTGTGTCTGTGTGTGCGGGCAACTTTCCGCTGTTGTCATCGGCAAACAACGGCAAAAAAATAAAAGTAAAACTATTTTCTTTTAAATGATTTTTCTAATGATAAAAACGCTTGGTTTTTCAGAAAAAAACTTGTTCAAATGCCAAAATTAGTTTGAAAAAAATCATTTAAATTTAATTTCAAAAGTTTTAAAAAAAGTACAACAAACAACAATTAAAAGATAGAAAAAATTAACATTTTTATGCAAGCACACTGTAGCAACACTGTCTCTGCTGGTGTTTGTTGGCCCTTAATTACTAAGTTTAACGACTGCCGATATTAAACGATGTCAAGGGAAGAAAAGTAATGGGAAATTAAAGTATCAATAGATTAGCAGTGACAAGAGCAGAAATAGCGGCAGAAATCGCTGTTTGATTGCTCCCAGAACATTGAACGCTAATTTGTTAGCTGTTGTTGGCGCACTAATGACCTGCAGCTTAATAATAAACAGCTTCAAAACGGCGCTAGAGTAATCGAAAATAAAACTAACAGCAAACTTTGTTTTCCCAAGCACTCTTTGCACTCAACTTTTTATTTTACTATGTAGCAAAAAGTTTGAGTTATGTTCAAAACGATGACAAATTATGCATAGATTTTAAACTAATTTGGGCAAAGTTTTGTTAAAACATGTTTTTGATTTTAATTTATTTATTGTGAGATAAAACAAAATAAAACAAAAAACTAAAAATGAGTTTGCTTTATTTGTTCATTTTTCATCATTCTTTTTTATTGTTTTGTTAATTAGTAAAAGTAGCTCAGACCATTTAGCCTTTGTCTTTTTATTTTTTTATTTATTATTGCTGCTGTTTTTTTCTTATTCTTTAAATCCTTTCCATCCAGTTTTCGCTATTGTTTTTATTTATATTTTCAATCTTTTTGCATTTCTAGTCACGACTGATTTATTATCCGTCGTAGACAATAAAGTACAATTTTGCAAAAGATCTTCTTTTAGACAAATGAATTGGGTCAGGCAACGTTTTTATATATGCAAATAAATTTTATTTATCATTTAGTGCACTATCTTTAAAAAACCACTTGCTGACAGTAAACTACAACACACAAAAGCTTTTAACTTTTAAAAAAATTAATGAAACTCATGAACAACTAAGAAAAAAGTAAAAAGTTTTTAAATTGGCAAAAACAGAGCACGCTAAATTACAAACATACTTTTTCATTTTTTCACTAAATTATTTATTTACTTACACTCTCAATTACAATTTTTTACTGAATGCATTTAATTTAATAAAACACATTTAAAAAGCAAATTTTTTACAAAGATTTTTAAAATTCAAAAAAGCAGGAAAAAGTGTTTCATGTTTTTTTCAGTTTTACAAAACAGTGCAAAAAACTGACAAACAGAGAGAGAGAGAGAGAGAGAGAGAAAAAAGACAGGCAGTCAAAGTGACTGACAGACAGGTAGACAAACGGATTTTGGCAGAATTTAAAGCAAAAAAGCGTATTCAAATGCAGGCACCAAGTCGTTGTCAGAGACACCTTCGAGCATTTCCAGCGTTTGACAAAGTCCAGAGGGAGATGGGAAAAAAAGTGAAAAGTGAGAAGAAGTGAGCCCGTGAGATGACACATTCACACACACACACACACATTAGCCCTTGTTAGTAGTGTTCACTGTTCACCGTTCAATATAAGTTTTTCATTTCATTTTCTCTTTTCGGTCTACTGAGCAGTTGGCAGTGTTTTTCAGTTTTTACACTTTTTATTTCCACCACCATCACCAACTTTGTTGTACCTTTCATTCTCTTGTGTTTCATCTTCAAGTTTGTATAAATGTGTGTGTGTGTGAGTCTCCATTGCAATGCCTCTAATCAAGTTTACTTTGTTCAGGCGCCTTCTTCTTCTTTTTTTCCTTATGTGTGTTTCAATTTCACTCCTTCATTTTTCCTTTTTATCAATTCTTGGTAACTCAGTGCTACCACTACTGTTACCAACGTTCAAACACTAAAGTTGGACACAGTTTCTGAGAAAAAACGGTGTGTGTGTGTGTGTGAAAAAGTGCGCCCCTAAAACTCAATTTGTTTTGCAGTTTTGGCAGCATCTCACCTGCAGTGAGTGAGTAAGAAAGTGTGTGTGTGTGTGTGTGTGTTCATTCTACTGTGTGTGCATTGCAGCTCAATTGACAATGCTGGCCAGTACTTTTTTGGCAGATTTTCTGACAAGGCACCAAAACGAGACACTATCGAGCAGTTAGGGCACCCTTCAAAACTGCCAAAAGTGGTAGTGCCTCTGCTTTCTATTGACAATAATAAATGGCTGTGGTTTTAAAGAGAGGGGTGCACAGAATTCTTGGCCAAATCACCGCCGCCACAATTTGATACTTAGTCAAATTTAGTACTACTACTACTACTACTAATGTTTCTCCATCGACGATCACCGCCACCACGACCACTTGGTCTGGCGGCACTCATTGCGGCAGTGATGCATGAGAAAAAAACGAGCAAATCGAGCAGAAGGACGACGACGACGACGACGACGACAACAAAGATGTCGATGATGCCGAGGACACTGGCGCTGACTGATTTGTGTGCTAGCAGTGTTTGCTAGTGTGTGCACAGTTGCAAATCATCATACAAACCAAAGAAAGAAAGAAAGAGAGAGAGAAAAAGAGAACAAGCAAACAAGTTTGAGCATTGCAATCGATTGAGTTTGATGTCCAAGAGACCAAAAAAAGTTAAAGGGAAAGGAAAACGGTTTCGGAATCACTATGCTTGTTGGCACACAGCGTGCACAGATTTGTTTAAATGAATGAATGCACAAGCAAAGTGAAATATGAGCAAGTTTTTGTTTGCACTAAAGTTAAGCAACTGCTCAATCAAATCAAAAACCTAAAATGCAAATTTTTAAGTAAACACAAATGAAAACGTTTGGCAAAAGAAAACTTACGTGATGAATTTGTCATCTACTTTTTTGATTATCTTAAAAAAATAATTTTTATAAATCTTGTTTGTTTTTAGAAAAAAATGGGTTTTGACAAAATGATTATGTACAATTTTGCATTTTTTATTACTGTTTTAACATCAATCTTTTTTCAAAACGTTTTATTTTTGCAAGTTGACAAAACTATTATGCAAACTACAAAATATTTAAGCCAAAATAAAAATAATAAAGCACTATCTTAAAATAAAAAATTCATTTAAAAAAATTTTACTCAAAATATTGCTGTTGACTTTTAGAGGGACAAAACTAAACAATATAAAAATCAAAACTAAAACTTCTTTTTATTTTGAATTTTTTTTCAGTAGCTAACGAAAAGGGAAAAATCAGATAAAATCCGGTGCCATACCGAGAAAAAAATAGGCTAATCCGAAAGCAGTTGCCAAAGGTTAACTATCTTACTTTTTTCACTATTTTTTTTATCAACGATCGACAGACAAAAAAATGATGGCGAAGAAACTTTAAAAACAAAAACAAAAACGGCTCAACAACAGCAAATTTAAAACTCGGGCAGTCGGGCGAACTGAGCTGGTGCTGCTGTTTGCCGTTTCTTTTCTCCTATCGGCGCAAATCCCTTCTCATAATCCCTAGCTTTCCGTTTACTGCTTCCTTACTGCTTACACTACTACTTACTAAGTAGGCACTGGTAAGACATTGTTGCAGTGAAAGTTGAAGTAAAAAAGAAAAGGAAAAGGAAGAGGAAAAGGAATCTGAGAAACTCAGTGCAAAGTACTAGTACTACTACTTTTAGTGCCGCACAATAGTACTGGGGCGCCCAAAGCTTACATTCTGCTGTCTTTTTCTCTCTTTTCTTTTTCCGTTGTTTCTGCTCTGATTAAGTTCAAGCTTCTAAAAAGCACTCCTTTCAGAGTGTTCAGCAGTAGTAGTAGTAGGTGTACTGGTAGTGCCCGGCAGCAACCGTAATGATAGTGGGGCAACTTTGCAATACTGTACAGCAGTTCCCGGCAAAAATAAAAGCAGATTTAAGTACTGTTCTGTACTGGTTCTAATTAAGAACCCATTTACCCAAATCTAATTTGAAGGTCAGCAGACATTAGGCGTATTGCTTTAAAGGAGGCAGCTTTTTTGAAAAGTTTCTAATTTTTAAAGGTCTTCTTAAGACAATAGGTTTTAGAAGCAGTTTTTTTATTCTTTTTCTAAACATTGCACCTTTGTTTTGGCGAGTTGTTAATTCAGCCAACAGCCGATTCCCGTTGACTACTTTGGCCTACTTTACTTTTTGCCGGTGCTGTTTTGTTGTTGTTGTTGTTGCTGTCGTTGTTGGTTTTTCAGTGTTTGTTTTCTTTTTCCATTTTTCCTAGTCTTGTTTACTCTAAAAATTTGTCTAGCAGTATTTGCATTGTTTGCGGTTTTTTACCACCACCACCACCACCAAAAGCCTTTCCTGACACCAAACAACTGAACACTACCTTCAACAGTGGCAGGGACAGTGTGTTTACCAGTGTGCCCCGCCAATGTCGTCGTCGTCGTCGTCGTCGTCGTCGTCAGCAGACTGACTGACTGACTGGCTGGCAAGCAAACACTGAAACAGACTGAAACTGCGTTCACTACTTGCCGGAGATGAAAAATGTGAGACCCAGTTTTAGAGTTGGTAAAAGTAAAAGGGAGAACTAGGAAAAGGTTTATATAGCAACGACGACGACGGCTACTACTACAATCAACTTGAACTAAAACCTAAATTTTTACTTTCTTTTATTCTCGCATTCTTTACATTAGTCTCAATTGGTCGTCAGTGCAAAAAGAAGAGGAGGCATACTTTGAAGAGAGGGCAGGAAAAAACTTAGAAGGAAAGATAGAAGCGATATTTTTGCCATTTTTGGCAAGAGAACACACTTAGAGACATTGATAAAAAGAAAGAAAAAGAAGAAAGAAAGAAATGAAAGGACACTATGTTGCCAACAGGGAAGAGCGAAAAAAGAAAAAAGATCGAAATAAGTGAGAAAAACTCTCAGTTTGATCAAAAACAGAAAGAGAAACAGAAGGAAAAAGAGAGAGAGAGAGAGAGAGAGAGAGAGAGAGAGAGAGAGAGAGAGAAAAGAAGAGGTGAGAAAGAGAAACCCTCAGAGAAATGAATGAGACGGCAAATGAATGAATGAATGACTGACTGACTGTTCGAACTGAACTGAGCTGAGCCGAGCAGAGCTGAAGAAAACAAATGATAGCATTGAGTGCCGATTGAGAGAGAGAGAGAAAAAGAGAGAAAGAGAAAAGGTGATAAAATAAAAGTAGAAAAAGGGGATAGACAAAAGAAACAAGGGCAGAAGAAGAGGCTTGCCTGCCTCTCTTTTATCCTTTCTTTACTCAACGTTGAGAAAAACACACACACAGAGGACAAAACTTTTCATTGCTGAACGTATTTTTGAGCTAACTTTTTTTAGTATTTGTTTCCATTTTAACACTTGAATAAAAATTAGACATTAAAACGTAGAAGAAAGAGAGAGGGGAATAAGCGAAAAGTGAAAAACACTTTTGCGCTATTTTTTTACTATGAAAACTCTACTTTAAGCGTGCCAAAATAAGTGGAAAAAACTGTTGTCAGAAAAAAAGAAGAAAAAATGAGTGATATTGGACACTGGTCGATTTGATTCGCTCTGATTTGAGGACGACAAAGATTGTTTGTGCAACGCAGAGCACAAGAGCTGGCCGATTTCTCACTAACTTTTTTGCCTATTCAACTGCCTAACTGAACCTAAAACCACGACGACGACGACAACGACGACGACGACCATCGCATTGAATTGACTCAGTCTCAGGCTGAGAAGGTTAGCGCAGCCCGGCAACCAGAGCAAACACACACACACAGCGAGAAAGAAAACCTCGGCGACAAGGAAATAACATACATTGTAACTCTTTGCCAAAGTTACCACTAATTCCTGACAACACTGGCAACACTCAATTCTATGCACTGCACACAAAGCACACAGGAATGAATATATGTAGATTTTGATAGGGCGCCTGGTTGTTCTGCTCAACTGCAGGTTGCTGTGTCCTACTGTCCTGTAGGTTTTCGGGTTAAGGTCGAAGGTTTCTGTGTCCTTCTGAGTTGTAGATTTTGGTTACTCTGTCCTTCTAATCTGTCGTTTCAATGTGGGGTTGTGCAGGTGTCAGGTTACTGAGTCCTACTGTCTTGTAGATTTCTGTGGTCGGCGAGTTCCTTTGTCCTATTAACCTGTTGTTTTGGAGCCGGGAGTCCAGAAGTTCAGTCAATCCAATTGCACCTTCCAGGTTCCTAGCTCCGGGAAGTTGTTCGCGGTCTGCTGTTCAAGGCTTTGAACTTCTTCACTAATTACTCTCTTCACCAGTTTACTGCTTGGCCGGGCAATAAATGGTGGTACAGGGGACAGTCGAATTAAATTGCTTTTATTTCACAGAATAATTAATGATTAGACAAAGGAGAAATGATCAGTCTCTCCAGCAAGCGAAGAGTTTAAAGGTGAGGAGATTTCCCAATCTCCTCAAATAGTTGGTTTCAGGTAGTTGGTAGTTGCGGTGTTGTCAGCGGGTTTCGGTCTGTTGATGTCCGTCTGTGTGTCTGTCCCCCCTTTCTGCTGAAATGGTCAGTCCTTTTATACTAAATTAATGAGAGAGGGTGATTGTTTGGTAAAGGTGATCTGTCATGAGTCCAAGGGTTGGTTTCCCACGACTTCTCGGCTACTTCGGTTGATAATCATCGGACTTCTGT
>JAALOO010001758.1_pt1 | contig 13609 bp, 7 predicted proteins | sample 7257641 | NCBI WGS metagenome assembly JAALOO01 (sample SAMN14085613, study PRJNA598686) | mite metagenome | biome: ENVO:01001000; feature: ENVO:01001002; material: ENVO:01001226; isolation source: single female mite from University of Michigan culture on fish food culture... ... | reverse complement strand
AAAGAGTGAAAACAAATTTTCCCCAAAATCTCGTCAACTCAAATGTCTATGAATCGCACATCATTGAAAAGCTAAAAATGGCCTGATTACTAATATGTAAATATCTAAGTGGAGCCCAGAACGGTTCTTGAGAAAATCGGGTCCAAACTGTACCTTTGACTGTGCTTTACCTGACTTGTAATGCCATCTAGCAGAAACAAAAGGTTTCTAGTTTGTTCTTCTTTTTTCTGCTAGATGGCATTACAAGTCAAGTAAAGCACAGCCAAAGGTACAGTTTAGACCCGATTTTCTCAAGAACCGTTCCGGGCTCCACTTCGATATTTACATATTAGTAATCAGGCCATTTTTAGCTTTCCAATGATGTGCGACTTATAGACCTTTGAGTTGACGGGTATTTGGGGCGATTGACTATGGAGACTTGTTTTCACTCTTTAAAATATTTTAAATACAAAAATTTAAAAATCTGTTTCAATTTGCTCAAAAACAAAGTTAAAAAAATTTTAAAATTTTGGCAACAAAAAATAAAATAAAATAATAAAAAATTCTAAGACGGTTAAATTGCGTCCAAGACGAAGACAGCTAATTTATAATGAGCCCCAACAGATTGAATAGCACGAAAGGGGATTTATAGTACAACGACAAGCCATTAAAATTGCGTTTAATGAGGTCAAAACAATTGAGATTGAGTGGAATTGAAAAGAACAAAGTATAAAAATACAAAAATATATAAAATATATAATGTAAATAAATAGTAGTAAAATATCTTGTTAAAAAATATTAATTTATATTAAAAATCAAAACAATTTTATTTATTATTGAAATTCACATCAAGTATGCATATGGTATATTTAATTTTAATGTTAAAAACCTCCAACATTAAAAAAGTATTAACGTTAAAAATAAAAAATGTGATGTAGAAAAATTCTTTTTAAGAATAAAACTTTAACGATTGCTGATAAGGTCAGTAAAATTCCTTACAATTTAAGTTTGAGTTTGCTCAATTTTTCAAGTTTATTCTAAGCCATTGAACTAAAACTGAATTACTCTGCTCATAGATTCTCTAAGAATCGTCTTTGAGATCTTTTAGCCGTTGCACTGATAAGAAGCAATCGATTTACGGCGTGTGAAATGAATTGTGACACTGAGACAGTTAAAAAGTATATCTTTGAATGAATTAAATAGCAAAAAATTGGTTTGCCTAAGAAAGATTCGATTATTTTGTAAAAAGTTTGAAAAATACATGGTAAAACTATTTTTATAAACAGATAGATAATGTCAAGTTTTACTCAGAGTTTAAAAATATAATTTTTTACTGTTAAACTTAAATTTGGTGAGTTTTAAAACATTACTTTAGTTTGATTTATAATTTTATTTTTTCAAGCTCAAAATATCATTTCACAATTTATATGACACAAAAAACACTTAATAGTATAAATCTTTTCAAGTAACTTTTGCTACTACTAAAATGCACTCAATGTTCGTTGTCAAGTAAATTAAAAGTGGTCAGTTAGTTTCGATCAAAAAGCGCCCAGCTCTTTTCACAATCATTTCCAATCGATCTTTTGATTTGAAAAGCATTTTTGCGCTATATTTGATTGTCAGGCAGTGATGGAGAGTTAGTGTCTAAAAAGTGGACGTTGAAACGGAAAAGGCATCGTCATAATACAACAACAAAAGTGTCGATGATACACTGGCAAATCAAACTGCATCGTCTGTTCATGTTCCGACAAATGACACTGCACTACTGGCTACTTGAGAGTAAAAAACCAGAAAAAAGAAAAAGAATGGAAAGTGTGAAAAAAGATTGAACGGACAGAGAGGCAATGGAAAAGTGAGAAAACAAGAGAACAAGAGCTGAGTGACTGTTGATGCTGATGCTTGGCTGATTACACGACTCGATCGAAAAGAAAAGAGATGCCTTTGATTGATGACCAAAGAAAGAACAAACGAATTTGGGCAATGAGCAAGCATGAACGAAATTGAGAGGGGAGGAAACAAACATGAACACAAGCACAGTGACAATGCTCCAAAACAAAAAAAATTTAAAACAAAACAAATCAAGCAAAATTTGTTAAAATATTTTGCATTATTGAAAGTTTTAAATCTGAATAAATTTTAACATTATTTTCAATTATTAAAAATTGCTATTTAAAATTTTTTATTATTTATTATTTTTGATTAAAAACAATAAAAAATTGCTGCATGTTTGCTTTTATTTCTTTGTAATATTTTTGATTTTTAATTTAGTTTATTAAAACTTTTTCCTTAACAATTTCAAACTGGTAAAATAAAATATAATTTTTTTACTATCAGAAAGCAATTGTTTTGATTTTGATGTCCAAAACACATTGTAAAAACTTTAATTTAAGTGGTGCAAAAACTCAAAAAATAAAAAAAGATTTTATGACTTCAAAACAAAAAGCTTTTAAGTTGATGAACAAAAAAGGCGATGATAAAAAACATAAAACAAATCACTAAAATTTAAAAAGTGTAAGCTGAATTTTGTCAAACACTACTTGTTCGTCATACAAAAACAATTGTTTTAACTAACAATAAATTAACATCATTTGTCGACTTCGTCTAACAAATTTAGATTTTGCAAAAAAAGAAAAGTACTTACCGAGAGTCTGAACCCTGGTGTAGGTTAGTGAAGGGCACTTTCCCTTGACGTAGGTGACATCACACTTGTAGACGCCCTCATCATTGGCAGTCACTGATTTGACAGTGAGGAAAACAAAGTTTGTGGCGTTCATCTTCTCTTTAGGGCCAAATGAAACCCGGCCAGCAGGTCCATTTGCCTCAAGGTCACCGAGCACTGACTCGAACGACTCCGAGTGAATGAAAACTCGCTGCCAGTCGCCGTTTGATTTCGGTTTAATGTTTGGCTTAGAGGCAGACGCTGTCGAGGTGGTCGGCACTGGCGAAAGTACTTGCGAGTACGTCGTAGAGCCATTTTTCGTCCATGTGATGAAATAAACACGACCACAGTGCACAACGTCAATGGCACACGGCAGAGAGACTTCGCCGCCAACAAAAGCTGACACTGTGTGCCACCGCTGTGGTTCGTCGTCTAATGATTGACTAGTGCCAGATTGTCCTTTGAGATTATGCATCGAGGATGAAAACCCTATTGAAAAAAAAGACAAAAGATAAAAAATATTTTTTATTTTAGAAAAACAAAGGTTTTTAACTGATGTAAAGATCAGCATTGATTTAACAATATTTGAAAGTATATTTAATGTAATATAATCAAAAAAATTTGATCTGATAGAACCATTGATGCTACCATCATTTATTTAAAAGTGCCATTCTTTAAAGAGAGATTTTGCAACGAGTTCAATGGCATCACTATTTCATCAAGACGCTTCATTTACGCAAAGCAAACACTCATCGTTGAGCACTCAAAAACAAACAAGCCAATCATCGGTCGAAACTCTCTACTGGGAGATCAAAGGGTAAACAAAAAACGCCTAACGTAAATTCAACGCCACGTTAGCTGATAATTTAAGTTAAACTTCCAAATCTACTCGCAACCCGTAGTTACAAAAGACAACTTCTATTGTTCTCTGTGAGTTTAAAGTTCTGTTCTCCTGTTATATAAACAATTTTTAAATTTAATTAAAATTGTTTAAATATTTACACTTTGCAATGATGGTTACTGTGAAAACCTTTAAAAATTAATTATTTAATCATTTAATTAAATAAATGACAACTTGAGTTAATTAAGTTGAATGACAAACTTGTACCTTTTATTAGTAAAACAAAAAAATTCTTGAAATTAAAACTTGAATAATATAAAGTTAAATTTGATTTTTCACATAAGTTTCCTGATATTGATCAGCAAAAAAGTTTTTTAAAAACAGTCATTACTTATAATTTTTTCAATTTGATTTAAAAAAATAGGTCACTGATAGTCATTTAGCTGTTTGGTTGACAATTAATCACAAAAAACTGTCTAAAAGTGCTTTTTTAATGGAAAAATTTACCGCAAATCGCAAATGCTTGAAACATTTTCCCTGTGGGATTAATAAATATTTTATTGAGGTTAACCCGTTCATTTTGTAAAAATATAAATTAAGTAAGAAGCAACAAAACTAAAGAATTTGACACCTTGCAATTTATAACGTTAATTGTAATAAGAATAATAATTGTAAAACTAAATCAAAGCTTATAAAAAAATACATTTTGAAGTTGTTTGTTCTTAACACTAAAAAATTGCTGAAATTTACCAAAAAAACAAAATTGTTTCAATTTGAAAACCCTCCATTATTTTGAAAACTAAAAAATCTAAAAGTAAGCAATTTTTTTATTCTATCAATTTTCCTTCTCAATTTTTTTATTGTGTCAGTTTTACTGTTTTAGGACTTTTTCATTTTGTGCTAAAACAAATCAATTTTCGTTTAAGTTGAAACAATTCGTTCCACTTCATCTAAGCTTTTGTGGCATTAGTTTTTAGTTAGTAGAAAAAATGAATACAAAATTATAAAAATAGGTTACGTTTTTAAGCTTAGTTCTTGATAAAATGTTTTTAATTACAATTTTTTTACAATTTTTATACATTTTTAAAAAATACACCTGTCTTTTTTAAAAAAAACAAATAAAAAGTTTCAGTGACACTATTAAAAAAACTTTAAATTATTTAATATAAAATATTTTAAAACTTTTAAACTTGACAATAACTTACTGGCTCAAAAACATGATAAAAGTATACCAGTAAAACAAAACAATAGCACACAAAAAAATTCATTGAAAATATATTTAAAAAAATGTATTTGAATTCGACTTCAGATAAATAAAAAAATTAATGTTTTGTGCTTGAAATTGAACAGAGCTCAACAATATTGTAAATCACTAGATTTCTAAAAAAAATAAAAACATTTTCGATCAAACAGTTTGCACAAAAAATCGATTTTTGATTATCAAACAGAATATATACATTGAGTTGTTTGTGCAAAAAAATATTTTAATTTAGAGGCTTGCAAGAAAAGTTTGCTAAAACTGGTGCATTTGTCGCTTTTTGGTAGCGTGACAAGCTAAGCTGTAAGTTTGTAAAATAAAAACGCTAGATCAGATTTTGTTAGTCGACTGACCGCTAATGGAGTCAAGTCGGGTGTGGTTTGGTCAATTTTAACAGTAAACCAGCTAAACAAAAACTAGCAAATTTAGTCAAATTCAAAAATATTTTTTAATATTTTTTGTTAACAACAACAAACATTTATTGTTCAGCAAAACTAAAAAAAATTATAAACTTAAAAAATGCAAAAAAATTAAATATTTTTTATAAACAACCAATTTGAAATATATTTTGATATCTTCATTAGTAAGCATTTCTTTTCAGTTGAATTGTACATTATTAATTTTGTTTTTTGAATTCTATTTTGAAAACGCTAAAGAATTTCAAAAACACAAAATAGTTGAATTTTTTTCTAAAAAAAATATAAAAAATTTTCTTTATTTTTATTATGACAAAAACACTGACAAAAAATTCTTAAAATACTCAATAGTGAAAACTTATTTTAATTATTCATTTTTTGCAGTTGTGCAAAATTGCAAACTATTTAAAGTACTTTTAATTTAAATTTTTTTATCATAACAAGATCACTTAAACAGTTTTTTATTGTTTTTTAATATAATTGCCTAAAAACTTCTGAAATCAGCAAAAATTGTTGTGTGCTTTAGTTTTTCTTTTAGTTTTTTGGCAACAAAAAATGCCAATTGTAATTATGGTCAATGACAACTGCCGACAACCTCTTTTTAATGCTGCCCAGTAGTTTCAGCAAAATTAATAAAGCTTATTAACACCACTGAAAGAAGTCATTTAGGCAATGCTTGCTGTTTTCAACAGAATAGTCGGTTGCGGTTCCGTCTGAACTTTTACTCATAATAAAGCAAACTCATATATTAGTAGCTAGTTGGTAGTAACTGCTAGAACTCTATTGGCCACACTAAACAAAACGACACAAAAAAAACTACCAGTCTTTGAGCAAAAGTCAGCAAAAATCAACTTTTTGGCTATTTTGAAAAGCTAAAAAGAAAAAAAATAAGCAAAAACTATATATTTATTGAAAAAAAATTTACAAACTTATGCGTACTTGTAACAAATAAAAAAAATTTAAATAAAATGTAAGTAAATCCTTACAATTTATAAAGTGAAAGTATAAGAAAATTAATTGGAAAGTAAAAAAACAAATTAGATATGCTGTGTGCAAATTAAGTTGCAATTAATTAATGGAATAATTTGCAAGCTAGTAAATTTAAAATCAACGTTAACTTGTAATGATAAAAATTTAAAATATTGATATTTAATTTAAAAATTAAATCAGCTTAGTAAAATTTAGAGTGTATTACTTTAAACAATATCAGTATTTGTTAAGTATTTTTTTTATTAGTTTTTTTAAATGATTAAATTTCTCATAACTTTGATATTAAACTAACACATTTTTATGTCAATAGAAAAATGCATAACTGAGTTTTTACAAATTAAGTTTAACTTTAACGGTAATAAATTTATATTTTGGTGCCAGTTTATTTGCCTTTTTAAGTTTAGTATTGCTTATATTTTTCAAATTGAACAAAATGTTTTTCAGTTAAATTTTGAATAAAATGAAACAAAAATGTTTTTCAATACAACCCCCTGTGCAAATCGACAAAAGTGCAGCTTTTAAAAAGAGCATAGAAAACGATTTGCATTTTTCAAAGTTTGTTTCTTTTCACAAACAGAAGTGTTATTTACTTGACAAAAATAAAGTTCAAAGTGTAATATACTTGAAAATGCAAATCATTTTTATTTTTTACAATACATTATGAAAAAATGACAATTTTTTAATAAACAATCAAAAATAAAATTTTAGTTTTAAATTTAAAAAACAAATATTTTAAGCTAGTCTGAAAAAACAAAACCCTCAACCAGTGCAATAAAACGCTTGTGCAGAGTGTAAGAAAACCAAAAAAAATAGCTTAAAAGTAAAAAACAGCAAATCTCTTGTAAAGATGGCCAGTTCCGTTGCAATGGAAATCTGTTCAATCGCGATAATGTCAGTCTTGTTGTTGTTCTTTTTTCGTCCGTAAAACCTCTTTCTTTAGCTGCCCTGCATTGGCAATCACAAGTGTAGTGAAGCACAAATGACACTTCCCTGCACGACTCTCTGTGTAGCAAACAAGAAAAATCTTGCCCATCTCTACACCACCCAAACGTAGTAGTAGACATTTATTTCACAGAACCTAAATCTTTTTTTTCAAGTCAAACTTCAAAGCCCTGTGGCTCTTTTGTCTAGCTAAACCAAAGTTTGTTCATACTAAACGAGCACCAGCCAGACAAAACAGCAAAAGCCAGTCAGCGTCTCAAAGTCTTTGTTTTTCAAAGCGCCTCAAAACGATAAATTTAATCGAATGAATTCAAGAAAAGAGAGTGCTAAAAATAAATAAAAAGAAAAAACATAAAAAGATTTTTACATTTAAAGTCAAAGCAAGTAAGAGATAAGAGGGTACCAAAATACTCTCACTCATTGGAAGAGTGAGCAAGAGAAGTCACCCTAAAGAAAAGTTTCTAATCAACTTAACAAATTAGTTTTTTGCTTTTGCTGTGGCAAATCTCACTTTTCCTTTTCTCTCAGTTGTATTGATGCTTCTTCCTTTGCCCTCTGACAAAAAACGGCAAGTCCTTTCAAGTCTTAGACTTCTGACTGCTCGACTGAGCCTTTGAGGCTCAAAGTTGACGGCGATAAAAGAGCTTCTATCACGACCCCCTCGCGACCAAAAGGCCCTCAAGTCTTGGAGCCGCAACAGCAGCTCAAAATGACTTTTTGGTCTTTTTCTTTTTTACACAAGCAAAAAAAGAAAAAAGACAGTCAGTCAGAAGGCAAAACCGTCTGACAGATGATTTATCGATCTTCCCAAAAAAAGAAAGAATAAGATGCCCACACAAAAGCCAAACATTTCTATACAGCAAACAGCCAAAAATCGAAATTCATGATTCAAGTATGAAAACTCTGCTGGTTTATAATTAAAACTAATGCATTGATTATGTATGAGAGAATGGACTCGCAAAGAACTAAAATGGGGCCCAGATTTTCTGAAGCTTCTTAATTGAAATAAAGGCACTTTCAGAGAAAATTGATTTATTGAGTCAAAAGCGGAAGAGGAGGCAGATTTCACTCAGATTTACTTGACTATCAGCAAAATATTCCTGTAGGCTCTTTTGCGCTAAAAAAGGATGTGTTATAGAAAGAATAATTTCACTGATTAATTAATTTAGCATACAGCAGCTTGTCTAATACAGCCAGTTTTTGTTCATGCAGTGTGTATCTTTAGAAAAAATACGTCAAATTTAGATGCAAAAATGACAGAATTTGTAATTTAAATAAGACAAAAAAAGGGAACGTTATGATCTTGGCTGCAAATATAAAGAACAATTTTTTGCAAGAAAAGAAAATATAGATAACAAACTTAAAAACTGTTTTAAAAAACAAAAATAATGAGCTTTGTTAGGTAGAAAGCTTTTTGTCATTTTTCATAAAAGTTTTAAAATCCAACAATCGTCAATTTTAAAATAAGTTCAAGTGTTTAAATAAAATACTCAGATAAATTGTTTTAAGACTGAAAAGTTTCCTTAAATTAAATTTTATATACTTGATGAAAAATTTAATTTAAAAGTTTAAATATGTGGCCATAATTATAAATTTTTCTCAAAAAATTATGACATTTTGAAGAGGTGATAACATAAACAACTGAAATGTATTTTGATACAAGAACGTCATTAAAGCTAAAATGTCAATGTTTAATAAAAACTCATAAATCACTTTTCATTGCAAAAAACCGCTTTAAATATTTAAATAAATAAAACGACTCATCAATTTGATTTCTCTGACATATTTCCGTTTACCACACAGTGAGTGAGTGATACAAATTGCAAGTAACTGTGTATTTTTAGCATTCTTAGCACTGATAGAGAGAAAAAACTGTTGCTTTTATTTATAGCAAAAGGCCTTTCACCTAAAATTCATTGCAGCAAAATCAACAGTAGGAAGAGAGAGGGTTCGATTGCAGACAAGTCAAAACATTCAGATGAAGAAATGAGCCGCAGTGAAATGGCAAAAGTGTGATTCACTTGACGAGTCAAAGTGGCCAGAAGAGTGAAATAGGAACAATTGCTCAAAACTGGCGTCTTGTTGCCAGCTGATTGTATCATCATCATCATCATCATCAGGTTCAGTGTGCCTCTTCGTCTGTCCTCTTCTTCACCCGACTACTGTGAATGGACAAATAAACCGCAGCAGACGATGCAGGCGATGTAAACAGTGCCATGCAAGTCGAAGGCAATTGATAAGGGAGGGAGAGAGTGTAAGCGTGGATGGATGTATGCTGGTCTGCGAACAAATGACCCCAAGTGGTGCCGTCGGTTGAGTTGTACATCGGCGTGGAACGTGCTGTCGACAGTTTGTTTGGACATGGCATTGCTGCAGACACTGCTGAACTTCATCAATGCCTTCTGTTAGTGTTTGACTGGTGTCAGTCGACTGCCTCAGCTAACGGTCTGTTATCTCATTAGTGCTCCTAAATGTCGCACTTCTCTGCGCCGACCACCAGCATTGACTGAACACACCAGCACTGGCCAACTACTGCTTCTGCTTTGGCAGTGCAGTGAATAATTAACCTCTCTTCTCCCTCTTATTCACTCAAACACAAGTACATACTACTAGTAGAATTAACACAACAGAGCATTGAACAATGGTCAGAGTCAGCAGAGTATAAATAAATGAATGAAAATGATGAGGATGAATAAAAAAGGATGAGACACAATGAATATCATTTGTTGGGCAAGTGAAGAGGACACAATGTGAAAGGCACAAATCATTTTGATACACTGCGATGACTGTAGGCAGTCATTTTAATTGGAAAAATTGGCAATGTTTGGAATCGTTTATAAATAATTTGAAAGCAAATATAGACGCCCATTAACAAACAAACTGAAAATAGAAGAATTTGCAGGCAAATTCAAATTATAAGCTTCTCTTTTCCTTCCGTCTCAACTCGCCCTCATCAATTCTGCTCAAAGTTCTTTTAACATAGTCTTTCCCTTTTCTTTGGTAATTGGCAATTTAAATTGCCACTCTGCCGATGTCAGTCAGCTAAAAAATAAATTGCCAACTAAAACTTAAACTTAGCACAAACTTGTTTCTATTCTTATTTAGACTTTTCTAGTTTTTACATAAAAAAAATCTTCTTAGAATTAGCACAAAACGCCAAATTACAACCAAATGTTTCAAGAAAGTAAAATACAACAAAATTGTTGCTACAAAAACTTTTTATCTGTTAAAATGTTTTTAGTAATGTGCAAATAAGCTGAAAAAGTGCTTATTTTTGTACCTTATTCAAAAAACCTAAAAAAAGTTGAATTTAAAACAGTTTTAATTTAAAGGCAAATCAAAAAGTTGATTCTACTAAATCTTTTAATTATAAAGTATCTCAATATTTTATTCATATTTTGTGTTTATTTCAGGCAACTTGAAGTATAAAAAATTAACAAACTTGTGTTTTTGAGAATATAAAGCATTACTGTGAGTTCTGAACATTAAAATGTAATGTGTAAACACAACCCAGTGAACACACACAAAGAGATCGTTGGGTGGCATAGTCAGACTACACATTTTTTGTCTATTAAAAAAAGACTTTTCGTTTTCAGTAAAACTTTAGGCAAAATGAGAACACCGACTGTTCATCATCACCGAAAGAACAAAAATGGAAAAAGCAAAAGTCTGCACGGAGGTCTTTGTTCAGATGACGCATTGCGTGATAAAAGTGATACATTAGCAGGGCACTATGACAAACAGTGAATCGAAGGACATTCTGGACTACAAATATGAGCACTTTTAAGAAGTAATAACTGTATATTGAAGAAATAAATTGATCCGCAAATGACAAACAAGTTACATTATTGAAGCTTGTTAATCATATTAAACAACAAGTAATGACATATTTTAAATTAGCATTCGCTAATAAAGAAAACCAATAAGGAAATCAACAACCATTTACCATTATGTTCACAGCTAATCACTTTCACTTTATTAAGTAAATAAAACTACCAAACTAGTTTCATCACTTCAAAAGAAGCTAATGTTTTTGTAGCCCTAAAATGCAAATCAATATGGCAAGCTATCATAGCTTATCTTGCCCGCCTCTTCTCACTTTCCCTACTTTACCCTCTGTTGCCGTGCACATTTCTTTGCTCGCAAGCAAATCGAATTAAAGTATTTTGATGAGGCACCAAGAGTACCGACAGGCGGACAGGCACACAAACATGTTTGTCTAGGAGTGCAGACAAAAAGCGAAAAGAAGTGAATAGAGTGAAAGTAGCAGCAGAACAACGCCACCAAATTCAGCTAGTCGCGTTGATTTGCTGCCTTCGTTCTTCGTCGTTCTCCCTTTCCCTTTCCTTCTCCACAACAACGGCGAGAGAATAAATTGAAAATGGCAAGTCTAGCGTGGCTAAATCAAATCAAGGCAGCAGTAGCAGCAGTGAAAAAGAATCGACAGCAGCTCACGATGAACAGCAACCATACGGTAAACAAAGTAAACATATAATTGAGAGTGAGAGAGAGAAAGAATGGCGAAAGCAAAGAAGCGAAAAGAAGAAAGACAGCAGCCGACTGAATAGCGTGCATTAGTTTACTTTGATCGACTGCAATCGCTCCTTGGCGCCCCTCTCATCACACTAACTAACTTGCGAGAGGGAAGAAGCAAAGTGTTTGCTTTATTGTATATAAAAATCAAGCAGAAACTGTACGGCTAAAACTTTCTTTGTGGACTTTGTGTGCTTCGCAAAGCCTACCTAGCCTAACTTTCAAAGAAAAAAAACAGATTTTCTCCACTTTTTGCCACTTACCATTGAGTAGTTTGGCGTTGGATGAGGTAGACGACAGAAGTGATTGTGATGAAGTGGAAAGTGATGCAGCGCCAGACGACGGGCCGAATGATGCTACCGCCGGTGATTGCTGCAGTCCAATGAGGTTAAGCAATGAGGAGGAGGAGTGCCGTAAGGATGCGCCGACGAGCAGTGATGAGGTGCACAGTAGAAAAAGCAAAACAGTGGCCAGTGATGAGCAGCCATGATGCATTCTATATGCACCCGACAGCTTCCGGTGGGGTGGAAATAAAGCCGAGAGCGTAGAGCCCTTACATGGCTTGAGACTCATCCTGAAGATGTTGTGGAGAAGGGACGAATGTTTGAGCACACTTGGAGATGGCTCAACGAACTGAAACTTTTCAGTCTGATCGACTAGTGAAGACATTTTTGGGCGCATAATTTGATGACTTGTCTCCACTCACTTGACCAAAGATGACTTCAGTCGACCGGTCAGTGAAGTGGAGCTTGTCGTCCCTTTCCTGTGCATTCTTCTCAAGAGCACTTTGAGGCAGCCATCTTTGAGTTGTGTGTGTTCTTTCAAAGACCAACTGTGCACAGAGCCAGCACTGACTGCGACTATCGCTGTTCAATTGGCACTTAAAACCTTAGTCGAATCCACTTGAATGAAACCACAAAAAGTCATCTGTGTGCTTCATGTTTAAGTGTTTGTAAGAATTAATAAGCAGAAGCGCCAAAAAATTGAGACATGAAAAATGGTGATTACGAATTTCCGTGAAAAAATGTCCGAGTCGTTACAAAGTTATTAAAAATTAATTAAACTTAGGGTATTTGACGTCAGCACAATGTGAGAATTTTCAGTAATTTTGACAACCGGTGTCAGCGGTTAAAAGAAGAACGGAGAATTCTGTAAAATGCAATGAAAAAATATTAGTATGAAAAAAGTTGAAAAAGAAAATCAATAAGATAACCAGTATGTTCTCGGCCTATTTAAAAATGCATTTGCTACAACGTAGCAGTGAGTATGAAAGACAACTGTTTATATTTTTGCAAGCTAATAATATTATAATATAAATTAATTATTTATCAGAGGTTGGGCCTGCGAGAAAGTGGAGACACAGCTCGATCACGATTCTTCTGGTTAGTTGGCCAATAAAAACGGTAAACATTGCAGCAAGTGAACCAGTACACCCAAACTTTGCTTCTTTTTTCCTTTCCTTTTTTCTTTTTGTATCTTTCTATTCTCAAATGGCCAATTTTAACGAACGTTTATTATTTGGCCCCTTCTCTAGGGTCAGATCGATCTGACTGTTCTCTCACTGTTCTCTCACTGTTCTCTCACTGTTCTTAGTGTGTGGCTACCGCGACAGGCAAGTTATAATCGTAAATGCTAATGGCCGTGGTAAAGTTTTTTTTGTTCATTAGTTCAGCTCTGAAACGGTTTGTATACTGTAGCTAATCAACGCTTCCTTCGGAAGAAAAACCAAAAACTAAAGGCCTCTAGTTGGTCGCGCGTCTTTAATTTGGCTACCACACGAGAATTAAAATCAAATTAAGAATCAGCCGGGAAGGAGAAAAGACAGAAGAGAGAGAGAGAGAGAAAAGGAGGAAACCGTTTTATTGCCGTGTAGAACATGAAAACCAATGAAAAGAAGAGGGTAAACTAATTGACGTTTGGTAAGAGGAATTAGGGCGAGGAAGAGAGAGAGAGAGAGAGAGAGAGAGAGAGAGAGAGAGAGAGAGAGAGAG
>JAALOO010001755.1_pt1 | contig 13614 bp, 10 predicted proteins | sample 7257641 | NCBI WGS metagenome assembly JAALOO01 (sample SAMN14085613, study PRJNA598686) | mite metagenome | biome: ENVO:01001000; feature: ENVO:01001002; material: ENVO:01001226; isolation source: single female mite from University of Michigan culture on fish food culture... ... | reverse complement strand
ATATTTCGTCGATTGTTCGGTGTTTAAGTGATTCAGAAGGTTTCTCTATCGTCCCTGATTTCTTATGTCGTGATGCTGTAGAAACTGGTAAAATCAAGTCGGTTTGGGAGGGCGCTGAACCGCTCGAAAATACCTTATATTTTGGAACCCGAAAGAAAACTATTTATCAATTCGAAATTGATAAACTGGAAAAAATTTTAAAAAATAAGTACGAAGGTAGCGCTGTCTATAGTCAACCTAGCTAGTCCATGGAATGTAAGCGCAAAAAAGCGAGATGGTGATTGTGGTGTACACTTATCATAATTACTGGTTTGCTTTTCTGGTGTTGTTGTTTAGCGACCTCGATAAGCAATCCGTTTGCTTCAAGAGAAGATGCAAGTTATCTACCATCGGAATAAGTTATTGAATATTTTATTTCAGAGCGCCGGTCGAACTTCATTTTTGCGATCGTTTTTAAAAAAAAATAAATTATTTAAAGTAATTGGAGATGTCTGTGCGTCTACCATACCAAAGGCCTTTAATAATAGTTTATAAAAACAAAGAAAAAATGAAAAATAAAATTCGATTCATACTCCCTAGGCTTCTTGCCTTAACTGTCATACTGGGTATAGTAACCCTGATCATCGGTACATTATTTAAATTGGTACTTTTAGCTACGATAGCCATTGGTATAGGTTCATTAATTGCAGCAAAAATCAGAAAAAGGAAAAATATTACCACTAGTGACTCAGCAGCTATAAGCCCATATCCGATGTATGCTGTTTATCGGCAACAACAAAGTGCTATCATTCCAATGCAACATGCTCATCAAGGGGCAAAAAAAACAATCGTACCTATTTACTAATCATCTAAAATTTTAAAAAACATGTTCAATAGAGATAATTATTCAAACACTGATTTCCAAAGTGATAATAGATTTTGCAAAGGAAACTTCAAACAAAAATTCGAAAAGTTTCAACAGCATTTTTTTGCCGATAGTCCGATGGGTAACCATCACAAAAATAGTCCGCACGTACCAGTAAATATTATTGAAAGTGAAGAATTTTACCAAGTGCAGCTTTTTGCCGCAGGTCGTCGTAAAGAGGATTTTAAAATTAGTATCGACAAACAAATTTTAACCATAGCAGGCTTAGCCATCGAGGCAGACGCTGCTGCAAATTACATCCACCAAGAGCAACCGAACACCTCCTTCGAACGCGTATTTCAATTGCAGGATGATATTCTTACTGAAAGAGTGCACGCTAGTTATGAGGATGGAGTACTAACAATTATTTTACAAAAAGATCTAGAACGCGTAAAACCGGTACATCAAGTTAGCGTATCCTAATCTCGGTAAGTTTTTGCCCATAATTTTTCTAAGAAAGCTCGACTATCGAGCTTTCTGCATTTGTAAACTATCTTCGAGGTCACAGTATAGAATTTCGGTGCTCGATAACTTCTATTCTTGCAATTAGTTCTTTGTTTTTCACGGACAGTGCTATCGCTTTTAAACGTTGCAACGCTTGCGCATTTAGATTAATTTCCCGCATGTCAAAAGGTGAGAAATTATTATCAACAGCCTGATAATACGCAAATTTTTCATCAATGTACGTTAAGCTCTTGTTTGCTATCGCGCTTGCAAGTTCAACTTGTTTCGTTTTATACAATGTATCCACCACAATACTATTGATGTAGGCATGTTCTGGATTAACAATCTTTTTAGGCATGTGCTCGCTCGCAAGTAATGCAATCTGACGACTTTGGTCCATCTTATCTTCCGCTACTAAACTATCCATTGCTATACCTAATGTTTGTCGAAACAAGTAGCTATTTACAAAAAGCCGATAGTCTTGATCCAGATGATCTATATTTGCGATATTTCCCCATCTAAACTTAGTAGTAATGTTTTCAAATAATGTGTCTGTATTTACTATAGATATTTGTGAGTCTGGCTGTTGAACTTCTATAGGCATAAGCTTATATACAAGCCCTTCGTTTACAAGGTAGCGATCAAGCCCCATGAAGTTCTCCGAGGATAGCATGTTCGCAAAATAGATAGGCCGTTCCCAGTTGTTATTGGCGAGAATGGACATCATGGATAGTTCTGCTCGTGTAACCACATTTTTATTGTACGACCACCGCATAACATCTGTTATCGATGTTTCCCAATTCTTGGGAACTACTTTATTCCGTATAACATCAGCTGGATTTACTTTGAGTTGCATCTTTCGGGTTGGAAGAAAATTAGCAAAGCTACCGTCCTGGAGTGCTAATTGATTGTTGGGATTATCAGACAGCATAATATCTAACAATGTATCTATATCAGTATACCCTTCAACGTCAATTTCATGTACATGAACGGCATCACGAATGCCTTTATCTACTTTATTGATATCTATATTGATAGGAAGTGCCCGAGCGTTATTAACGTCTTTAATAGCCTGTTTTAGGTACCAATCTGATTGTAGGTAACCCAAGTTTACGATTCTTATATCTGTGCGGACACCCTCTACTTCCTGTAAATACCATAAAGGAAAGGTATCATTATCAGCATAGGTAAATAAGATGGCATTTGGTTCACATGATTGTAAGTAATTAAATGCCATATCACGTGTCCATGTTCTGTCTGAGCGGTCGTGGTCATCCCAATTTTGCGTAATGAGCAACACGGGCGCTACTAGACTAGCAATCGTAAATCCACCGATCACCGATACCCGGGGAGGTAGGAAACGTCTAAAGATTTCTATTAATGCCAATACACCCAAACCTATCCATATAGCGAAAACATAGAACGATCCTGCGTAGGCGTAATCCCGCTCACGTGGTTGCATTGGCGTCTGATTTAAGAAGATAACAATAGCAATTCCTGTGAAGAAAAATAATAGTCCTAGCACAAATGCATCTTTTTTATTTTGCTTACTATGCCAGATTAGCCCGGCAATCCCTAGAAGAAAAGGTAGAAAGTAATATGTATTACGCGACGGCTCATCCTTCATACTTTCTGGGAGCGTAGTTTGCCCTGCTAAACGTAGTTCGTCGAGCACGCTTATTCCAGATAGCCAATTGCCGTCTATCACGCCTCCGTGACCTTGTGCGTCATTTTGACGACCAACAAAATTCCACATTAAATAGCGGCCGTATAGATGTCCCAGCTGATAGGAGAAAAAGAACTTCAAGTTATCGGTAAACGTTGGTGATTGATTATCTCCTAGTGATAAGTAGTGCCGGTAGACATGGGCATGCCGATCACTGTACAGGCGGGGAAAAAGTATTTCTTTGTCGTATTTGTATTTACCACCGCTTTCGATTTTACGGTACGCGTTTTTGCCTATTGCATAACTGTGTTTATTCTCAAAGCCAACAACCTTGGCATCGAACGAAGGGCCTTTGAAGAGGGGCTCGGATTGATACTGCTCGCGGCTGAGGTAACCTAGGAATGCGAATGCATTATCTGGTGACCCGTTATTGAGTGAAATATTTGTTTGTGAACGAATGAGTAGCATCGTGTATGAGCTGAAACCAAAGAGAATAAAACTAAATGCCAATAGAGACAATTGTAATCCATACCTCAATTTTTTCTTAGCATATTGTAAGCCCATAATTATACTGAAAATAAGGGCGACAAGGCAAAAAAGTATGCCTGATCCGAAACCTAATCCGAGGTAATTCACAAAAAACAAATCAGTGTAGGCTGCGATTTTTACCAAATATTGAATAACAACCCATAAAATAAATGCTAATACTAGAATACCGATTCCTAAGCTTTTCAAAAGACCTTGCCAGCGGATCGTCTCCGTTTTTTTATAATAAATTATTACTGCTAACACAGGGATAGTTAGAAGATTAAGCAGGTGTACCCCAATCGAAAGGCCGATCACAAAAGCAATCAAGAGAAGCCAACGATCAGCGTCGGGCTGTTCAGATCGGGTTTCCCATTTTAATATGAGCCAGAGAACAACGGCGGTGCACAGAGAGGACATGCCATAGACCTCTGTTTCTACTGCAGAGTACCAAAAAGTATCCGTAAAACTGTAAGCCAAGGCGCCGACAGTGCCTGCGGCTAAAATTTGGAATTCTCCAAATTTTGGAGAGTCGGTATCTCCTCGTTTTACAAGTTTCTTCGCTAAAGCAGTAATGGTCCAGAATAAAAAAACAATAGTCAGACCGCTAATGATTGCCGTGCCGCAATTCATCCAAAAAGCTATTTGTGAGGTGTTACCTAAAGCGAGATTCGCAAAGATATTTTGAATCATCAGAAACAAGGGAGCTCCCGGTTGGTGCACCACTTGTAATTTATAGGCCGATGCTATGAATTCACCCGTGTCCCACCAACTGTTAAATTGGTCTGTTGTACATATATAAACAAATGTGGCAATGATACCACATATCCATCCCAAAATGTTGTTGAGCTTGCTATAGGTCATGATGTTACGTGTTAGTACTTTTAAAATTAATAAAGAATTAGAATTGGAATATAAAATTAACAGTATTTAACTGCCTATTGTTTTCTAGTTCATTAGGAGATGACCGTGCGGGAAGTAAATCAGAAATATCGTTAAAATCTGTTAAAGCTATGTGCATATATTCAAGCCAGATAGTATATTTGCCGACGAATGAAAATATTCTTTACCCTTGCGCTATTTGTTTTGTTTCTATTGATTAGAAGTGGGAATAGTCACGAGGTAATAATTCATTCGGACCGACCTGCCATAAGCGCAATGCAACATCGCGCTTACCATACATTAAGTACTGATGCGTCCAGCAGTCATCATTTAAAATTTAAGAAAAAAGGACCCAGTAATAGAGCGGAAATCCTCATGGAAAAGGATTCCGATGATTTTCAATCGTGGGAAGATTACCAATTGCAAATGGCATTTTTTGCCTGTTTGACGGTCTTTACTTTCTTCCTTATTTTTTGGAGAAAAACGCTTCAAAATCTCAATGTTTACCTCTTTGATAATAACCCCAATCCAATATTTATATCCCAGCGCTCGCTACGGATTTAACAAATAAAATATCTCGATAGTCGCTAGCATTTATTGTCGGTCGTATAGATTTATTTTAATTGACTCAACTTTTTTGTACTAACACTCTTTGCTTCGGCTACTTAATTCACAAATCCCGACCGGGAACATACATTCTTTAATATTTAAAATTAATTTTTAAGCAAAATGAACAGAGTTGTAATGCTCATGAGCATGCTGGCGGTATTATGCCAAATTGCCTGTAGAGAGAAAGTTGAAGAACCACAGCACGAAGTTAAATACACCGCTACTTCCCCTATTGAAATGGACACCTGCATTACCAAGGCATACGTTTCGCAAATTAAATCGGTTAGAAATATCGAATTAAGAGCATTAGAAAAAGGCTATTTAGAAGAAATATTTGTGGATGAGGGACAGACGGTACGTAAAGGACAGCTACTATTCCGCATCATGCCCCGAATGTTTCAAGCGGAGCTAAACAAACAATTGGCAGAGGTTAATCTTGCCCAAATTGAGGTAAATAACACGCAGAGTTTATTCGATAAGAATATTGTTTCATCAAATGAACTAGCTATGGCAAAGGCGAAGCTGGAACGTACAAAAGCAGAAGCAGCTATAGCTAAATTGCACCTATCATTTACGGAAGTAAAGGCCCCTTTTGATGGGACTATAGATAGAATACCCCTGAAACTAGGAAGTTTGGTTGACGAAGGTGAACTATTGACCAACTTGTCGGATAATAGTGAAATGTTTGCGTATTTCAATGTTTCTGAGGCCGAATATCTTGATTATGAGCGTAATGCTGCTGGTCGGGGTGACACGCATGTTGATCTCTTACTAGCCAATAATGAACCCATGGATAAAAAAGGACTCGTAGAGACTATTGAGAGTGAGTTTGATAGCGAAACCGGAAACATTGCATTTCGTGCCAGATTTCCCAATCCCGGGAAACTACTAAAGAATGGGGAAACGGGAAAGGTCCTGATGCGGGTACCAATTCAACACGCCTTAATAATTCCTCAGAAAGCCACGTATGAAGTCCAAGACAAAAAGTATGTCTTTTTGATTGGAAAGGAAGGAAAGGTCATCTCGCGCCAGATAAAGATTAGTGCTTCATTACCAGATTTGTATATCATCTCCAGCGGAATCACACAGAATGATAAAATCATTCTAGAGGGCATTCAGAAGGTCAAAGAAGAGGAAACTATTAACTACAGCTTTGTTAATCCTAAGGATGCGATCTCTCAGTTGGGCATTAGAACAGAATAAGTAAGCATAAATATAGAAATGATGTTTAACAGATTTATCAATCGACCAGTACTTTCAATTGTAATATCCCTAGTCATCGTATTTCTGGGAGTTTTAGCTATGCTACAATTACCGGTGACCCAATTTCCTTCAATTTCACCACCAAAAGTGAAAATTACTGCAGAATACCCAGGTGCAAACAGTGAATTAATGATTAAGGCAGTCATACTCCCACTTGAGCGGGCAGTAAATGGGGTGCCAGGTATGAAATATATGGCTTCCGATGCCGGTAATGATGGTGAAGCAGGGATAGAAATCGTCTTTGACTTAGGAACAGATCCTAACCAAGCTTCCTTGAATGTACAGAATAGGGTGGCCTCGGTCGTAAATAAGCTACCACCCATTGTCGTACGCGAAGGTGTGAAGATTACCAGAGAAGAATCTAATATGCTTATGTACATTAATATGTATAGCGACGAGAAAGATCTCGATGGAAACTTTATGTATAATTTTGCTGATATCAATGTGGTATCAGAATTACGTCGTGTTCCAGGGGTCGGTGTTGCCGAGATTTTAGGCAGTAGAGAATATGCCATGCGTATTTGGTTAAAACCAGATCGTATGACTGCCTATAAAATATCGGCAGAGGAAATTTTAGAGGCACTGCAAGAGCAGTCATTAGAAGCCTCACCTGGACGGACAGGGGAAGCTTCTGGTATTAAATCCCAATCATTTGAATATATATTAAAATATTCTGGCCGCTTTACAACAGAAAGCGAATACGGTAACATTATTCTTAAGGTAAATCCAAATGGTGAGATTCTACGGTTAAAGGATGTGGCTGATATTCACTTCGGATCTGCACTTTACGATATTTATTCGACATTAAATAGTCGTCCTTCGGCAGCAATTGTCGTAAAACAGTCTTATGGGAGTAACGCTTCACAGGTTATTAAAGATCTGAAAGCAAAAATGAGTGAATTGGAAAAATCTTTCCCTAAAGGAATACATTATGAATTCAGCTATGATGTTTCTAAATTTTTAGATGCTTCAATTGATAAAGTGGTTCATACGTTGGGGGAAGCATTTATCTTAGTTGCGTTGGTTGTATTTTTATTCTTAGGAGATTTACGCTCTACGCTTATTCCCATTATTGCGGTCCCTGTATCGCTGATCGGTTCGTTCTTGTTTATGCAGTTTTTTGGTATATCCATTAACCTGATAACTCTTTTTGCATTGGTTCTCGCAATTGGTGTAGTCGTAGATGACGCTATTGTTGTCATTGAAGCCGTGCATAAAAAGATGGAGGAAGATAAGATTTCTGCATATAAGGCAACCAAAAGTGCCATGAAGGAAATTTCTGGAGCGATCGTGGCTATTACCTTCCTTATGGCGGCAGTTTTTATACCTGTCGCATTTATGTCAGGTCCTGTTGGAATTTTCTATAGACAGTTTGCTATCACGATGGCGACCTCTATAATTCTTTCGGGAATAGTAGCATTGACATTAACACCTGCATTATGTGCTATACTATTGAAGAATAACCATGGTAAACCTCGTCCGAAAACAGTTATAAATAAAATGCTTGACTCCTTCAACGGTGGTTTTGATAAGATGCAGAATAAATACGTCGCACTTCTGCGTAGAATTGTAAGTAGACGGTTAGTCACATTTTTAATCTTATTGGCGTTTTGCGCAGGGACATACTTTTTAAGTAATAGTGTTCCCTCTGGCTTTATCCCCAACGAAGATCAAGGGATGATCTATGCTATCATTCAAACACCTCCAGGATCTACTCTAGAGCGTACAAATAAAGCTGCATTGGATATACAAAAAGAGGCAGAGACGATCGACGGAGTAGCATCGGTATCTTCATTAGCAGGGTATGAAATCATAAATGAGGGGACTGCAGCAAATACAGGGACATTGTTGATAAATTTAAAAGATTGGCAAGAAAGAAAAGAATCCGCCCTACAAATTATTGAGGAACTAGAAAAATGTGCAGAACAGATCCCCGGGGCTACCATCGAATTTTTCCAACCTCCGGCAGTGCCCGGCTATGGGGCAGCTGGAGGGTTTGAGCTTAGGTTACTTGATAAAACGGGAACAAGTGATTTTCAGAAACTCGAGAAAGTAAGCAAAGATTTTGTCAATGAACTCAATAGTAGAAAGGAGCTTTCGTCCGTTTTTACATTTTTCAGCGCCAGTTTTCCACAATATGTATTGAAAATAGATAATGATATAGCGCAACAAAAGGGAGTCTCCATTGAAAATGCAATGAACACACTATCGACATTGGTTGGCTCCAATTATGAGACTAATTTCATAAAATTTGACCGACAATATAAAGTAATGGTCCAGGCATTACCACAATATAGAGCATTGCCGGAAGACATTTTAAAGTTATACGTAAAGAACGATAAGGAGGAAATGGTACCCTATTCTGAATTTATGCATATGGAGAAGGTGTATGGACTTGCTGAGATCAACAGACACAATATGTACCTCACCTCGGAGATCTCGGGTTCTTCGGCGCCCGGCTACAGTAGCGGAGAAGCAATTAATGTTGTAAATGAGGTTGCCCTAAAAACATTACCCCGTGGTTACAGTATCGATTGGGCAGGAATTTCCAAAGATGAAGTCGCCAGGGGACATCAAGCGATTTATGTATTCTTGATTTGTCTGGGATTCGTATATCTAGTTTTGGCCGCACAGTACGAGAGTTTTGTTCTTCCCTTAGCGGTTATTCTGTCGCTTCCAGTAGGTCTATTTGGTGCATTTTTCTTGTTAAAGTTATTGAATTTAGAAAATAACATCTATGCGCAAGTAGCCTTGGTTATGTTAATTGGGCTACTTGGCAAGAATGCAGTTTTGATAGTGGAATTTGCTGCGCAAAAACACCATGAAGGTTTGGATATACTTCATGCGGCACTAGAAGGAGCGAAGGTTCGTTTTCGTCCAATACTCATGACTTCATTTGCATTTATCGCAGGTTTAATCCCATTGGTAGTAGCAACAGGACCAGGAGCGATTGGCAATCGAACGATCGGTACTGCAGCAGCTGGGGGAATGTTGTTTGGTACACTTTTCGGCGTTCTTATTATCCCTGGATTGTATTATATATTCGGAACAATCGCCTCCAAACGGAAATTGATTAAATATGAAAACGAAAACCCATTATCTGAAGAAATCGATGGAAAATAAAATATTAAAACTTGTTATTGCCGCCACACTAGGCTCTGTTATATTTATTGTATCAAGTTGTAAAACACCACATACGACTATGCTGAAAGAAAACACCAACGTTCCTGCTGTATATACAGATTCCGTAAATACACAGGATACCTCCAATTCGGCCCAAGTTAAATGGCGTGAATTTTTCACAGATGCTGATTTGCGGGTGTTGATAGATACTGCCTTGAAGAACAACCAGGAGCTAAATATCACCTTACAAGAACTCGAAATAGCCAAAAATGATATTTTACTACGTAAAGGAGCACTTAAGCCAATTGTTGGTCTTGGGCTTGGTGGTGGTGTCGAAAAAGTAGGGCGCTATACTTCACAGGGAGCAGGTGATGCATCCACAGAAATAATCCCCGGACGTGAGATGCCAGATCCATTGGGAGATTTAAATGTTTCCGTATATGCGCATTGGGAAGTAGATATCTGGAAGAAACTCAAAGACTCCGAACAGGCTGCCGTGAATGAATATTTAGCAACTGTTGAAGGTAAAAATTTTGTACTCAGCAGTCTGATTGCTGAGGTTGCGAATTCTTACTATGAATTACTAGCCTTAGATAATCAACTGGATATTATCAGGCAGAATATGCTCTTGCAGCAGAAGGCAGTTGAAGTTGCGAAAGTACAAAAACAAGCTGCCCGAGTTACAGAACTTGCCGTTAAAAAATTTGAGGCTGAGCTTGCCAGTACAAAAGGCATGGAGTTCTCTACGTTGCAACAGATAAAAGAAACTGAAGGTAGGATTAATTATCTACTAGGACGGTATCCGCAGACAGTAGTCCGTAATCAATCAGATTTTATTAATTTGGTACCTGCGACAGTTAAATCGGGAATTTCAAGCCAATTACTCCACAACCGTCCAGATATTTTACAGGCGGAGCATGCGTTGGCGGCAGCAAAATTGGATGTAAATGTTGCTAGAAAAGAGTTTTATCCGTCGTTGGATATTTCAGCAGCATTCGGGCTCGAAGCTTTTAATCCTTCACATTTGTTTAGACTACCTGAATCCTTGTTATATAACCTAGCAGGTGATTTGACAGCACCGTTACTTAATAAAGATAAGATCAAAGCTGAATTTAATTCTGCTAATTCGCGGCAGATTCAAGCAATATATGCATATGAAAAAACGCTCCTTAATGCATTTATAGAAGTGTCTACTCAATTGTCTAATATCGAAAATCTAGAGAAAGGATACTACTTCAAGACTAAACAGGTGGATGAATTGAATCAATCAATTACTGTTTCAAATGACTTATTTCAATCCGCGAGAGCCGATTACCTTGAAGTATTAACAACACAAAGAGATGCATTGGATGCTAAACTGGAATTAGTAGAAACTAAAAAGCAACAACTTAATGCTGTTGTTAACGTATATAAAGCTCTAGGTGGGGGATGGCGATAATTATTGTTAATTATTGAAGTATTACACCATCAAGGAGCTCGCTAAAACTTACGAGCTCCTTACTCCTTGAAAATTATCTAATTAATAAACGGGTTAATTTATCTATTAGACGGAATTAAAAGTTCAATATAAATTGGATAATGATCTGAAATTATATCAGACAACTCATTTTTTACAACTTCACTTTTTATTACGTACGAGCCGGCCGTGGCATTGCACCAAACATAATCGATACGTTTGGGAAGTCCTGAATTAGTTTTTTTTATATTTCCGTTTCCATCTTTGAATGTTGGAACACTACTAACAAATTGTTTATGCTGCAAATAATGTGAATCTTTAAATCCCATTTCTTCGAGCTCAGCCAGAACTGAATAATCAATCTGACCATTATTTAAATTACGTATGTGGTTGTGCTGCTCTTCGGCCTTGAGCATTTCTTCTAGAACCTGATCTCCATATTGCGGGCTGTCGGCTTTTGAAAGAGAATTAAAATCTCCCATGACTAATATCGGCTCACTTTGTGGAAGCTCTTTGATTTGTGCAATGATATTATCGATTTCTTGAAGTCTTTTAGCGTAACTAAATGGTGATAAGTGTATTACAAATATATGGATATCCTTCACTTTCGCGTAGATATACGCATGCCATATGTTTTCTGTTACTTTTTTAAAGTTCACTAACGGAGTCTTGGAAGAAAGAGCGACAGGAAAGCCTTCCTCTTTTGATTGCAGCGCATAGGGGTGAGCATAACTGGACGCTAATCCTTCGAGCGTCTTCTGTGTCCAGCCATTCATTTCCTGCGTGGCGACGATATCAGGATCTAAATTCGCTACAAATTTTTTGTAACGGTCAATGTTAGTAGAATCTTTTAGACCATACAGCACATTATAAGACAGTATCTTGATCGTTTGTTGTCCGCGGCTGTTTCCAACTATTAAAAAGAGCGCGACAAATGTAAATACTAATTTGTGGTTCATTGTTTACTGAATTTCATTTAAATTACGGCTTTAGTTTTTAAGTCTCAACAGATTCATAATAATCTTTGTATTATATTTTTCTTTAACCAACATCTTTGCATAGCTAACTTTTCCCTGACCATAATCATTTGATCTCCGTTTTTGTATTGTAATGGAGATATTAAAGCTAAGAAAAAAGGTGTGGGAACTTGTGATGACTGAAAATAATTAAATGAATTCGGCATAGTTGATAAAATCTGACTTTAATATTACAAATATTTTTTTTTCATTAACTTAGTTACATGAGAAGAGATATTATCGTTATTACATGCCTTGTTGCAGCAATCTTCGGCATGACAGCCTTTCAAGAAAAGCCACAGGAAGAGGGGCCAATAAATCTTAAGGTTCTTCCAAAAAACATTAGCCATGCGGAACTGGATAGTACAATGAAGTCATTTAATGTTGCCCTTGGAGTTAAATGTGGGCATTGTCATGCCGCTAAAGCCAACGGTGAGCGTGGTTTAGATTTTGCGTCAGATGAAAACCCAATGAAAAATGTCGCTCGTTCCATGATTAAAATGACAAAAAGAATTAATAAAAAATATTTTAAGTATGAACATGAAGGAGTTCTAAAAAATATTTCTTGCAAAACATGTCATAACGGAGCTGAGGAGCCTTTTACGATGGTCGTAAACTAGCGTGTGATTAATGAAGCAAATATCTCATTGAAATAATGTGCTATTTTAGTTTTTTAAATTAAAGGCGAGTTCATTAATCTTTTAGGGCGATCCTATCGTTGAAGTTAGATGTCCTACAATTAACGTGTTGCAATAAAATAAATCAAGTGATAGAGTATAATTATAGAGATATTTTCTAATTTCCTTTTTATTTTTTTGTTGGCGGCAATCAGCTGATTTTTTACGGTGTTTTTTGAAACTCCAAATTCCTCTGCAATTTCTTGATAAGTTAGTCCCTCAAGCTTATTTAAGCGATAGACTTTTCTTTCATTGGTGGGCAATTGATCGATTATTGATTCAATAGTTTCTTGTAAGTTTTTTGCCACAAGCTCGCTTTCAGTATCTGAAGTTGATTCTGTCCAGAAGGTGACTAGATGATCTTGATATTTGGCTCTGACAACCTTTTTTCTAAAATCGGATATCATTAGTCTTTTAGCTATAACAAATAGGTAAGGGTAAAGGCCATCTAACATGGTTATTTTGGTTTTATTAGACCAAAGTGCTATAAACGTGTCTTGAACAATCTCCTCGCTGTCCTGAAAAGATTTTGTAAAGCTGTAAACGTAACTAAATAAAATCTTATGGTAACAATTAAATATTTTTTTGAAAACGCGGCAATTCCCATTTTTAAATTGTACAAATTCAACCTCAGAAATAAATTTGATTTTTTCTTTCATTACAAGCTGTCGGTTTAGCATACTTCTGACAAATCTCCGGTTCGGAGATAACTTGTCTATTACTCGTCATTTAACTTTCTGTTAAATTTGGTTAGTCATTTTTGCCCGTTAATGCGTTTTTCGAATTTAATAATTAACAATTATTTAAACAAAAAAAATCGCTTACTATATACTACCACTGTAGTTACGAATTGTATAATTGCTTTGAGCAAGTGCATCTACATTAATCTGATCGCTTGAACGCAAGGTAAAATTGAAACCATATATTTTGCGACCTTTAACAAAGTATTTAAATGTTATTTGGCATTCAAAAAACTAGTACGATTTATATGGTTTGAAACATGTAAACTTTACGCTATTTCATTGTAGCGTTCAGTTTTTGTAGTCAAG
>JAALOO010001753.1_pt1 | contig 13619 bp, 12 predicted proteins | sample 7257641 | NCBI WGS metagenome assembly JAALOO01 (sample SAMN14085613, study PRJNA598686) | mite metagenome | biome: ENVO:01001000; feature: ENVO:01001002; material: ENVO:01001226; isolation source: single female mite from University of Michigan culture on fish food culture... ... | reverse complement strand
TCTCTCTCTCTCTCTCTCTCTCTCTCTCTCTCTCCCTCCCTCTCTCTCTCTCTCTTTCTTGTTCTCATTTCTCTTTTTTTCATTCAAACAGCGCAAAAAGTACAACACTAAATCGCGCAATCAGGGTTGTCTGTTGCAGAAAGTTTTAAAGCACAAAAAGTGCACATTTAAAAAAAAGAAAGTGAGAGTCACTACTTCACTGTTCACTGATCAGTCTTCTTTGGTGTGTTGCAACTGCCAACCAAGCAATGACTGCGATACCTTGAGATGTTGATGATGCTGACGGTGAGGCTGATTGATAAGCTGCTCAAGAGAAAGACTTCAGGCTAACGATAGTAAAGAGCAGCAAAAACTTTGGAATGAAATGGAAAGCTCAAGGCAATGAAAGCCACAAAATCATCACTTTTTGCTGCAGTTGTTACAGAAAAATAACATAAAAAGCAAAGGTACAAACGAACACAAAATATTAATAGCGACATTTAATACATAAAGTTAATTGATTTTGGTATCTTTTTGTACAAGAACTCACGCTGTACTTTGGATAACCTGCTTTAGGAAAGTTTTTACTGAGAACCAAAAAGTAACATTGTTACTGCTTCAGCCGTACACGCATCAACTGCGTGGCTGCAGGTAACGATGTCAGCAATGAATAAGATTAGGGCCAGTGTGATAATCAAAGAAAAAAGGGGTGACGATGCTTAAAGTGAAGAAAAATGATGTTGACCCTTGCAGATTTTATCACACCTGTGCTGGGTGATGCTTGACAGAAGGCATAAAAAGTGTGTTTGTGTGTTTGTTTGTGCGCCTTAATTAAAGCAAAAACACCAACATCCGGCAAAGGCAGCATTGCCATGATAAGGTTGCAATGGAGAATTCCAGTTCAGCACTGGACGTCAAAGCCCTCAATCTACCTTTACTGACTACTTTACCGCCACAACCAGCATTCATTTGTCAGTGTCAGTTTTTTTGTTTTTACTTTTATTATCAAGCGTCGTACAACGAGGAAGGGTAGTTTAAAGGGAGATAAAAGTACGAGTTCAGGTAGTGTGATGCTGGTGAAGATGATGATGCTGATGATGATGGTGATGATTGGCAGCATTGGTTAGGCAAACTGCAACCCTCTAGCCAACCAGTCGACGATCACATGTTTGGCAGGTGAACTGATCACTTTTTCTTCTTTTTTCTCTTCTGCAGCTTGTCTGCATCAAATACGCACATCCACACACAAACACACTTTTGCCCTGCAGTTGTTTTTCTACTGTGCCATTTTACTTTACGGGTGCCGAAAAGAGGTCTTTCCTCACTCACTCGTTGTCTGACTGACTGACTGAGTGACTGATGTGTTTTCATTCTGAGTTACCACTGTACTTTGCAAGTGTACTACGCACAAGAAAAGAAACAAATGTACTAGATTGAAAAGTGTGAAAGAAAAAAAAGAAAAACACAAAAAGACATTGTGTACAGGCAGAGCACGTGAAGTGTGGAGACTTTCCCAGATTCTTCTGTTGCGGAAGGGAAAAGAGAATACAAACCGTACCAACCGTTTTCTTTTTTTCTGACTCACACTCTGAAAAAACTACCGGATCACATGATCTGTCCCCGCCATATCTGCCCGGAATAGCCAAAATATTGCTTCCGCCTTTTGCCTTGTTTTCTCTCTCTCCTTTTCCTTATTGTGAAGGCAACCTCAAGTGACCTTAAGAGAGCTCAACGTGACTAGGCACCAGTTTGCACTGCTGTTGTTGCTGCTGCTGCCGCTGCTACCGCTTCAGTTTCTGGAACACATGATTTCAATTTGCAGTTACTTTGTTGCAACGTTGAGTACAGAGGAGACTTCTTCTGTTCAATCACCAGTACAAGAGCAGTACAACCTTTTCTTTTTCCTCTTTCTCTCTTAACCAGATTTGCTGTTTTTTTCAGCAGCACAAGCCGATGCAATGACCTTGCTATATAGAGACACACACAGTCATCAGTGGCCATGAGGAGGCACATCGTTCGTTTGGCAGCAGCAGCACACTTTGAAAGTTGCTGAAGTTGTGAGTACGGTCATGTGAACGAACGGGCAATGCGGAAAAGAAGTGTCTGGAGTTGTGGTGAGAAGAGGAAGAGATTGACTAGTGAAGAGATAGGGCAGCACGTGACGTCACATGCTTACTTAGTGCCTGCATCTCAACCAGAAAACCAGCACTCCATTTTTTCTCTGCACTAAACAATGTAACTTGGCATTGCAATATAAATGTATGTGAAATTTTAATGCCTTGCATTTGTTTAGTTTGCATTTAGTTTGCATAATTTTACCCCCAGTTAATGGTGCAGGTAAAATGCAAAAAATTAAGTTTTATGTAAAGTAAACGGTTGCCATTTATTAAAACTTGATAATTACACAAGTAAATTATCTTCAACAAAATAAAAAACACTTGAAGATGCTGGCGACACCTGATGTTTGCAAAACAACCCACCACTGGCACAGGCAATAGCCAAACGGAGACAACTGCAGTCGTAGTAGTCGCCTGACGACCGCGTGCTGTGTTGTTATTCTGCTGAACTTGCACAACGACGTCATGTTTTTGTCACTTTCTAAACATAAATCTGTAACACTTTGAATCTCCTGCAACTTTGGTAGCTAAAACTACCACCGTTGTCCCTACACATGATCTCCACTTACTGAACAGCCTTGTTTCTTAGTTTCAACAGCAATAACTGCCTAGAGTAGACTTTAAAACATTCAAAACAATGGGCAAACAGACGTACTACGAAGTGCTAGGCGTGCAGCCTGACGCCACAACGGAAGAAATCAAAAAGCAGTATCGCGTTCTTGCTCTGAAATGTCATCCTGATAAGAACCTGGACAACACCGAAAAAGCCGCTGAAACGTTTACTCTTCTCCAAGAAGCGTACAGTGTTCTGTCTGATCCCAAAGAACGAGCTTGGTAAGCTGTTTAGTTAGTGGTTTAGTGTTAACTGTTTGTCTATAACTCCCTCAACTTTTACTTTAACTTCTAGGTACGATCGCCACAAAGAGACGTTTCACACCGACACGGTGGACGTTGTCGACCACTCCATTGATGAGTCCTTCCTAACTTCAGAGTGCTACACCGGCTTCGACGACTCGCCCACTGGATTCTACACTGTGTATCGAAATCTGTTTGATGAAATTCTCGACGTCGAGGAGCCTCACAGAGCGTCGTTTGAGGAATTGGCAAAAAGCAAAAACGACGACGATGACAAGTATCCTCGGTTCGGCAACTCTACCACCGATGTTGCCGAAGTGAAGGCTTTTTACGATCGATGGCTCGCATTCTCTACCGCCATCAGTTTTGCGCATCTGAATAAGTACGACATTCGAGAGGCGCCCAATCGACGCGTGGTCAGGCTCATGGAGAAGGAAAACAAAAAGATACGAGATGAAGCCAAAAAGAATCGCAACAGTTTGGTTCAGGTAAGCAGTTAACCTAATAGTTTTGCAAAAGTTAACATGTTTTTTCTGTTTTCCTCTGTAGGAACTGGTTCAATTTGTGCGGAAAAAAGATAAACGAATGGACGCATATAGAAAAATGCTTGAAGCAAAAGTTGAGGAAAACCGAAAAAAATCTGCTGATCATCGACTAAAGGTTATTGAAGAGGGAAATAAAGCTTTTGCAACCTACGTAGAATCGGAGTGGATCTCTCTTCAAGGCCTGGAGGATAATCTAAAAAAGATTGAAGAAAATGCAGCCGAGTACTATGATAATGCTCCAAAAAGTGGCAAAAAAGGCAAAGGCGGTAAAAAGAGAAAGAAAAACAAAAAACTTTTGGCAGACGAAGATGAAGAAGAGGAGATTGCTGAAGATGAAGAAACTTCCAATTTAAACTCTGCTCAAGAAAGTGATAAAACGGTTTTTGAAAACCAGAACTCCAATGTCGATAATGAAAACTTAAGTGATGAAGAGGAGGAAGAAATAGGCTTTTATTGTCGTTTGTGTAACAAAAAGTTCAAAACTATTAATGCCTTTCAGAATCATGAAAAATCAAAGAAACATCTTGCTCGCCTAGAAGTATTTAACGCTTTATCTGAAGATGAAGATGATGAAAACGAATAAAATTACTGATTATTAGGCAACTTTTGTACACTTTTATTAGGTTTTCAATTATAAACAAAAAATAATTTATTTGTTATTTTATATCTTACAATTGCTGGTGCATTAAAAAAACGTCACAATATTTGATAAACTGCGTACAATAATGTGATAAAACTGAATACGGCATAAATACAAAACATAGTGTGTATATTTTTCAAATAACTGTAAAATGTAAGATGTGGAAATGTAAAAACATCACCTAGCACTAATGAAGAAAAAGCACCCAAATGAGAGGCATGAAAAACAAGTGACTGATGACGGTTTTCAGAAATGAAGGGCTGATTCCGAAAACCGAACTAGTCAGGCAGTTGTGTTCCTCCTCTGGATCGAGGTCACCCGCGCCGCAGTGAACCTTGGATGTACTTTGCAGTTTTTCTTTTGCACAGTGCTTAAAGTCGGTCTCTTCTGCCTCGTGTATCTCCACCTCTTCGCCGTCCTTATCAATACTTTGGCAGACGTAGTGTCGCAGCAGAAAGTAGGCATCCTCGGGCGCCTTGCTACTGTACAGCAGCTTCTGGTCGGACAGCCACCGCATTCCACAGTCACATCGAAGGGGATTCCTCTTCAGCGAGAGGACGCTGCCGCGCAGCGCCAGACTGCCGAAGACCGCCTCTGGAACGGTGGTCAGCTTGTTGATGTCCAGATTTAGGTAGGTGGGTCGACGAAGACGGGCGAAAATGCTCGCCGGAAGGGAGGTGTCGTTGAGGGCATTGCTGTTCAGCAGAATGCGGATCTGCTTCTTTGGGTGCAGCCGATTAGCGGGCAGGTTAAAGGCGTCCACTGAAAGGCGGGAAATTTGGTTTCCATCGAGGTTGAGCAGCTCAAGGCCACTGAGGACAGTGAAGGGACGGGCGCCAATGGAGCTGATGCGGTTATCTGTCATCATGATTTCTCGCAGAGCCGGCTGAGGGCGACTGAAGGCGCCATCAGGCACTTGTCGAATGTCACATTCAGTTATGTGCAACACCTGAAGGTTGGTGAAACTGTTTGCTAGACGGAAAAGCTCCTGAACGTCTCCCGTCTCTGATCCCAGAACGGGATTGTCCTCAAAAATCAGCTCAGTGGTGATGTTTGCCGAAGCAGAGAAAGCGTTTTCATCGATTCTTTTAAGCTTTTTATTTCGTAAAATGTTAATCTTCTTAAAACTCACTCCGCTAAACAGATCGGCGTTGCCGTTACCTTTACGGCCAGAGCCAAGTTCTGTCAGTGCCGAGTTGACTAGTTTAAACTGGTCAAAAGTGACCGAAGATTGAGAATTTGAGGAAGGACTTTTGAGCAAACTATCGCTCAGTGAGCGGAAAATTGAGGCAATATTAACATCGGCGGGTAAGTTATCGCAACTGATGAGGGAAAAACGGGAAATGCATTTACAAGGACTAATCTTCTGATCGGGTGGACAGGTGATGGCACTGCTTGATGAAATTAAAACCGTTATCCAAATGAACAAAATGACCAGGAAAGGTTGAAAACAATGATAAAATTTTCGGTTTGCAGCCATGTTGGTGGTTTTTGAAAATTGAAACGTTGATAGAAAAGATGCAAAAATGAGTAGTTATCTTCTGTACAACACTTTCGTTGTACCAATTAGCACAACTCTGCGATTGCTATTGCAATTCAGCTGCAGAAATCGAGTAATGCCTCTTACTCATCCTTTTCAGTGATTCGTAATTCAGTAATAGTGGGGATGGTGCGACGGGCAATACTGGTTTCCACTGCCAAAAAGGTAGGTAGAAAGAACAAAAAGGAGAAGAAGAAGAAGAAGCAAAAACAGAACAAGATGTGATGCACTTCCTTTGCAAATGTACAGCAGAGTTGTTACGCAATGAGATCACGGTGTTGAAATGTGTGGCTTGTTTCGGGGTTGTGGATGATGACGGTGATGAGTCAGAGTGGCTGGTGGCAACAGGGCAACAGAAGTGTTGGTGGTAGTGTTGGTGTACTTTGGCATTGAATCAGTGCATATCGCCATTCATTAATCAGTGCGCCTCTGAGGCTGCCGCAGAAACTGTCACTTTTCACGCTGCGCAGAACATGGCCAAGAAGAAGAAGAAGAAGAAGAGGAAGAACAGAACAGAACAGCAGCAGTCGTCGGCGGCGACGGTTTTGTCTCACATTTGTTTGCTTCTGCAGGGAGGCAACTTACTGTTCGCTTCCGAAAGCAGTAACTTTAGCCGTAGAGTGCAGAGAAATGGTGGTCACAGAGAAAAAGAAAAAGAAAAAGAAAGATGAAAGCAACCGTGTTGCCTACTAGCTGTAAGCCAGTAGTCAGTAGTCAGTCAGTCAGTCAGCCAACAGTCAACAGTCGCCAAAGTTGGCTGTGGCCACCAGAGCTTTTGGGCATCGCACAGACGCAAACAAGGCACGTACTTCACTGTGACTTCCTACTGGGCAGCAGCAGCGGCAGCGGCAACAGTTAATTTGTTGTTACTGCTGCTGCTGCTGCTGCTTGATCGCCCCCTCGCTTTTTCATTCAAATCTTTGCCACTCTTTTCTCCCGCTGTTCAATTTTAACTTGCACACACACACACACACACTTCACTTACTACCTCCCTCTACACCCACACAATGTTTTTGGCGTGTGAGCACTAAGAAAAAGAAGAAGAAGAAAAAGAAGAAGGAGACACACACTTGCACAAACACATCTGCGTTTCTCTCCCAGTCGACATGAACAGGCCGCTTTAGAGGCAGTAATTTCCATATAAAGCTCAAATCGTTCACCGCCTAGCCCTTCTTTTGCTAGCTTTTTTTCTTTTTTTCTTTCTTTTCGACTGCCAAAGAAGTTTTCAATTTTGCAGTAAGTGTTTCAGTTTAGCTACTCTCTCCCTTAAATGAAACCATCAAAACGGTTACTAAAAATTGTTTGTTTGTCTGTCAAAAGAAGGAAAAGAGGCTAGAAAAGAGGAGGAAGACGAAGAAGATGAAAATGTTGTTGACACAAAGAGGAAGTTTAAGCTTAATTGCTCAAAAACAAAAATCAGCTTCTGTTTGGCATTTAGTTTAATTAGTTTATTTTCACAAAGATAGTGTGCATGGATGCGTGTAAAAGTGCCTGCGAGGATACAAGTCAGTAAAAATGTGAAAGAGCATGTGTGTGTGTGTGGTTTGTCTGTGTGCAGCGTAGTGTGGTGTAGCAGATTTAGAAAAAGTGTTATTTGAGAATTGATAAAGAGATGTCGGGTGAAAGAATAGGGATTGAGGGGCTAATTTAAGGCTGGTGCTGATTGAAATGGCCAGTGACAGTGATGTGGTGGTAAGGGTTGCTGTCAAAGTGCTATGCTGACAAGTCGTTGACATTTGCCAACTGTTGGGGAGGTTTCTCAGTGTTTGACAGCACACTTCACAGCTTCATCCTCATCGTCTTGGCAACTACCACCACCACCACCTCACCACCAGCAGCACTTTACCTCACAGCCCATTTAGACGAGCGGGTAGCTGGCCGCCGTGGCCACACCGCACATGTTGTTCTTGTTGCGGGCCATGCGAACGTAGCCATTCTCGCCCCACCTAGTTGGAAGAAAAGATGTGATTTAAATAAAATTGCAAATCACAGTCTCTAAAAGATCACTCACTTCTCCGACCAACTGTTCTTGACGATCCAGTACTCCTGACCGTCTTCATCAGTGCCATAGCCGACGGCCAGCACACCGTGGTCCAGTTCAGTGCTGCTGCACTCAGGCTCATCGTAGATGCCAGAGCTGGTAGTGAAGAAGTTGTTTTTGTTAGATGAAATGAAATTAAAGTTACATATCACAAATTTCAAAGCAGTACCTGTAGAACTGGAATGAGGGCTGGCTGGCGTCAATGGCAATGGAGACCGGTCCGACCGTGGCCAGAGCCTCCATCAGCTTCTGCTCATTACCCTGGGGCACGTCCACAAAGCCGGTGTCAGTGGCGCCCGTGTCCTTCTTCTGGTACCGGCATTTGCCCTCCTGTTTTTAATTAAATAAAAAGTTGTTGTAAAATAATAGAACTTTGAAGTAATAATAGAACTGCTGTCGACTCAATTTACCTTGCCCTCATATGGGTAGCTCTTTTCGGTGTCAATGCCGTGGTTCTGCTTGATGTACTGGAAGGCAAAGTCCATCAGACCGCCGTTGCAGCCGTTGTTGCCGAACTTCTTTGAACAGTCGACCAGATTCTGCTCACTGAGAGAGACCAGTTTGCCGGCCTTTCGAGAGTGCTGTCCCTCCAGAGCGCCAGTCTATAAATAAAGTTTTATTTTAGTCAGCTTGCTAGAAAAAAAATAAAAACACAACTTACAGCACTGAACGACCAGCAGCTGCCGCATTGACCTTTAGAATTGGAAATTAGTAATTAGAAAAGTTACAAATAACTATAAAAGAGCCACTGCCAGAACTTACCCTGGTTCTTAACGGGCGTCACCAGGTTGCGCTGTCGCCAGTCAATGGCCGTGGGGAGGGAGACGTGCTCGGGCGTCATGAAGAGGCTGCCGCGTGACTTGTAGCCGTCCGGGCCGGTCTGGTTCTTCAGCTGGTACTGGTAGCCGTTCATGATGCGCACAAACTCGTGGTGCAGCAGGTCGCCGTAGTGGTTCATCTCCAGCTTGTACGACTTCTGTCCCTTGACGGCCTTCTGGTTGTGCTTCGCAATCAAATGCTTGTTCTCCATGAACACCTTAAAGCGGAACTCCTCCTCGTCGGAGCCATATTCGCGCTGGTACAGCGTCTTGAAGGCGTTCCACTCCTCCAGCAGAATGTCCCGGTAGTTGATGGCCTCGCTCAACGCCAGCAGACTCGCAAAAGCGAGAAGAATCGTCGCCCACTGCATCGTCTTCTACTTCCTTCCTGGATTGCAAATTTCAAAAGTGTGAAAGGTGCTGCTGGTTTGAAAGTTGGAAAAGACAAAAGATTAGCACAAGCTGCTGCTGATGCGTTCAAGTGAAGAGTTCTAATCGAACTGACTGAGGTTTTTTAGTCGGCTGATTGGTGGTTAGTAGAGAGTTAGAAGTTATTGAAAAACTGCTTGCCTTTGCGCTGACTTCAGTACGACGCAGAAAAAGAAAAAGAAAAAGGGAAAAAACTGCCAAATCGGCCAAGTGCAAAGCGCTGACACTGGTGTCTGATTGAAGGATGCGCTTCGACAAATGTGTCTCTGTGTGTGTCTACTGAAAACGGCGGCGACGACGATGAAGTTGATGAGGACGAGAAGAACTAAATGTGCACAGATCAGCAATGGTGGTGGTGGTGCTTTGTGAGCTGTAGTACGAACGGTGATTGTCCACGTTATCTTCGTTTCAACTTTTTTGCTTCTGGTTCAAAGGAGCGAGCTTTTATTTGCTGAGTGTTGCTGGTGATGTGCTCCTTCGGGTGATGTCGGCACTCTTCGAGGTGGTGGTGGTGGTTGTGGTGGTGATGGTGATGGTGATTGTGGTGATAGTGGCACAGAAGGGCTGTTGGCCATTACCATCCTTATCAACACTGTCACCACTACCACCACCACCAACGACTGTACAGTACACTGGTGATTGGTCACAGGGCAAACATCTGAAGAGAGACAACTTCGAAACTAAATAGCAATCGCTGGCAATTGAAAAAGGGGCACTCAAAAATCTAATTGTGTGTCTGTTTCAACATCCTCGTCAGTCGTCAACTGACAGACAGTAAATGTCTGTTTAGGTATCAGTTGTTTACAGTTCTTTGGTTTGTTTGAACTTGTGTGTGTGTGTGTTGTGCCTGACTGTGTCTTTTTGCGGGACGCCAAAGTGTGTATGTGATTAACACCGGGGAAATTAATGCAAGAGCGCGCTGGAGAGCATCAAAGAGATACGACGTGAAACTGAACCCAAATGGTGATAAGAGGATGAAGAAGAGAGGTGAAGATAAGGGAAATGGGGATAGTGATCGTTCGGAAGAACAAAGACGCCCCCTGAATGTCGACTGGGTTGTTTAGCATGAGCAGCATTTGCAAGGCACTACTTCTACCTCTATCTCATGATCAGCGGGTGGCGACTGAATTGGATGCAAAAACAAAACTACTGTCTAAACTAAACAAAAGTAAGCACTTGTCACAAACGCGTTTTCATCGTTTTTTACTAGATTTGTAGACTGCGCACTTTTAAGTCAAATCAATGAAGTTTAACAAACAGTCATTTTAAAATAAACTAAAATAAAGTCATAATTTAGTTTTTAATATTAAACTAGAACACAAAAATAGTTTTAGTAAAGTTTAATACCAGTCACATTAGTTGTTTCCATTTCCATCCTTATTTTGATCTGCATTGCCGTCATTACCATCCACTTGCGATGCCAACTACCATCATCCTTGTCGGACTTTCTTGTGCCATCGCCGTCATATGACAGACACTCGATAGATAGAGAAGCATCGGCAATGAACGTTTGCTCTCTCGCTTTTTCTTTTTCTTTCATTTTTTGTTGCACTGCTGTTTAGTGATAAGTAAACAGACACAAAACTTCTGATTCACTGAACACAACTACGACGCAAACATACTGTTGCTGGGCGCAGTAAAAAGTGCAGTACAAAAGTGAACAGAAGAGAATTTGGAAAGTTGAACGACAATTGACCGAAGCAAAACTGAAAAAACTGATTGATTTCAGAAAAAAATCACTGACCGATTACCATTGAACAGCAGTCATTAATTCCTTATCACGTTTACAGTTTATTGAAAGAACAAGGAAAATAGCTCATAATAAGCTGAAATAAGCAAAAATAGTGTTTTTGCTTGTTTTAAGTGCTTAGCTGTTGTGCTGGCCGATAATAGAAATAAAAGAAGGAGAAAAGTACCACTGATGCTGACAGATAGAAAAAGAAGGAGAGAGAGCATTACGTGTGTGATTGTGTGAAAGATTGAGCTCAAACAAAGTGCAGTGAATTTCCACGCACAATCATGCAAAGTAATAATAACATATAAAGTAGTGTATCATCAAGTTGAAAATAGAAGGGAAAGTAAGGTTTGAAAGCATAGGAAAGAAATGTCATCAAAAGGGTAATGCCGAGTGCAAGGGTAACAAAGAAAAAACAAAAAATGTGTATGCACATTTGCACTCGGCGTGTGAGAAAAAGGAGAGAAGCTTTTCTTCTGAAATCGTCTTCTCAATCATCATCATCATCATCACTACTACTACTGCTACTATTACTTCTATCATCAACATCGTCTTTGTTGATGAAATCTAAAAAAGGCTCAACGATGTTTTTTTGCTTGTTTAAAACAGGTCAATGTGTTCACCCCGATCATCAACTGCCCTTAAAACGCCCTCACTGACTCACTTCAGCAGCATCTTCTTCTTCATCTGCCGTTTCTTCTTCTTCTCCTCCAGCAGGTGCTTCTTCGAGGGTCGGTGCCACTTGTCGTAGAGGTAGTACTGCTCACTGCGGCCACATTCGCCCGGGGCCAGCTCCGGCTCACAGGTGCCCAGCGCCTGGCTGAAGAGCAGTCCCTGGTCGCAGGCCAGGTGGTACGACCACTGCTTGCCCTTGGCCACCGTCACGCAGATGTAAAATTTGGCGCAGTCGGAGTCGACGTCGGCGTAGGCCACACCGGGCACTTTGTCCTCACAGGTGAAGGCCACAGTGCTTGTGGATGAGGATGAGGATGAGGATGAATCAGTAAGCGTGGTGGTGGGCAACACCTCGGCGGCGCTCAGCACCACATTGTTGGCGGCGGCAGTTTGCGCGAGGAGATCCTTCGCCAGGGCGTCCACCTCTTCCTCTTCTCGCTCCAGCAGCATGCGCTCGCCAAAGCTGGAAAGTAGGCTCTTCTCCTCAGCTGGCAGCTGGCCCTTTCTTCGGTTCAGCAGTGACCACGAGGAGGAAGAGGAAGAAGAGGAAGAAGAAGATGGAACTGGCTGTGACTTTTCATCCACCGATTCACTGCTACGCTTTCGCCGAGACGCCTTTTTGGTTTCTGGGTTATTAGCTTTTTTAGTAATGTCAGCAGCAGTAGCTGGTGAACTAGCAACAGCAGCAGCAGCAGCCAGCTCTTTGCTTTCCTTGGCAATCGCCTCGGCAATGTTTTCAATAATGGCGGCGTGCAGTGAGCTGGCAGCATGAGACAGGCCGCCGCCGCCACCGCCACCACCATTTGCCCCACCATTGCCCGTCTCATTGGCGTAGTCACCGTAGTCGTACTCGTAGTCACTCAGACCAGTGCCCGGCAACGCCCCAGGACCAGCTGGCGGTGGCTTGTGGGCGGGGGGCGAGGCAGGAGGGGTGGTCGTAGAGGTGGTGCTCGGTTGTGGGCTGCCAAAGTTGGTTCGACTGTTTCGGAAGCGGCCATTGTTGTTGTTGCTGTTGCTGTTTGCATTGAACAGATTGCCGTTTGATGAACTTGGGGCCGGTTTTGGCGCTGGGGCAGGTGCTGGTGCTGCTGCTTGTGGTTGCGTTCTCTTTTGAGGTTGCTGGTGGTGTCGTCGCTGACTGCCGCTGATTGAATGGTGGTTATTGTGGTGGTGGCCGGCAAATGAGGTGGCCGGCACGGCAGGCACATCCGGCACCGGCACCGGCAGCGGAAGTGGCTCAAAGGCCGCCTTCTCGTCAATCTTCCCCTGTGCATTGTCGTAGTAGCGAGTGGCTAGGTTGCAGTACACTGAGGAGAGGGAAACAGAAATTTATTAGCAAAAACGAAGGTGAAAAGAGTGGTCACTGGATATTATTGTTACCTTCTTCGTGAGGCCTGCAGACGCGAGTGGCCTGCGAGAAGATGGTGCCGTTTGGACAGGCGAAGGACTGCGGCGACATGCTGCCCGTCGGATTGGGAATGCAGACGTAGTAGACGGCGCACTTGGTGGCCGGGTCGGCGTAGTACTGACCGGGGGCCTTGCCCACACAGCTGAAGCCCGTCTTCGGGTGGTCGTACACGTTGACAAAGACCTCCACCTGACGAGAGGGACCGGGCGATTCGCGCAGGTTAAAGTTGCCCTGCTGGCCGCTGACCAGCGAGGCCCAGGTGATGGCAGCTGCCAGGTAGCAACAGCTCAGCAGAAGGGAATCTAGGTAAAAGAAAGATAGTAGTCAGTTATTTGGTCAGTTGTTGTTGTTGAATTGAGAAGCAGCACACAAAAGATGAGGCTGTTTGATAGGAGCAAAAAACGTACTCATTTTCTTTAAAGTCATTTTCTTTTGCGTTTTGAGATTTTCTCTGTCGACCTTCTCTGGTGGAGAGCACGACAGCGAATAGCAAAAAGTGGTGATCCTCCGTTGATGGTAGTGAAACCCGTCGTCGTCGTCGTCGTCGTTAGTTCATCATCATCCACGGCACCGACACACACACACATAGAAACACACCTTTCTATCTATGGATCGATGTCAGTAGTGCTTTCTCTTGTTTTTCACTCTCATTTCTTTCTCTCGTTCATTTTGCATTGAGTGAAACTGACAGAGTTTGAGACCGGTCGAGAGTCGACCATAAGAAGATGATGTTAAAACTGGATTCTCATTCTTAACGGAAAAAAACGATAGAGAGAGAACGAGAGAAAACGAGAGAGAGAGAGAGAGAGAGAGAGAGAGAGAGAGAGAGAGAGAGAG
>JAALOO010001752.1_pt1 | contig 13619 bp, 10 predicted proteins | sample 7257641 | NCBI WGS metagenome assembly JAALOO01 (sample SAMN14085613, study PRJNA598686) | mite metagenome | biome: ENVO:01001000; feature: ENVO:01001002; material: ENVO:01001226; isolation source: single female mite from University of Michigan culture on fish food culture... ... | reverse complement strand
ACTCGCTCTCGCGTGAAACAAGACTCCTCTGGCGACCAGGCGGGAAATGAGGTGGCGGAGGCGGCCAGAACGACCACCATGAAGGCGACCGGCGTCACCAAGGCCTTCCACAAGGTTAAGATGATGAAGGTGCGGCAGAAAGGAGCGAATGTCTCCATCGAGAAGGTGCTCATTCCCGCACCAAAAGATGCCAAAGAGAAAGACGTGAACAGCTACGAGGTCACCAAAAACAACAACAGCAGCAGAAACAACAACAACAACAACAACAATAACAAAAAGGTCAAAGTAGGTCGAAGTGGACTTCGAAGCGGCAACGATAAAATCAGCAGCGACAACGGCAAGGACATCAAGAAGAGCCGTAAACGAAAAGCCAATCCAAGTTCCTGAACCAGAAGGTGTTTTTATTAAGAGGATAAAAGTATCAGTGAAAAAATATACAATGGTGTGCGATTATGTTGTAGGCGCTTTTGAAAACTCCTGTGTGTATGCCAGAGTTTGAGCCAAATGAAGCTGATAATAATAAAGATACATGAACTCCCAATTTTCAAACATGATTTATACAAATGATTTATCAATACCAAGGTGCTACTGTTGTAGGCTACAACTTGTAGCCAGAAGAGGGTGGTCAATTATCTGTGTTGATGACAAGGACGAGGACGAAGGCAACAGCGACTTGTTGTTCACAGCTTTACCGGAAGCATCGTCTGGGCGGTGCTCAGCTCGCCGGTCTGCAGATTGGGCAGCGATATGCTGATGCTCACCACGCTCTTCGGATTGGCCTGGTACTCGGCGTTGGCGGTCAAATTGAAGGCGATTCGAGTGGGCGGCAGCGACAGGTCGTGGACGGCCATGTCGGTGAAGGCTCGCTTCAGCACCTTGGCGTGGGCCACGAAGAAGGGCGAGGCGTCGGCGGCCCGCTGGAGGAAGGCCTGCTCCTCGGCGGTGGCCACGCCGTGGTAGGCGCCCTCCAACACCTCGGTGGTGATGGCGGCGCGTAAGATCGGATGGCTGTCGCCTTGGCGGTGGTGGTGATCGTCGTGATCGTCGTGATCGTGGTGACGGTGGTTACGGTGGTGATTGTGGTGATGGCGGTGATGATGATGACTGTGATTACGGTGGTGACGGTGGTGACGGTGGTGACGGTGGTGACGATGGTTACGGTGGTGATGATGGCTGCTTTCGCCGGTGTGGTGGTGCTCCTCGCCGCCGCCGCCGCCGCCGCCGCCGCTCTTCTCTTGGGTGAGCTTTTTAATATGACGCACCGGAATGAGGACAAAGGACGGACTGGTGAACACCATCTCGGCGTCCCGTTCCTCTTCGCTAAAGGCGGCGTGCCCATGGTTGCGTGTGTTCCAGAAGGGCGGCCAGAAGGCGCCGGTGGCGGGGTCCTCCTTGAAGCGCCAAGGATTGATTGGACCCCGGTGTTGGACCAGTTGTTCCGCCACTGGCGGCTCTCTCAACTGTGAAAGGTCTATCACATTGTCTTTGCTTTCCCCAGTTGGCCATCGTTTCACGATTTTTACCCTCATCTTGGCAAAGAGGATGACTGAAGTGATAGCCGTCAAGTGGTGGTGCTGGTGCTGCTGGTGTTTATTTTTTCAGCGATGGTAGTGCTGGTGGGTAAAGATGGCCTTGCCACTATTATGGCCGCTGCTGCTGCTGCTGCTGTTGATGCTGTGGATGCTGATGTTGCACTCGGCCGAACAAAGACTGCTGCGCTGTTGCTGCTGCTCGGCTGCTCGGCTGAATTGTTTGCCTCCTCTGCTGGCTTAACTGAACGAATGAGTTCTAGCGAAAAGCTTAAGGATAGAGGGAGAGAGAGAGGAGGAAGGAAGAGAAAGAGTCGTTTTTGCCATGCGGCACCTCACAGACCGCACCACCGCAGAGTAATGATGTCTGTCTGTGTGACGTTATGCCAACGGATGACTCTCTTTCTCTCTCTCTCTCTCTCTCTCTGTGCAGCCAGTTACTGACACTGAAGTGACTGACTCACGTGGTCTCGTGTTCAGTTCTACATGCAGCATAACTAGTGTTCACTGGAAAGAGGTGCCTCGACAGAAGGAGAGGAAATGCCCTGGTGAAGCAGATGGCATTGGCTGTAGCATTCACTTTGGCCTCTTTTCCAGTCTGCGCTTATCTAGCTAGAAATACATTTCTGTAAAGGGCAAAGTAAACTAAAGAAAGGGAAAGAAAGAAAGGAAACTTGTATGGTGGTGATACATTTGGTGGCCAGCATTGCAACAACATTTGAAACGAATCTTTTATTTTATCCAATTATAATTGCATTAGTACAAAAAGAATAATAGCGTCAGATAACAGGAATAGTAAATTGCCAATTTCTTAAACATTGTAGATGAGGAGAAGATTTGGTAGAGATAGTAAAGTTGGTTTAAAACAAACGAGCTTTCTTACTGTTTCCACCGTCGCCAGAAAAATGATCAAAAGAAAAGGACAACTTCTGTCTTTGAGGATTACTGAGAGGACGGCGGCGGAACGAGGCTGAACTGCTCCATCTTCACCGGAACCATCACCTCGAAGGGAATGGCCTTTCCGTGCGGCACGCTGGGCACTCGTCTGCGCTGCATCACCACCTCCCAGTCGGTCTCCTTGATCAGCAGGCCGTTCAGCTGTTCGTCGAAGACGACCTCCTGACTGGAGACCACCTCAAATGAGATCATATTCGCCCCAGCCTTGTTGACGCCGCTATTGACCATCGCCATGAAGACGTTCATCAGCGCTGATGAGTTCTTGACGGTGAGCGGACTGCGGGCCACCTTGCGCAGCAGGCGGTCCTGGTCGGTGGCGAGCATCGCCTGACAGAGCAGCCCACTGAAGACGCCCTCGGAGAGACTGACGATGAAGGCCGCCTGATTCTGATGCTGAGGCAGGACGCCGAGGAAGCCATTGCGCAGCACTCGCAACGGCACCAAAATGAAGGCGGCGGAGAAGAGGGCGGCGGTGGTAGAGGAGGAGGAGGAGGAGATGATGCGAGGAAGCCAGAACTCAGGCCAGAGAATGCCCGTGAAGGGGTCACAGCGGAAGCGCATCGGGCGACACTTGGGTTTCAACTTTCTCGGAGTTTTAGCTTGAATCTCTGTTTGAGATGAAATTTGAGATGGAGCCTGTGAAGTGGTCCTAAGCTGCTGCTGCTGCTCTCCGGTGATGATGTTGTTGCTGCCGCTGCCGGTGTTTCCGCCTTCTTGAGCAGTATTCTCTGGAGCACTCATGGCTGATGATGATAGAGAATGGTGCTAGAGAATGATAAATTTTTGTGATGATGGTAGTGAAAGTCGTGTTCTGTCAGTGCGGCAAGAGCTGTTTTCGGTAGTCAAACTGGGCTAATGTTTTGATGTGACTGATGCTAATGCTGCCGCCGCTTCTGTTGCTGCTCAACCGACTTTTGCTAGAAAGTTTGATATTTTCTGCTGATGTTGATGATGCTGTTGCGACCACTGTCGCCGTCACTGCTGTTCTTCCTGCTATTCACCCAACGATCTGCACCCAACACTGCTCGTAGTGTGTGTGTGTGTGTGTGTGTGTGTGCGAATGCCAACCAGACAGTCTTTCACCCACTGATTCACCTCTCCTTCTTTGTCAATGGCAGCGTTGTCAGTGCACTACCGAAAAAATGGCAAATGAAAAAAAGAGGGTTCTATTTAACCTGTAGTAGCAGCTTTTGATGGTAAAAAAATGTGGAAAGTGGAAGAGAAAAAAACAACTTAAATGGTGACAACAAAAGGAGGTAAAAATGGAGCAAATGTGAGCTTTTTTTCGGTAATAATTAGTACTAAGTGTGATAAGTTAGCTGGTTGTTACAATAAATTTTAAAAATAGTTTTCAAAAAGACTATAAAAAGGTACTAATCGCTAAAACCCACTGCTGTTTTGGCTTTTCATTTTACGCGTTTGGGCTGGCGTTTGGCTCACTGACTAGTTGAAGGATGAAGTGCACTTTGGTTGCAAAAGAAAATGGGAAAGGGAAAAAGGAAAGGTTAGTTTCAGTTTCAACTTAGAGACAAACAGCTAAGAAACAGATATTTTAGCTTTAACTTTAAAAGTGTCACTTTCGCTTTTCGAGTCGTCGTTTTCACTGTCCACTTTTGAAGGTAAAGAGGCTACGGGAAACGGCATGTCCAGCAGGGCGTCCTGCGCTGTGGTCAGCGTCTCCTGGTACGGATCGCAGAGTCAGTCAGATCAGAAAAAAAATAATGTTGAACCGGTGGACATAAAATAAGAACAGTAATAATAAATTTTTTTTAATTTTTTTGCCCAAACGATAATCACAACTGTGACAATAATAAAACATGGTCGGTGCTTTGCAAAAGGCGCTCAATTTCTTTTTTCTCTTTCTCTCTCTCCTATTTTTGCTTCTTCCATCTTACTACTGCTGCTGTTGAGGACAAATTCCAAAAAACATAAAAACACGTAAAAATAAACGAAAAAATGATGGGTAATTAGCAGCGGAAATGAATCGGAAAATGAAAACTGCCGTACAGTGTACGGCAGCACAAAGGAAAAGTGTGGAACTGTTCAATTGTACAAAGCAAACTTTTGCGTCAATTTTTCTGTTATTAAAACAGCTTTTTTCTTCATTTTTTATCGTCACTGGACTTTTCACTCAAAAGTTTTTCTTGTTTAAATTAACTTGGTAGTAGTAAGTGAGCAACATACATTTATATAATATAAAAATTTTTCTTTTATTCACATGTGTTTTTATGCTATTACTAATTAACTAATTGTAGTTCATCCACACATTCAACATCTCCAGTCAACGATGGACCGTCAACAAGTTGAGCAGGCTCTTGAAACGATCATTCGCGACTGCCTTAACACTGAAAGCACTAAAACCAGCACTAAAACAGAAAATGAGCAGCCACTTGATCTTTCCGTCCGCAAACAAAGCGACAACGGAAAGAAAGAGGCCCCATTCTTTGTCAGGCAGTTTTATGAAGAACTGAAACAAATGACTGCCAAAAGTGGTGGTGGAGGAGGTGGTTACATTCACCCAAGGCAAAGTTCATTTCCAGTTCATCACCAGCAGCAGCTTTTCAACATAGGCCAGCTCCCATTTTCAGGTACAGATTAACAGTTTTACAGTACTAAACATTTCCTATCAACAATTTCACTATCTTCACTACTTTAGCAAATACAACTGCTCAGCAAAGCAACCAGTTGTTGATTGCTGGAAAAGGAGGAAGTTCTCTTGTCTCCATGCCAAAAAACACTGTCCGTGGCAAGCAACAGAAGCAGCAGCGACAGGTGCTGCAGCCGAGGGTTCGATGCGAGTCATGCAAGAAGGAGTACAAACGACCCGGTAGTATGCGCCGCCACCAGTGCCCTCGCACCAACGCCGGGCGCCTGTTCCAGTGTGAAAAGTGCCTGAAGACCTTCTCCCTGCCTTCTGCTCTGGAGGAACACCGGCGCACCTACGCCGGCGGCGGCGAGCCGTGGCCCTTCCGCTGCGCCGCCTGTCCGGAGACGTTCGCCCGACGGGCCGCTCTGGAGGCTCACCGCCGACCGTACGCCGCCGCCGACGGGACGCCCTACCGGTGTCCACGCTGTCCGAATGTCCACTTTGAGCTTCAGTGCCTCCTTCGGCAGCATCAACTCTCGGTGCACTCTCACCAGCTTGGCGGGAACAATACTACCGTTGCCACCACCACCGCCAACAACAGCAACAACAACAACTGATATCTGTCCCAAGATGATATCTGTCATCAGTAGAGCAAAGACGGAGCTACGGAACTACTGAACACTTGTGCTGTTTTGTAACAATATCGCTTTTTGTAGAAGTTTTTATTTGGTGGTGAAATAAAGTGTATTTGTATCTCATTTTTTTAAATTGTAATTGTCTAATAATAATTACAATCAGTGTGTGTTAGAATTGTAAGTTAAAATTTGTTGCAATCTAAAGTCTTTCTGTGTCAGGTGTGCAATATCGTCCAGCAGCAGAAGCAGCAGCGGCTACCCTGATGGCGCCACTGCCGCTATTGCCACCTCATTTGGCGCAGCCAGCGTGCTCAGGCAGCGTGTGCAGGCAAACACTCCACAGTGCAGTGGCTGATTGTTTGCCAGGCTGAGAAAAAGTTATGATCTTACTGTGAGAGTGCTTTCCCTGCAGTGGGCGCCCTACACAGAAACAGTACCCTGAAACACACGGCTGAGAGTGACGGCAGACATCATAACATGTCAGCAAAGCCGGCAAACGCTCAGTCTACTGATAGCGCTCTCTCAGGCGGCACACCATCAAAAAAGAAAACAGTAGCAATAGCTGCCCAACCGATACACACTTTTATTAGTTCTAGTTTTCATCATCATCTCAAAGAAAAAAAAGAAATTTGCATTTTTATGTTTTCTAAGTTCACAAGCACTGGCAATTTTCAATCTTTTTAGGCCACCAAAATTTTAGGTCATTTCATCGCAACCATTTCATCGCAAGGCATTTCATCGCAAGCCATTTTATTGCACGACCTTTTCATCGCACGACCTTTTCATCGCACAACCTTTTCATCGCATGCCATCTGGTAAGATGGAACCAACAGGACTGGTGTTGACTAGTTTTGTATTAGAACTGCTAGCTCTAACAAATGTGCTTTACTGTTTCTTTTTAGGAGCCACTTTGGCCTGCTGCTTGTTTGCCTCAGCATTTAACCGCTGAAAATCATCACTTTTCTACTGTCATCATCATCGCCATTTTCCTAAATAAGTGCCAGTTTACCTCTGTTAAACAGTAAGACAACAAAAACATCAACACCACCACCACCAACAACAACAATATCAAGAGCAGTAAGTTCCATTAGCTTTGACTTTGTGCTATGTCTCGTTCTAGCAGTTATTTGATCTTTGTGTCTTTTTAGACTTCCAAAGATGACCGCTACACAGCTTGACAGCCTTCAGCTTTCCAATCGGGTGCACAGCATTGGCATTGGAGGCAGCGAGGAGGGAGGCGGCGTCGGTGATAAGGGGTGGCGGCAGTACGCCCTCTTCGTCGACTCGCTCACCGCCCAGTTCTGCCGCAGTTCATCGCCGCACTCCAAACTTCCGGCTTCAGCCGATCTTCTCCGCCGTCTGGAGGCCTCCTTTGTCCAGTTTCATGCCCAAGGCAGTGAGAAGAAGGTCTGGCCCGGCATCAACGAGAGCCTGGTGCCCTTCGCCGACGCCTCGCCGCACCTCACCTCCATGTCGCTCAATGAGGAGATCTCTCGAGTGATGGCCGCCCACCTGGAGGAGCACTATCCCCTGGCGGAGATTCACGAGGACCTGGGCAAAAATAACAACACGGCCTGGTCGTTGAAGGAGGCCGCCGACCGGTTGATGAGCCAGGCGGCGGAGATTGAGCGGAAGAAGGCGGTGAAGAAGACGGTAAAAAAGAAAAAGATAGTGGAGAAAAAGGAAGAGGAAGAAGAGGAGGAAGAGTTGGAGGAAACTGATGATAAGGAGGAGAAAGTGATAGACCGACTGCGAACACGAGCTCTGGAGCTCTACTCCCAGGGCATCCGCCTGGTGAAGCCGACCCACCAGGATGATGATGATGGTGGAAAAAACGGTGATATCGACTACTCCAAGAAGGAAGAGGAAAACAGCCAAAACTTTGTCGATCTAGAAGTAGCGCTTTTTGTCCGGCGAGCAATGGCCTTCCTCCTCGCCGGAGCGCCCGATCAGGCGATGCTTGACACTGAAGAGCTGATGCGTTTGATCGTTCGGACTCGGAAATTGAGCGGGAGTAGGGGGCAAACTGAGCTTATTCAAAACTGCTTAAACGCGGAACCGCTGCTGCTTCGCATGGCCGCCACTGCAAAAGCCTACTTTGAGGTCGTTTCAAAAACGGAAGATGAAGAGATGGAAGAGGAAGATGAGGAGGAAGGAGAGAAGGGGAAAGAAAAGCATAAAGAACCAAATTCCGTCAAACCAGTGCCAGCAGTGCCCTACTCCAACTCCAGCGACCGTCTGCTCAAGGTGATCAACTTTCTGCGTGAGAATGCCGGTTTCGCCTCTGTCGGAAATGTGATCACCGATGAAAAGCTGCTCAGGAATCAGGGCCAGATCAGCTTGCTACAGCGGGCCATTCACCAGTTGGAAGCCATTTACGAGCGCCTATTGATGACGGAGAAAAATTCTAAACTGAAACCGGATCAGCAGCAGCAGCAGCAGCAGCAGCAAGAGCGCCAGAGTTTGCCGCTTTCCAGCGAAACTGTCCTTCAGCCGCCGCATCCAACGTTGTCTGGAGCATCCGCTTTAATCGAAGTTAAACGCAACGAAGAGAAAGGCCGTCACGTGCTGGCCGCAGAGGACATCAGCGCCGGAAGTGTCCTCTTCAGCGAGCGGCCTTTTGCGACGTACACCGCCGACCCTGCCCTCCACTGCTTCAATTGCTTCCGCCGCCTGGGAGAACCCATAAACGGTGATGGTGATGATGATGGTGAAGAGGAAGCTGAAGACTTTTTAAAGTCTGATGATGAGCAGCTTCCTCCAGGACAGTTTGGAGACAGTTTGGCCAATAACAGCAACAATAACAACAACCACGACGATGATAGAGAAATGGCCACCGCTGCTGAGCGAATGCACATCAGCGAAGAAGGTAATGGTGGTGATCACCATCAGGCCACTCTGCCCTCTTCCCGGCCCACCGTTCGCTACCACTCCTTCGTGCCCTGTCCCACCTGCAATCGGGCGATCTTCTGCACTGACGCCTGTCGCCAGAAGGCGCTGGATCGCTTCCACGCCGCCGAGTGCTCCAGCGGCCTGGTCGTCCTGGAGGCGCACCTGGGCATCGCCTACCTGGCGCTGCGCACCGTCCTCTCGGCGCCGGGCGGCATCGTCGGCGCTCTCCACCAGTACCGGCAGTACCTGGCCGGCGCCACGGGGCAGCCGCTGAAAGATGGCTTCCGCCAGCAGCAGCAGCAGCAGTCAAAGGTGCTGCCAAAAGCCAAAACAAGTGCTGATACTGAAACGGAGCAAGAAAAAGGCAGCAAGGCCGCCGCCTACCAGTCGGTGCTCAGTCTGCAGACGCACGCCGCCGAGCACGACCCGCAGACTTCGCTCGCCCACCACCTGACGGTGGTCTTCCTCGAGCGGGCCCTCCACTGGTTCGCCCCCGAGCAGTGGGCGGCGGTAAACGGACGGCCGCTGTTGATTGTGGACGGCCACAACCTCCTGCCGCACCTTCTCCTCCACCACCTGCAGCAGCTGTCCACCAATGCGGTGACCATCTTCGAGCAGAAGGGGCGGCGGCGGGGGCAGCAGAATAGCAGCAAAGGGCTAACCGTTTTTGGATTAGGAGGAGATCTGACAGGCATTGGCGGCCTAGGAGCGGGGATGAACAGCAGCAGTGCACTGATGGGCAACGCCCTCTTCCGCGACAACGCTGCGACCTCTCTCTACCCCATCGAGGTGGAACGGCCCATCGGCGTGGGCCTCTACCCGACCATCGCCCTGCTCAATCACAGCTGCGACCCGGACGTGGCGCCGCTGTACAGCGGCTCACGGCTGACGCTGCAGGCGACCCGAGACCGGAGGCGGGGCGACGAGGTGGCCTTCTCCTACGGACCCACCTACCGCAGCATGCCCTACCTGAGCCGGCAGAAGGCCCTCTCTGAGCAGTACTTCTTCCGCTGCCGCTGCAGCGCCTGCCTCCGCCGCCTGGAGAACTACGGCCAGGCGCTGCTCTGCGCCACCTGCCACGGACCGGCCTTTCTGGTGGTGGCCAACAGCAGCAGCAGCAGCAGCAGCAGTCTGATCTGCTCTCGAGACCCCGACCACATTACCATAGAGCCGAAGGACACTTTGGAGACCTTCTTCTCCTCGGTAGTCAGGGGCGAACTGGCCGTCGACCTGCAGCTGCACCTCGCCTCGGGCCGGTCCTTTCTGGCGGCGTTCAGCAAGCGGCATGAGAGCGAGGACGCCGTCGCAGCGTTGCTCGCCACGCACAAGGCCGATCTGATCGCCTCTAATCGGCTCTTCCCGCTGAACCACCTGCTGGTGGCGGCGAAGACGCAGATGATGGAGTGCTACCAAGCGATGGGCCACCACGATCGGACGGCCGCTTACGCCCGCCAGCTGATCACCGCCTTCAGTCGGTACTTCAGCCCAAACGACCCGCACGGTGGTGGTGATGATCAGCAGCTGGAGGTTCCGCTGCTCAAGCAGCGCCTCTTTCTTCTTCTCACCCTCTGGAAGCAGGTGGAGGAGTGGGAGGAGGATTCGGAAGAGATCTGCTCCAAGTCTTCTTCTTCTTCTTCTTCTTCTTCAGCCGCCGCCGCTGAAACTCTGAAGTCCCTGCAGGAGCTGGCCCAGCAGACCACTGAAGCGCTGGATGCCCTGGAGCAGGCGCTCACCGACTACTACCGCCGACATGTGTTTGTCGGGACCAATGGCTGCAATAAACGGGAGCTGGACCTGGAGGCCGCCAAAAAGGGCCCCTTTGCTGAGGTGCGCCAGGTGGTGCTCACCCGGCGAGAGCAGCTTCAGCAGTTGTTGCAGCGGTATTTGGAAAAATGAAGCGTTTGCTTTTTTTAGGAGCATCTTATTCTTTTTCAACTTGGTAAGTTTTGTTTTTAGTTTTAAGATTTCTCTTCTTAATTGCATTTTACTAACGCGAGTTTTTTCATAGTTTTTAGAATTATCTGCATTTCAACTTTCAAAACTGAAATTATTTGCCTTTTTTTGCTGTTCATTTACTTCCAACACTGCTATTGTAAACTTCATAAAATTTTATCAATTTTTTTCGATAACATTCGCAAATGCCTTTTTTGTGTGATTACATATTGTAACACTTATAAAAAATTAGCATTTATTGGCTCAATATAAAACACATGTAAACCAAAAATTATATAAAGCTGTTTGAGTAATTCTGAAACAGGCACACAAAGTAGAAAAAAATTTTGAGTGTACAACTTGGCGGATATGTTTGGCGTGGGGAGCAAAAAAAGCAAAAAAAATGGTCAACAAAATTATTAAACATGCTTAGCAGTGGTAGTACAGCAAGTGGCTCAAATGTTTTCCAATGATCAGTGTTTTCCTTCAGTTAGAATATCTGATTAATGCTGTGTGTCGTGGTTCCATTGTGGGACATCTCAAAACGCATGATAACCGGCTGCGTCGTTCGTCGAAAGTTGTTGGAGCTTTTTTTTGGGTTGTTAAAGAGTACAAATCGAGTTAATTTAAGCTGTTTTAATAAACTTCTAAGCAAGCAAGCTTACCTCGTAGTCCACCCGCTGGACCATCGTCTCCAGGGCGATCGAGTGGTGGAAAACCGTGGCGGTGGTCGTCGTGGGCTGATGCTGTTGGCGAAGTTGTTGGACCACTTGTCCCACCACGGGGCGACTCGTTTGCTGGTGGCCGTCACGGCAATGCCCTCACTGTTGGTCAGTGTGGGTCGACTGGAGAAAGGCCGCAACGAGAAGGTCGACGATGAAGTTTGAGGTGAAGGTGGAGGTCTGGAAGTTGGCCTGGCCACATTTCGACGGGTCGTCGAGGTGGTGAAGGTGGTTCTGGTCGAGGTACTTGGCGATGGAGGAGGTGCTGAAACCGGTCTGGCCTGAAGAGTGGTGGTAGTGGTGGAAGTGCTCGTCGGAAAGCGATTGATCGAGGTGGTGATCAGCGGTGTGGTCCGCAGCAAAACCAGCGATGATCCATCATCACCTTCAGCTCCTTCTCTTCTGTTGGTGGTGGTGATTGAAGGGGAGGGAGTGTCGTCGGAAATAAAGTTTACTTTTGGGTTATTATCACCATTACCACCGTTTACTGTGGTGGTGGTGATGGTAGAAGCTCCAAGAGTGGTCGAAGTCGGCAGTTGAAGATTCGGCGTGGTCAACAAGGTGTTTGGGTTTGAGAAAGTAGTGGTCGTCGTCGATGAGGGATTAAAGTTGAAGCTCTCCGTTTGCAGCGGTTGACCTCCATTGTTGTTGTTGTTGGTGGTGGTGGTCGTGGTGGTGAAGCGAGTGATAAGTGGCGTCGAGTGAAGCGGTGTCACCTGCTCCCGAATCCCGGTGATCTCATTTTCACCATTAAAGGTGGTCGTCGTCGTGCGCACCGGTGATATCTTCTGCACGGTGGTGGTGGTCACCCTCCTCGAGGTAGACCTGGTGCTCGTCCCACTTGAGTTCTTCTTGTTCTTGTTCTTGTTCTTGTTTGCCTTTTTGTTCGGCTTTTGACCGCCGTTGTTGGTATTCTTACTATTCGCCCGAGCAATTTCACAGAGCGAGGTGAAACGCTTGGAGCGTCGGTAGCGCGCCGGACAGCGACTGGCGGCATTGCCGTCCTCGTACATCTTCTCGCCGAGAAAGTTGCCCCCCGGGGCGTAGTTGCAGGTGTACAGCTGCGCCGTCTTGAAGATCGAATTGCTCTCATCATCACCCGAACCGGAAGTGTCGTAGGTGACGTAGCCGCAGCCGATGCGGTTGGTGGTCGCCCAGGCGATCTGCGTGAAGTGGCCAATGTTGAGGTTGAAGAGGTCGAAGCTCTGGGCTACGGCCGGCGGGGCGATCTGTATCTCGTCGTACCACTCCTTGATGACGTACGGCCACTGGATCTCCGCACTGGAGCGCGTCGTCTGGTAGATGTACAGGTTCTGGCCGACGAACTCGTAGCGATCTGGATAAAGAACAAACAAAAGTACAAGACAAACAAACACACACACACCAAAACGATGTGTTGATAAGAATCAGGCAGTGAGAAAAATCTTGCAACAGAAAGTAATCGGAAAGTATGCCAAAAAATGTTTATTTTTTTAATCCCCTTACCCGTTCGTCGACAGTCGTAGCAGTCGTGTTCGAATTTGCACTGGTTGGCGTGCATCTGCGCCACGTAGGCCAGCTCCGGGTCCCACTCCATCTTGAGCATGTTCGAGGCGCTGGGGAAGCCCAGCTGCGTCTCATTGCCGCTGGCAATCAGATTTCGGTAGTGATTGTGCACCTCGACGATCTTTCGTTGTTCCGCCTTGGAGACGCCCCACTAAAGGGAATAAAAGTAAACAAAAATTAGGGATTAAAACTCCGGAAAAAGCCGTTTATTTCTGTTGCTAAAGTTTTTGTTCACATTTTAGGCGACTTTAATTGAATTACGACAGATTATGGGGGGGATTTTTTATTAGAAAGAGAGAGTCATCAATTTTGACCACAAAGGCTACGAAAATGCCTGTCAACTAGCTTTTTTTTATTGAAAAACCATTAAACTTTTTTTCCTTTTAACGATGTTTCAGTGTGCACAAACTTTTTTTTACTAAATTGTGTACAATAATAACCCATTTCCTCTCTTTCGATTACACTTTGCTAATTAATGTGACAGCATTCAGAGCTGAAGATTTTACTTTATAAAAAAAAGTTAATGGAAAAGGATAGAGGAGCAAAACTGTCAACCGCAAAACAACTAACATCGTTGTTGATGTGAGTGTTTGTGTATGTGCTGGCGCAAACTCAGGTCTAATGAATTGCCCGTGCCTTTTAACTCATTATTTTGGCATTAGACTAAAGGCTAAACAGGCGACAACTTTCTAATAATAGAATAGTGAAAAAGAAGAAGAAAAAAAAGAAGAAAAGGCACTCTTAAAGGATTTGCAGTAGTTGTAGTAGTATTAGTCCAGCACCATTGAATATTTTTATTCACGAGTTCACTGATTCGCCG
>JAALOO010001750.1_pt1 | contig 13640 bp, 14 predicted proteins | sample 7257641 | NCBI WGS metagenome assembly JAALOO01 (sample SAMN14085613, study PRJNA598686) | mite metagenome | biome: ENVO:01001000; feature: ENVO:01001002; material: ENVO:01001226; isolation source: single female mite from University of Michigan culture on fish food culture... ... | reverse complement strand
GAAAGTGTTCTCTCTCTCTCTCTCTCTCTCTCTCTCTCTCTCTCTCTCTCTCTCTTGATTCGGTCCCCTCTAAAAAAATACGTACCGTCATCTGCTGATGGTCACCGGCGTCGAAGTGAGCGGTCTTGTTGAAGCAACTGAAGCGGTCTCTGTCCGCCTCCGCCGCCCCAAAGTGCGTCTCGTTCCACCAGAGGGGCCGGAGGCCGGCGATGAGCCGGTGGGCGACCTGGTAGCCCAGGGTGGCCAGATTCACCGGTCGAGCCTCGGAGGAGGAGGCGGAGGCGTTGAAGAAGGGCGGCTGCAGAAGGCTGAAGGGTATGGCTAAAAGAGTAAAGAACAACCGGTTTAGAAGAAGGTAGAACACCAAAAAAAAAGGTAAACAAAACCAAATCACCGCACTACTCACTGAGGTGATTCTCCGCCGAATCGTAGCGCAACTCGGTGCTGAAGACGGGGCCGTCGGGGTGGAAGAATGGTTTGCTGGTATCTCCTTGCCCCTGCCGGCGCCGTTCCAGGCGCAACATCCGGTCCAAGCTGCGGGCGACGATCCGCCCAAAAAGCTCCTCCAGGTCCTTGCTGAAGCCGGCGTAGGCAGTCTCTTCGCCAACTTCGACGGCAAAATCCTCGACGTCCACGGTTTTCTCGGCGTGGTGGTCCAGCAGCCACCGCCGCGGTGCGCCGATGGTGGTACTCAACGCGGCCAGCCGCTTTGCCGCCTCCTCGGCGCCCCTCTTCGGCAGCCAGGCGGCCGCTTCCGGTTCCGGTTGCAGGAGGAGTTCGCTGAACTTCCCCGCCACCTCGTCGACCAGCTGCCGGGCCGCCTGCCGAACTGGCTCACCGAGGAAGGCGGAGGTCACATATCGCCGCGTCAGCCTCCACGGGTAGACGGTGGCCACCAGGTCGGTGCAGCGCTTCACCACCGGCGCCCCGGCCACTTCCGCCTCCGCCTGGTGGTGGTGGTGGCCGGCGAAGATCGCCCGCAGCCGCCCGCCCACCAGGTGGTGGTAGCGGTGGATGGCCGCCCAGCGGAGGTAGTTGACCAGCAGCTCGTCGGAGGGGGCGGCGGCGGCGGTGGCGGCGGCGGCAGTATCCTCGATCAGGCTGGTCAGCCGCTGAAAGTACGGCAGGCTGTCCACGGTGACGTCCAGCGTTTTGAGCGCATTGAATTGGCTCACAGACTCAAAGTACTTGATGGTGTTGTTTTTCAATAAGCTCTTAGAGGACAACACCGCCGCGAGGGTGGCATTTCTGATCACCGCCAACAGGCGGACCCAGTTGATCAGCTTCGTGGTCCTTTTAGAGCCTTCGACCTCGGCGGCAAAGACGCCCAGCTTCATCCTTTTGGGCCGTCGGTCGGCGTCAGTGTGGAAGAAGTGGCCGCCGCCGCCGCCGCCGCCGCCTCTGGCGAGGAGCGCCCGGTTCGGGCGGCTCGCCTCCGCCAGGGCCCTCTCCAGGGCGCCCATCTCGCGGACCACCTCCTGCAATCGGCGATCGGTGACGCCCTGGTGGGCCCTGTCGGCGCCGCCGTGAAAGAGGAGGCCGACGTCGCGAGCCAGGCGTTCCATCTGCGGGCTCCAGCTCGAGCTGTTGTTGGTGTTGTTGGTGTTGTTGTTGTTTACATCGCTGCTGCTGCTGAAGTGCGGCGAGTAGAGAAGGTGGTCGGGAACGCTGAGCTACAGAGGTGTGTGTGTGTGTGTGTGTGTGTTTTAGAGGAAAGAGAGAGATTTTAAAGTTATTATTGCTGAGTTTGCTGTTCTAAATTTGGTGCTCACGTGAATGTGGCTCCCGTCAGGGCCGGTAAAGTGAACCGCAAAGAAGGGCTGAAGATCGAGCAGGAGGAGCTGGGCGTAGACGGTGTACCACCACCAGTTTTTGTGATCACCACCACCACCCTCGCCATCTTCGTAATCTGTGTTTCTTGATGGCAGACGTCCTAAGACTGGCCAAGGCTGGTCTGCGGGCTGCAGAAAGTGCGTCAGCTGGTTGTGATCTTTGGTGAAGCCTGAAATGTTGTGTTTCGTAAATGTTATTGTTTGCTGAGAAAACATTGATCAAAACTTTTCAAAGTACCTCGGTGAAAGCACTTCTCGTAGAGCTGCACGTCAAAGGCATTTTGCTGTTCCGAACGGTTACCACCACCACCACCACCACCACCTCCCGCCGTCAGGACGCTCCAGAGGTTGTAGTCCACTTTGGATCGAGCAACGGCGTGCTGCAGGTCCGGCGGAAGGTCGGCGTAGGAGTACGGCGAGACGGAGGGACCTAGGGCCCAGTCTAGAGACCAGTTGCCGCAGGCGTGGCTGTAGTAGTCTGCGGGGGGGGGGAGAAAAAGAGAGCTTTAATTTTCGAAAATTCCTTGAGAAGCGCTGAGTGAAAGTGAACACAAGCATACGTAGTCCAGACTGACTTTTAATGGCAAAGAGTAGCTGCTTATATACACAAACAGGCGACGTAACTTCGAACTCTCAAAGCCACGTCGCTAGCGGCCTATGGGCCGCTACTCTTGTTTTTTTTTGTTCAGTTCAGCCCAGACTTGACTTACCATTGCAAATCTCCACATTGGGATTGAGTGCCCGTCGTGGGTGGTAGTGGGAGAAGTGTCCTCCAATGGGGGAGTGGAAAAAGGTAAAGGAGTGACCGTAGGTGCCGCGAGGGACGCCGCCGCGGCCTCCGTAACCTCCTCTTCCTCCTCCTCCTCCGCCGCCGCCTCCTCGAAAAGCTCCACCTCGACCTCCTCCACCACGACCTCCTCCTCCTCCTCTTCCTCCTCCTCCTCTTCCTCCTCCTCCTCCTCCTCCTCCTCTTCCTCCTCCTCCACCTCCACGACCTCCACCACCACCACCACCACCGCCACTACCTCCTGTTACCAGAACCAGCTGACAGTGGAAGATGGTGGTGATGAGCGAAAGAACCAGGCAAGATAGAATCTTCCCTTTCATGTCTCAGCTTTGTTGGTGGCAGTTCGAGGTTTGCTGGTTTGCTGGGTTGCCTCGAAGCAGTGAACTGCTGCCGTTGCTGCTGCTGCTGCTGCTGCTGCTGGAGGAAAAGAAGGGGAATATAATACCGGTTGTTTTTGAAATATCTGCTGGTAGTAAAGTCTCTTGTCTGAGCAAACTACATTGAGCAAATTACGTCTCAGTGAAGAGGATTCTGGATTGTGGTTGTTGTTGCAGTTGAAATTACGCTCTTTTTTTCTTGTTGTGCACTTTTCACCCTCTATATAGCTTGCGCTCTTGGATCTGACATTTGAATCAATGTGTGTGTGTGTAAGTGTGTGTATGTGACGGTAGCGCTGAACGATTCTCAATTAGCGACATTCTTTCTTGACATTTAAAATACGATTCTCCGTATTAGTGTCTCGGTATTTATTGGCGCTGTGTGTTGAGTCATGCAGTTGTTGGAAAAAGTGTGTGTTTGTGTGGAACAAGAAAAAAAGAATCATTTTAAAGCAGTGGTTGCTATTGGTAGAAAAAACTAGAAACAAGATCGATTTTTCAGAGAGATTTCAGTTTTTGAATTTTGGTTTACAGGTTTTTTTCTGTTTTTTATAAAACATTTTTATTTTTGATTTTAAAAACAAAATTTATTAAGTGTGCTTGTGTAGAGTAAATGCCTGTGTGTGTGTGCAAATGAAATGTAGAAAAGATGTTTCAAAAAACTGTGTATACATTTTTTAGATTTCATCTGCGATAATAAATAAAAAAACTTCCAAGATGAAGTGCTTAGTGGCAGTTGTCGCTGTGGTGTGGTAGTTGTAGTTTGCTTCTATTTGACCATTTTCTATCTGTCAGGTATGCATCTTCATCACACGCACAACCTTCCTCTTTTTACATTCATTTAGGTTCTTTAAATTAAATAATTTTCATTCATTGTGCTAGTTTTCATTTTGCAGCTAATCAGAATGTTCATTGCACATCAGATGCCGATTGCGCAAAAATGTTTAAACAGTACTGTGTAGTTTGAATAAACTTAAACATACATAACTTTTCAAACATATCAGTACAGTCTTAATCGGATGTGCAATAAAAAACTGATTATTTCAGGCAAATGGAAAAACAATCGCTGAAAAGTATTCAATTTAACAGAAGAATGTTAAAAAAGGATGGGTGTGTGAATGTGACGAGGGACATTTCCAAAAGATGGATATGCAAAGCAAAGCAAACCACGACGACTACTACAACCACTACAACTACTACTGGAACCATTGTAAAAGTGAACCATTTTAACTGCTCATTTCACACACCAACGGGAAGTTCACTTTTCAATGTATCTTAAAAATCCTAAACAGAATCATTTTCGATGTAAATTAAAGGGATTTTTTCTTAAAATTAAAAAACTGTAAAAAAGATTGTTTGAGTACAAAAAAGGTAAAAAAGAAAAAGAAGGCAACTTGCCTGTTGACGAGCACTAGTCAGTCAGTCAAAACTGATGCATCAGAGATCTGAGTTTTGCCAAAAAAAGTGACTGCAAAAATTGGCAGTTGCGGCAAGTCTTATATACAGAAATAAAGCAAACCTTGAACTAATTTGTTTTATGGTTTTTTCACCACAACTACTTCAGCCTACTTTTTCTACCTAGACAAACTTTTAAACAATAATGTGGTATTTAGTGATGAGCACCTAAGTGTTTAAATGGCAACTCACAGCACTAGCACTTTCTATTGGTTATGCACAAATGCACCTCGTTTTGAATGACTGAAAAAAATCTAAAAAGTTCAAATAAAATGGGCTGCAGTTAGTTGAAAACGAGTCGCTAGGTTCAGCAAAAAATTTTTTTATAGTTTGTTGAAATCAATAGTTCCTGAAAATAGAAAAGAAAGCTCAAAAACTGTTCCTCGTTTTCAGCAGAACTCTAGTTTAAAAGTTTAATACGATTCTCCGTATAAGTGTCTCGGTATTTATTGGCTCAATGTGTTGAGTCATTCAGTTTTAGAAAAGGTGTAATCAACAAAAAAAGAATTGTTTTTGGGAATAATGGTTGCAATGAGCAATTAGCCGCAAAAATAGATCGATTTTTTAAAAAGGTTTTAGTTTTCGAATTCTGGTTTACAAATTTTATTTTGTTGTTTTAAAAAAATATTTTTATAAAAAATTTTTCAATTTTTTCAAAAAACATAAAGTAAGTTTTGCATTTGCAAACACACACACTCACTGTATGTCACAAATTTAAATTAAAATTAAGACGTTTTTACAAACAAATAAAAGTTTTAAAAAAACAGGATTTGTTAAGTGTGTTTGTGCAAAGTGAACGCTTGTATGTGTGCTGATAAAGTTTAGAAAAGGTGTTTCAAAAAAAAGTTTTAACATTTTGTAGATTCCATTTGCAATAATAAACAGAAAAAATCTTCCAAGATGAGGAGTGAAGTGCGTAGTGGTAGTTGTCACCGTGGTGTGGTGGTCGTAGTTTGTTTCTACTTGACCATTTTCTATCTGCCAGGTATGCATCTTCATCGCACGTGCAAACTTCCTTTTTTTACGTTCATTTAGGTTCTTTAAATTAAATACTTTTCAATCATTGTGCCAGTTTTCAATTTGCAATTTATCAGCATTTTCATTGCACTTCGGACGCTGAATGTGCCAAAATGTTTAATAGTACTGCGTAGTTTAAATAATTTCAAGGACACATAACTGTTAAAACATTTCAGAACAGTCTTCATCGGATGCGCAATAAAAAGACTGCCCGTTTTAGGCAAATGGAAAAACAATCACTGAAAAGTATTCAATTTAACAGAAGAATGTTAAAAGAGGAAGTGTCTGCGAGTGTGATGATGGACATTTCCGAAAGATGGATATGCACAGCAAAACAAACTACCACCACTACGACAACCACTACAACTACTGATGGAACCACTTTAACTACTCATTTCACAAACCAACAACGAAAAGTTCACCATTTTAATGTATTGTAAAAATCCTAAACAGAATCATTTTCGATGCAGTTCAAAGGGATTTTTTCTTGAACAGTTAAAAACTGTAAAAAAAGATTGTTAAAATACAACAAAGTTTAAAACGTTTCAAAAAAGAAACTTGCCTGTTGACGAGCACCAGTCAGTCAGTCAGAGTGAACTGATGCTCCAAAAAGCTGAGTTTTGCAAAAAAAAACGATTGCAAAAATCGGCAGCAGCGGCAAATCTTATATACGGAGAGAGAAAGAAAGATCAGGGTTCAAACTAATTTGTTTTATGGTTTTTTACTACCACTTCAGCCTACTTCTCTACCTAGACAAACTCTGAAACGTTGCTGCGGTATTTAGTGAAAAACACCTACGTGTTTTAACTGCGGCCCACAACGCCAGCATTTTCTATCGGTAATGCACCATTTAATATCTTGTTCTGAATGACTGGAAAAAAATGTAAAGTCCACATGAAATGGGTTGCAGCTAGTTGAAACAGGAATCACTGGGTTAGACAGAAAAAAAGAGATTTCTTATGGCTCACTGCTGAATCAAGCTGCTGAAGATGAAAAAGATAAAAAATTTTCAACTGTTGATCGTTTTTAGCTGTGCACTAGCTGGATAGTTTAAAGGCACAAAAACTATTTTTTTCAATTTTTAAACGCACAGAAGACAGGCCGAAAACAGAAGTATATTGGAAAAAGTGAGCGGTAAAAAGGAAGGGGTGTGTGGGAGCTGTGTTGCTAACTGATGGCAGTATTTCTAATAACGACAACGTTTTTGTTTTGCGGGCAAAGAAAGGGGAATGCTGATCGATGATTCAACTGACCTGACCTGACCTCTCTCTCTCTCTCTCTCTCTCTCTCTCTGGCCCTTGCCCTCTTGCCCGTTCTCCTTTTCCGCCTTTTCCTCTTCCTTCTGCTGTGGTACTCCGTTGACCAGCTGCTTTGCTTTATGGCCACCTTTGACCTCATGGTCATCCCCCTTTCCACTTGATTGCAGTCTTTACTGATCTTTGGTAAAATTTTTATGTACACCTTCACGCTGAATTGTTGGAATTGTAGAATTTTGCCAAAACCGCGGGGGCACTTGCTACAATTGTGTGCTTTTCTTATGTTTACATAGTTTTATATTTCCAATGAACCCTTTTTAAACTTAAAACCATGACTAATGTAGGGCATCTTCTAGACATTGAGCTATTATTTAGACACTTAATTTACTTACTAATTACTAATTACCTTTAGTTAACCGTTGCATTTCCGCCGTTTCGTCCTTATACTACAAAATGTAATTTTTTTGTGTTGTTTCCTACAAGACACATTAATTTATTGCACACATTAAAAATCGTTAATAATTGTAATAGTTGGCAAACTGTAAACAACATTGTTTTTCATTCGAAAGATGGCGACCAGTACGCAGGATTTGTTAGATTTTCTTGCCAAATATAAGTTTTTAACAAAAATTTTTTACAAGTAAGTTAAAAATTAAAATTTTTAAAAACTGTTTTAAAAAAAATTTTGGTAATTAAAAAAATTAAAAATAAAAAAAAATTTAAATGTGCAAGTTGCCTTTAAAAATTAAAATAATTTAAACTTTTTATGCAAAATAATAAAAAATGAAACAAAATACGACTACCCACTGTCCTTCTCCTCTTCTACGCATCGACTACTGTTGTCTGCAACAAAAACTACTGTTGTTTTGTTATTTGACTAAACTAAAAAAAAGAATGTCAGGAACAACATCATCAACAACAATTCTTAAAATGCTGTTCTACCCTTGTTAAACTCCCTTTGTTAGCACTGACAAAAAAAAAGCTGCTAATCGGAAGCAAACAAATGCAAAACTCGTGTAGGGTAATTGGTAAGCTCATTTGCTGCCGCTCTCTTTTTCTCTCCACATTAACTAGATAGAAATTTTGGAGTAGTAGTAGTAGTAGTCGTCTTTGCGCAAAAAAAACTTCCAATGCATTGCTTTGGAAAATAATAATCATTAGGAAGAGTAGGAAGATTTTGAAGGCAGGCAAATGAAATTTTGAAAAGCTCACTTGCACTTTATGCTTCTCTCCTCCTCCTCCTCTCTCTGTTTGCCTAGTCTAAATCGCCTTGTCAGGCGAACATTTGGCTAATCACACACACACACACACACACACACACACACGGCCAAATTACCAAACAATTTTCTGGTGCATTAATTCGAGAGCGAGCGTTGCTTTCCAGCATTTTCATTCTTTCCTGCGGCCGTTGAGGCCGACACATGGACACGATTGCATTAGTGCAACAGCAGCAGGAGCAGTTCTCCCTTGATGAGCAGCAGTTTTAGACAGGAGAAAAAGAAAAAAGAAGAAATGTCCAGTTTTGTTCAGTGGATGTCCAGTGCTGAGGAGGAACGAACGACTATTCAATCGAGAACGACGATGATGACGACGACGACGACGACGAGGACGAGGACCACTTTACGAGAGATTAGGCAAATTTTCGTTCTACTTCACGACTGACTGCGTTTTTGAAGCTGAGCCTTTTTCTACTGACCAAACTGAGAAATTGAACATTTTTTCGCTAGTGGACACTATTTTCCTCTTCTTTTTGTTTGTTTTTGTTTTCTCCTGCTTTTAAAATTTTGCTCAATTTATGATGATGGTGTTTGTAAGTAGTGGTTGTTGTTGTTGTGTTCGTTGTTGTTAGAGTGTTTTCCATTTGATGCCATTTTCTCGGCAATTAGTGCAAAAGCTTGTCCAGTTGTCTCACTTTTTAATTAGGTGCATGCTTTTGTAAAATAATCATGCTGCTCAAAAACTGTCACATAAATTCCTAAATTAGGTTTTCCAGTTAACTGTCACAGCAAATGTGAATTAAACTTTAATATTTTTTTTTGGTTAAAACCTTTTTCATTTTATCCCGATTTTTACAAGTTTTTTTAAAATAATCAAAAACGTCTTTTCAATACGTAAAACTACGATTGTTCACTTGACTACTTTTAAAGTCTAAACGCTACCAGCAAAAACAGTTGTACTAATCTTAAAAATGTAATTGAATTAACTTTTATCCACTTGTGAATTTAAATTGAAAATTAAATTTAGTTTTTTAAGTCAAAAAGTGGCAACAGAGGAAACAGCACTGAACATTTAAAATGGATTTTGCCTTAACCTATTTTTCTCCCTTCCAAAATGGCATTATTATATTCACTTGAACGATGATGATGAGCATTCTTATCCGTCTACACAAAGCGACACTCATAACTGAAAACCTTTTCATTTTTATTTATTTTTTTTGGTGACCAGAATTTACATATGTATGGGCTCGCTGGACGATTACAGTAGCTTTTCAGCTTTAAAGTGCTGCCAGTAAATTGAGCATGTTTTTAGTTGGTAAAACACACGACTTAAAAGCTGCCGTTTTTTGTTAGCCATTCTGCCCAATCCACATGAGAAGCTGCATGTAGAGGAGAATGTACTGAAAAAGAAAAAAATGTTTAGTTTGCGCTAAAAGGTTAAGCCAACATCAACAAAATCAAACTCACTTTAAAGAAGGAAAACATGGAAATCTTTCCAAACTTGTAGTACGTCAGGCCGTACGCTTTCCGACACCAGAAAGCGTCAATAAAGTGGGCGCATTTCAGCTTTTGTTTAGTTGTGTGCAAAAATTTCCCCTTTTGGTAGTGCACCCGTAGAAAGGCCTGAACGGGCGCCTGAATCCGCTTGTTGAGATGGGCCACTAGAAGGTGAATGAAAAGGTGACAGGCACTTTCCTGCAGCGCAATGGTCACCACAAAGAGGGCGGCAAAGGGCGGAACGCCGTGGCTGAAGATGAGCGAGGAGACGAGGAGGCAATTGAGAGGAATGGTCGCCGCGAGAAAGGCGAAGAAGGACTTGCCGAAGAAGCCGTTCATTTGGGTGATCATCCGCAGGGTGGTGATGTAGTGCTCCTGAGCGGTGGAAAGTTGAAGATAGTTTGCCAGCAGGATACTTTTCAGTTTGTTGTTGTTGGTTATAGAGCTTTTTCTCCTCTCTTTTAGTGCGCTGTCATCACTTGGCTGCTGCTGCTGATTTCCAATGGCACTGATGTACGTCTCCACCTGCTCTAGTTTGACGAGAAACAGCTTCACCGTGACGATGTAGAAGGTGCCCACCAGAAGATGTGAACGGGCAAAGGTGAACAGCGCCAGGTAGAGGACCGCCAAACGAAGTTCAAGAAGCAGGAGATAACCGGCTTTCACCAGCGTTGATTCTGCCCTCAAGTGCACCACCAGCAGCAGATGCACCTCGTAAAGTTGCGAGAAGAGGACAAACAAATCTGAAAAAAAATTTTCGGTTAGTTTTGTTTACAAAAAAAATGTCAAAAAAAGAACACATTTTCCAGTCCTACCAATGACGAGAAAGAAGAGCTGAAAGAGGGCAATCCAGTTCATGGTGTACCGCCGCATGTACGCACAGACCGGTTGTTGACCTTGTACTGTTGTTCCGCTCATGAAAACCGCCTCCCACTTTTGTTCAACGAGAACAACCACCAGGAGGCGTTCCAGCCCGTGAGAGCGGTCAAAGTAGAGCAGGTGGAGAAAGTAGGCGGAGAGGGCGAGGACGCCGATGGCGGGAAAGTACGTCTCCCGCTTCAGCGAGGACATCTCAATGTACCGCCCCAGGAGGATCATCTCCAGTGGAGTGAAGCTGTTGTAGAAGAAGTACACCAGGGCGAACTCCAGCGATTGCAGGAGGAGAAAGGTGAACATTTGCCCAAACTTGAGCAGCATTTTCCGCCTCTGCCGAAGAAGTCCATTTTTGGCGCACTCTCCGCGGACGTCGCCAATGTAGGCAAAGTGGCGTTCAATGTAGGCAAAACTTTTAAGTGGAAACGCCTCCTTCACAATTAGCTCCATCGTTGAAAAATTATTAAAAACTTTTTCTAGCTTTTTGTCAACTACTTCGGCAGTACTGACTAGTGGAGTACTGAAAAGTAGAAGACTTCTTAACAAGGTGGTGATGGTTTTTGCTGCCGAAAGTGCACTTTTGTCACTGCACAATACAGATGATTTCATTGAGCACAAGAACAAAAACAGTTCAATTGAAAAATGTTGATATTGATTTAATAAGAAAAAATGAACTTTTTCTTAAAACTAGGTAATTAATAGTTAATAGAGTAAATTGAATTTGATAATGATCTTTGCGCACTTTGTTTACTGCAAACTGTTGTTTGTTAAATGCGTTTTAAAAATAGTTTTTAACGCTAATTGCGTGACATGGCTTTTAATCATTCTTGGTTGCATTTTGTTGCAAAATTCTTATACAGTTTTCAAGCCAGCCGTAATAATAGCTTGATATGCTCAAGTATTAATTTATTTAAGTTTTTTTAAAAATAATTTTTATGCATAAAAACTTAGTTTGTATAAAAAACCTACATGTTTTAATGTACTTAGTTTCATTGTTTATTTTTTTGTACAAAGTAAATAGTAATGTTTTTTAAGTTAGCAAACAAAGTTGTTGCTTAAAATTAAATGTAAAACTACGCAAATTGTTTTAAAGTTTAAAAACGTTTTGGTACAACATTCAACAAGTAACTCACCATTTATTAATTTATTTTGTTGTTTGTAACTAAACAAAATGCAAGTTTTTACAGCTATTTATATTTTTATTTTTTAAATATTTTTAAAAGGTTTTATTTTTAACATTTTCTAGTAAACAAACATTTATCTGTCCAGTTTTTTCTTTACTTGAACAGCCCAAAGAAAAAAAACGTGTACGCAAAGTACATGAGTCCAATCTAAAGGTGATTTTGATAAATTTAAAAGATAAAAAGTTTGTAAAATTATAAACAAAAAAGTAATTAGAAAAGAACAACAACAACAAAATAAATACTAGTCACCTCAAAGATGGTCTTGTAGCTGATGGAGTTGAGGAAGCCGATGGTGACGCCGAAGAGCGTCTCATTGTTCAGCCGCTCGTAGAGGCACAGGTACTTCAGCTTTAAATTAGGCCGATCAGCGAGAATCAACTGCTGAGCGGCGGGCAGGCAGCGCTGCGTCAGCGCCGTCGTCTTGGCAAACTTGGCCAGTGTGAGCAGGCTGGTGAAGATCAGGGTCAGCTCGATGATCATGAGGAGGACGGTGAAGAGCCACCGGCTGCCCTCCAGCTGGTTGTCCAGCACGCGGTACACCACGTAGATGCTGCCGGGGAGGTGGCAGGCGCAGATCCACCCCACAACGCTAAAAGTGGGTGTGTTCAAAAATAAAAAATTTATTTTTTAATTGCCAAATTTTTCTAAACTAACAAAATCGTCTTAATGATTACCCTCCCCACAGCTCCGCGTTGGTGTCCTGCTCCTCCATGCAGACGGTGGTGTTCTCCTCCAGGTAGTCCACTAGCCGCTGGCAGAAGGTCTTGTAGGACATGGTGGACATTTGCGACCTCCGTAGTTTGACCGCCTCAAACAGTCGGCCGTTCATGGCGGTGAAGTGGGCGTTAAAGAAGAGGCCCGAGTAAATGGACAGCGTCGACAGCCAGAGGAACATCTTCAGCATGCGCATTCCAGCCAGGTAGAAGAGCGCCAGGTCGATGACTACCAGCGGCGAGTATTGAGGCGGCAGTTTGCCCTCCTCGAGGAAGAGCTGGAAGAAGTAGGCCAGCAGGACAAAGAAGATTACATCTACGAAAAAAAGAATCTCATTTAAATTCACTTTTTAAAAAAAAATTAAAAAATAATACACTTACAAACTGAAACCACCACCACACAGTTGATCGCCTCTAAAAGCGCCAAAACTCGGTACATTTTGACGCGCAACTGAATCGTCGCTTTTGGAGTGTACCGCCACTTGTATGACTTCATCATTTCAAGATCATAGGCACCACACTTCTTCCAGAAGATAATTTGCGCTCCCAACTTGCAAAACCAATTCTTCATCAGTTCAGGAATGTAGTACAGCAGTTTTGTTTTCTCTTTAGTCTTCTCAAGCTGCTGTTTAAAAATAATCTTCTGCCTTTGCTCCGAGAGCCGACACTGCCTGAATATCGTCTCACTGCGAACAATCTGATCCTCGATGATGCCCCAGGTGCAGGTGTCAATGGGCGAGAAGTAGATGGCCCGCTCCATCACCACACAGGAAAGCAGCATCATGATGAAGGTGACGGCAAAGAAGTAGTCCCGATCGGTGGACAGAATGGCGATCAGGTGCGAGAAAAAGTCCCCTTTAATTAGAGCAAATTGGGTAGGCTGAAGCAGGCAGAGGAGAATGTAGGCAAAGCGACAGATGTACATTAGGTAAGCGACACACTCAAAGGTGTGCAGCCATCGGTAGGACCACCGCTTCTCGTGATTGCCCATCACCTCTTCAATGGTGCTGTAGAACAGTGTTTGACTTGAAAATTGAAACATAGTTGTTTTTATTGACAAAAGAAGTTCCCTTAGTTGTGAATAAAAGAGATCCTTTTTATAGTAAAGTGAGCAGCGGTGAACAGCCTTGAGAGTAAAAAAACTGCCATTATCTAGAAAGAAAAAGTTACACAATTAGACAAACAAGTTTGTCATATGTTTTCATATGCACAATTTTTTTGTTTCGTTTTTAAGGCAAGAGTGCTTCGAACTTTTTAATTTTACATGTCTTTAATAGTTTCCATGTAAAACATTCATTTTACGTTAAATTTATACAAATTTCGGTTATTGCTTCTAAAATTATGATTTTGGTCTTAAAATAATCTTAAAGACTTTACTTTGAATCGTATGGAGGGGTTTTGGAAAATATTGTTTTGGGATTTTTTAATGACC
>JAALOO010001747.1_pt1 | contig 13646 bp, 12 predicted proteins | sample 7257641 | NCBI WGS metagenome assembly JAALOO01 (sample SAMN14085613, study PRJNA598686) | mite metagenome | biome: ENVO:01001000; feature: ENVO:01001002; material: ENVO:01001226; isolation source: single female mite from University of Michigan culture on fish food culture... ... | reverse complement strand
GCTGCTGCAGGTGGTCGGAGGCCATCATCAGACCGGCGGCCGCGGAGGCCGCCGAAGAGATGCCGTGACACCCGTTGAAGGGCGACTGAATTCTCGGCTCCTGGGGGTGAATGAGGGGGGTGAACGGGAATAAAGAGGGTGATCATTAGTAGGGCGATGATTACGATGATGATTAGCATCAACACACAGCAGCACACTTAATCCCTCACCACTCTCTCTCTCTCTCACTTGTTGTGTTACGTCACATCGACACTGTGTACAGCAGTCAGTGTACCTCTACCTCAATAAATCATCCCCCCCAGCACCTATCGGAAACCGCCATCTACGTCGTTATCATCCCCTTCCCTTCCCTTCCCCTTCCCTACTACTCCTCTCCTCAATTTACTACACCCAAAAATACCCGACGACGAGAAAAATCTTCCGTTACGTCAGACGAAGGTCACAAGTTGCGGTGGCTGCTGTCTTACTACACCACAACAGTCTCTCTCTCTCTATTTACAAGAGCTAATCGCGCTGAAAATAAGCAGCCGCCTCTGCTGTACACGACTACGACTACGGTGTAGAAGACGAAGTGAGCACAGAGAAGAAGGCAGTAGTAATAAATAGAAACACTGCTGCTTTTCTCAGACACTGCTACTGAACAGAGTGAGATTTCTCGGCCAAGTCTCTTTTTTCCTTTGCAAAGAGGACTGCATCATCACCCTAGTAGCACAGTAAAAATAGCAGCACCAGTATTCTTCACAATACGGTGGAATTTATGGTGCTTCAAGGCAGCTGCTGTTCTCTCAGTTGCAATGAAGTTTCACCAGCAAAGAAAGAAGAAAGAAAAAGGCTTCAGGAGAAGAGAGCAGCCATTTTGCCATTAGCTAAGTGGAATCGAGGCTATTTTTGGCAGCGATAAACACACACACACACACACCATCGCTTGCCAGTGGAATCGATCATAAACAGCAACTCAAATCACACACACACACTTTCTTTCAGGTACGACTGTATGGAGTTCAGCTATGCGGAGAATTCAAGCAAAACTCAGTAACTCTGTAACTTACCTCCTGAATGGGCGTCGATCCGGCGCTGGACTGGAAGCTCGACTGGTGGCTGAGGACGCCGCCGCTCGGCGGAGAGCACGAGTTCTCCGGAATGCCATTCGCCATGTCGTCTGGAGGAAAAGGAAAATGGGAGAAAAAGAGGAGTTAGCTATCAGTGGATACTGGTACTGGGAAACCAGGAAGATAAGTGGGAGACACAATGGTAATGGATTGAGTAGTGTGATTGATTAAGTGTGCATACTTGACATGGTGCGACGCTTAAGCGGCGACGGCTTGTCCTTGCGGCGAAGCAGCGGCGAACTACGGCGCTGAATCACCTTCGCCTTCAGGGCAGAGCGCACCTTCAGATTCGGCTCAGAGGCTAGCGAGGTTGGGGGGATGGTTCAGGTGGTGTTGATATTCCAATGGATTGGAGCAGAGGGTGTGAAGCGGCAGTGTCCGAAGCAGTGGCAGTGGTAAGCACAGGTTGTGTGTCATGCGGTAATAGCAGGGAATGGAAGTGAAGTGAAGTGTTTGGATTGGATTGATCCAGCGAGGATTACATTGGGAAGGAATGGATGGAGAGAGTAAGCAAAGTTAGTGGTTAGTGATCTTTTGCTCTGCATTTGTTTGGTTATTGACTCCTAAGCTGGTGAAGCAGCAGTGATATCAAATCTAGGTCATTCTAGGGTACTTTACCAACACATAACAAATAGAAAAAAAATGGAAAAGAGGAAACGCACCTGTCTTGCGAAGTGGAAAGTCGTGATCGTATTTGCCCAGGGTGGCGTGCCTACAGAAAGAAAAGGAAAGTGATAAGTGACAAAGATGATAACAGCAAAAAACTCGGCTTACCATGGTCCAATTCGAGAGGTGGGCGGACTGGGCGTGCCCGGTCCGCCTGCCGCCGGAGGCTGACCACCGTTGGCGGCGGCGGCGGCAGCAGCAGCAGCGGCCGCAGCCGCCGCCTCCCTCTGCTGCTTCTTGGCGAGGACAAACTCCTGCAGCCGCTGCTTCACCTCCATCGAGGCGGAGGCGGACGGCGGGCCGTCCTTCTTCTTCTTCAGACTGCTCACGGCTGAGCTGCCTGAGTTGTTCGAATTGCTGGAAATGTTCGAGTTGTTGGGGTTGGGATTGTTCTGACCAGGACCACCAGGACCAGCAGCACTGTTGAGGTGAATGCTGTTGGTGATGTTGTTGGCAAGGGCCTCCAGCTGACTGGCCTTCTCCTTCTCGGCGCGCTCCCTCTCCACCCGTTCTCGAGTCTCGCGCTCCCGAGCCGCGACGGCCGCGTCCTGGGCCGCCTGCAGCTGGGCCGCCTCCGCTTCGAGCTTCTTCTGGTGCTCAAAGTACTCTTGAAGGGTCTACAAAAAGGGGGAAGGAAGAATATGGGTCAAGGTTAGAAGGAAGGAGATGATAAAGAGAGTAGAAGGAAGAGGATGAACTGAAGTGAATCGAATGAGAGAGGAGAAGGAGGCAAAGAGCGCAGCGGAGAGAGCACACCAAAATAGAAACGCACAACAACAAGAACAAGAACATAAACAAAGAAAGTGACTGGATGGGCTCTTTTCCTTCATCTCTCTCATTCTATTTCAGACTGGACAAGAAAGAGTGTTGAAGTGTTGTGCCGATACGAACATACCAAACTTACCCGAATGTGCTCCTGAATCTGCTTCTCGTGGTGCTCATTCAGCTGCGCCTGCTGCTGTTGGTAGTGCTGGAGGAGCATCTGCTGCTGCAGCTGCTGCTGCTGCTTCAGCTCCAGAATCTGCTGGCGAAACTGCTGCAGGGTGCCACTTCCAGCTTGGGGAGGAGGTGGAGGCGAGGGCTGCTGACCACCGAAAGCCATGGGCGGTGAGCTGCCAGCATGCTCGGGGGGCGTTCCCTGGCCGAGGAGGCTGGTGATGGCGTGCGAGGCCAGCGGCGGCGAGTCGGCCATTCCATGAGGTGGACTGGACTGCTGTTGTTGTTGTTGCTGCTGTTGAAGTAGGTGTGCCTGTTGTTGATTGAAGAGGTGTGCTTGTTGAAGCAGCTGTTGTTGCTGAAGCTGCGCCAGCTGTTGCTGCTGGGCCGCCTGCAGCTGCTGCTGGTGCTCACGAGATCCAAAGGAGCCGCTCGAGTGGCGCAGGGCGGCGGCGGCGGCCGCAGCCGCCGCTGCCGCACTGTTCGGAGAGGACGTAATGGGTGCCGAGGTGGACATTGCTGCGGAAGCTCCAACGCCAGCGGCTTGTTGTGCAAGAGGACTGAGCGGGTGGTGGTGATGGGGGTGAACCGAGCCCGGACTGGTGGCGGTGCTGGTGTTCGGCCCGGCCACGGTGACGCCGGACATTCCTCCGCCAAAGAAGTTGTGCTGCTGCTCAAATGAGGAGGGAAAGGGCTGCGTGAGACTCTTCGAGGCAATGAGACTGGCCACCAGGTCGGTGATGGAGCTGGAGGCGGATGAGGTGGTGCTGGAGGCGGTGGTCGTCGCCGAGGAGGACGAGGTAGTGGAGCAGAGCGAGTGCAGCGAGCTGTTTGAGGCGTACAGACGACGGGGCAGGGAGTGCGGGTGAATGGAGTGGTGGTGGTGGGATCCAGGAACGGAAACTCCTGCTCCTCCTTCCCCGGAAGTGCTGCTACTGCCGCCGTTGAGATGTGCCGCCTTGGGAATGGGAAATGGGAGGCCTCCGGAACTGGGACTGCTCGCCAGACAGCCCGTCGAGCGAGAGGTCAGTCGACTGTACGGCGGATGACTGTACGGGTGGTAGGGGTGGTGGTGGTGGTGATGGTGAGGGGGCGAGGTGATGCGCAGATGGTGCACCGGAAGTTGAAGGTGGTGAGGAGAGGAGGAGGTGGTGGGAGGAGATGTAGAGGAGGAGGGATGAAGTGTCTGCTGCTGGAGGACCGAGGCAGGGCTGATGGCGAGGTTGGCGAGGTTCAGCAGACTGCTCGTCGAGCTGTAGAGGGAGCTGCGAGAGAGGGAGCCCAGCAGTTGATGGTGGTGGTGGTGATTAGATGGGGAGGAGGGCGGCAGAGAGTACGGCGGAGAGGGCGACGGCTGCGGAGCTGGCTGCGGAATCAGCAGACTGCTCTGCTGGGCGTGATGGGCGTGTTGGGGAGCATTCGAAGTGCTGGCGGCTGCCTGGACTGCTGCCAGGCCAGCGGCCGCAGAAAAGAGGCCCACCGAAAGGAGGTGGTGCTCACCTGTTGGAGGGAGTGGATAAAAGATGGAAGGTTAGTAAAGGAGTTTGGGAGTTTATCGTATTGAGTTGGAATGCTGGAATTCACCCATTGTAAAAAGCAGTTTTTAAGAAGTAAAAATAGAGTTTTAAAGGTATTTCTAGATGATCGTCCTCTTGGCATTAGAAGTGTCGCCAAGAGGTGTCACTAGAAATAGTCTAAAGTGTTTGACTAAGAGTAATGAACAAGTTTGCAACTTTTTTAACTGTAAAAAAGTTGAAATCGATCATAAGACTGTTTTTTTCTAATAAGTTTGACTTCTGTTTGTGTTATCTCGGAGAGAGCAGCTCAAAGAAGGTGACACGAGAAAGGGGGTGAGCTGAAGCAAAGAAGGCAAAGGGTGCTCCAGAACTCCGCCAAGGGCAAACTGAACGTTGGACAAGAGTCATTTTGAAAGATGTTGAGAATTTAAATAAAGCACACAATTGAGTATTGATGTGAAGAACTGAGTAGAATACTAGTGACTGCAAAAGACATCAGTCCCTGTTGGTCGCCGATCATTGTCGATCGGTGTTTGCCTCGTCACTGCCTGTCCTGTCCTCTCTTCGCCTCCTTTTCTCACCATCTCAGCTCCCATCTGACACTGCCTCGTCACCCTGCTGTCGTCAAAAGGACACATTCACGACAGCATTCACGACAGCATTCACGACAGCATTCACGACAGCAAGTGTGCATGACTAGCTGAATTGATGGCCAGGCATATAAGACATTGGCTGCAGTCAGGCAGCTAAATTCTGCTCAGTTCCGCCGGCAAAAAAGAGTAACAGATTGACAGCAGTCGATTCAAGCCAGTCTTGTCTCTCTCTGTCTGTGAGTGTCTATTGCAATCACTCTATTGCATTAGCACCTGTTGTTGTTGTTGTGGTAAACATGATGGGCAGAAGTGATACAATCTATCCGCCTGCAGTCGGTGGTGGCTGCTGCTGTTGATAAGCCCCGTACAAATTGCCGTACTAAACTGCAAACAGCGGGGATAGCTGACTGACGTCATGTCATTTGCCAAGAGAGCACGAGTGTGTCTCCAAAAAGATCGGCAACATCTGCTGTTTACTACCATCATCAGGGTTGTCTGGACATCGTGATGGCCACAGATAACTGAAATGAAAAACAGGGAGAGAGAGAGAGAGAGAGAAAGAGAGAGAGAGAGAGAGAGAGAGAGAGAGAGAGAGAGAGAGAAAGAGAGAGAGAGAGAGAGAAAGAGAGAGAGAGAGAGAGAGAGAGAGAGAGAGAGAATCACCTTCCAGTGTTGCAAGTGTCGGGCAATTGCAATTTATGGTCAATGTAAGCAGTGATGATGATGATGATGAGGATGTGTAAGTCAATAGAGAGACTAGCAAATAAATGATATATCCTGGTGCTCATCCATCCATCCACTATGGTCATCAATCAGAGACAAAGGAAAATGATGTACGGCAGAAGAGACAGAAAAGAAGAGTACCTTTTCTGAACTTTCCCTTTTTCTTTTCCTTTCACCATCACCTTCTTCCTCGTCCTCAGGTACAACAAACAGTGCTGAAGTGGACAAGATTGTGTCGCTTTATTCCTCCTCATCATCGTTTGAAAGGAGCAGCAGCAGCAGCCCATCAAAACTTCCCCTGGTCAGTGATGGTAGGTAGCAGTCTCTCTCTTTCTTTGCGAATGTGTGTGTGCTAAGTTGTATGGACATTCCATGAGCGTCTATAAATAGATCCCCACTGCCATCAATAACAAGTGACTGCCTGACTGGCTGTGTATAACTGCTGACTGTACAGGTAGCTGCTGCCTCGATAACAAGTGCTGATAAGTGCTCTCACTGAGAGGGAGAATCAGTGAGAGTGAACACATACAGGTAATCATAAGCAGAGGAGAATGTCGGCGGCACAGGAGCAGCTGCAGCAGCAGCTGTTGCAGGTACTCACAGTTTGCTGGGGATAAGCTGCTGTACAAATGCTGCTGATGCTGCTAACCCATTACCACAACTACTACTGCCACTACCACAACCAGTGCTGACCCATTTGCCATGCTCAGTGTGTGGATGCTCAAGAACTGGCAACCACTTTCACTGGCCCTCCAATTACCACCTGCTAATGAGAATTCCTCACCTCCAATTACGACTTCTTCTGTTCATTAAAGTAGTTGAACTCTCTAAATTTTTTGCTGATCTTTTCTGGGAAAGACCGTCCATTATCACCACCACGACTTTACTTTTGCATACCGGTTTGCAAAGAGAGAGAGAGAGAGAGAGAGAGAGAGAGAGAGAGAGAGAGAGAGAGAGAGAGAGCTAAAAGATGACGTCAGATGCGGCAGAGAAAGAGCAGAGGGAACGTGGGCAGCAGCCGCAAATCACCCCGCATGAATAATCCTCCACAACAACTAAAGTCCACCCAAAGTTCAGTTCAGTTCAACCACTCTGGGTGATAGAGTTTCACTTGTGATGAAGAAGAAGAAGGAGCAGTGTGCTCTATAAATAGGACACACTTCGGATGATAAACTGGTGCGATCGGATGGCCGAGGATGGCCGAGGCGGGCAATGGTCGAGGCAGTGTTCTCTCTGTACTCTTTATCTGTGCTCTCTAGCGAAAGGTCATTTTGGGTGCCATTCCAGTGGTAACTGGTTCACACTATCATCACCACCAGTGTCCACACAAGACTAAATAATAGTAAAAGAATCGAGAAGCAGCAGCAGTGACTCAGCTTTACTTGTCAGCAGCATTTATTATTATTACTACTACGATACGATACGATACTACTACTACGATACTACTTTTCAGCCATTTTTTATCAGGTGTGTCAGTTCTACTCTGCTCTACAACTCTCAGCGAATCATGTTATCGAACCTGCTCAACTGAAAGAAAAAAAAGAAGATTTGGGGAAAGCATAACAAACAGAGACAGACAGACTGCTCTCATTTGTGCTCATTTGGTTTCACACTCACGTACTGACTACTTTACTATACTTTCTCTCTCTCTCTCTCGGTTTTGTACAACTGAGGCCTACAGCCGTACAACACACATCAGTTATACTGTGGCGGGGTTATCTAACCAACACGTAATTTCTAGTTGAAGAATCATTAGTCAACAGAAGTACTGAAAAAAGAAAAGGAAAAAGAAAAAAGTGGCTGATGTCCACTGGGAAAAGGAGTGGTGATGGTGGTGGTGACATCTAATCTTACTTGTCGGACTAATCTGCAGTAGGGGCGGAGGGGCAACAGCTGCTGCAGAAGAGGGTGGTGATGGAGAGGAGGGTGACGGGGGTGATGGGACTTTACTGTGTGACTTCAGAAGATGCGAGGGACTACCTCCTCCACCACCACCTCCACTGAGGTGATGGTGGTGATGAGCTAGCATGGAGCTGGGACTAGCTCGCTGGGTGGCCAGTTCCATGATTGGAGATAATAATCAATTGGGACTAACTCAAGTCAATAATAATAATACACAGTGGTGATCATTCAACAAGTTGGTGATCATTCGACACTACACACACAGAGAAATTGGTCGATAAAAGAGCACAGACACTACAAATCGAAGAAAGAAATCACTGAAAATTGAAAGCTTGGAAAACACCAAAAAAAAGATAGAAAAGAACGGCGGCTAGAACGCCTTTTTCTTCTTCCCACTTTTCTTTCTTTCTTTCTTTAGATGCACACACACACAGAAACAGAGAAAGAAATTAGACATGCACAGCACAGACAAAACAGACTCTGGGGATCGCGCGTTTATCGATGGAGAGAAAGAGAAAAGCCAACGTAATAAATTTTGCGGCTGCTAGTGTGTGACACAGTGTTTAGTGGAAATGGAGAAAGAAGAAGAAGAGGAGAAAGTTGGCAAAAGAGAAAGCAAAAGAAAAAGTGAAACAAGCTAACAAGTGGTGGTGGTCGTGGTGGTGACTGACTCGATGACTGACTGCAACTGAGAACGGAGAGAGAAAGAAAAAAGAGCTGCAGCTACGGCCACCACGGCTAGGAAACGGCTGCTGCTGCTGCAAAGATATGACCAGTCACAGTGGCAGTGTGAGAGGGGATGATGGTGATGATGATTGCAAGTAAGAGTATAAGATGCTGAGGATAGGGAGGACAGGACAGTGGTGCTAGTGGCAGGGTAGAGAGACTGTCTAATTACTGGCTAATAGGAGGAGAGAGAGAGGTACTGAGCAGTGTTTAGCTGTTGCCTGCTGCTGAATGCCAGCCCGACAGACATTTCACTGTACGGCTAATTAAAGTGTGCTAGCACTCCAACACTACCTCTTCGCCTTCTTCTTCTCTGCTAGTTTATTTCTGTTCAGTCTCTCTCTCTCTCTCTCTGTCTGCTGTACAGCCAGCCATTACCATCAGCACCATCATCGGTGATCATCGATGCATTCACAGCATCAGCTTTGGAGTGGCTGTGTGAGCAGCATCAGCAGCCCTGGTTTGCACTGCCATCACACACACACTGTAACAACTTTGTTGTGTCTCTGACGTCAGACTGTGTGAGCACCAGAAAGAGACTGTGCACAGAGAGTTTGTCAGCTAGTGAGGCAGGCAGGCAGACCTACTACTGCTGCTGATAAGGTGATTTGCTGATCAAGAGGAGAGGAGAGGAGAGGGAGGTTGTCAAGGCGACCCATTGTGGGAATAGGTGTGTGTGTGTGTCTGCAATGATGTGGACAAACATTTTCTAAATCATCAACGAAAATTGGGCATCGCTCTCTTCAGCACTTACTGCCAACACACATTTTAATTGCTGCTTAGTGCTTAGTCTGTGTGTGATGCAACCGAAGAACGGTGTGTGTGTTGCCAGTTGGCAGTGAAAGTAGTCAACAAGTACAACAACGCACCGCAGTGGTTGCAACACCCAATCCACCGAGAGTGCATGGAAAACTGCTGCCTTTATTTTTTTTGCTGTCGGTGTCGACCTTGATAGAGCGAAGAAGAAGAAGAACGAAATAAAAGCAGATTAGCAGCATCAGCCGAAAGACAGACAGGCAATCGGCGAGAGTAGTCTTCTGGAAGGCCCATCAATCACCCCCTTCTCTCCATCACCCCAATGGGTACCGCTACCATCAGCATTGTCATTATCAGCGACGGGCTATTTATAGCGGAAAAACTGTGACAGTGCCACTACTCCTACTTTGGATGCACCACCACCTGCTCAGCCCATCGGTACAGCAGCAGCAGCAGCACTTTTTCTTTTAGCAACACTCTTTCTTCCTTTCTTCTGATCTACTTTTCATCAGTCATCTGTCTATATACCACCACCACCACCACCAGGATTGTACGACAGTCGTACAACTTTGTACGGCAGTGCTTGGGCGCTCCTATCTGAACTTGCATCACTATCTCTCTCTCTCAGCGACTCAAAGTGAGAAGAGACCTAAATAGCTGTCCATCATAAAGTCCATCCCAAGTTGAATCACAAGTGCTGCTGAGGCTGCGACTGCGACTGCGACTGCTGATAAATCACAACACACACACTCTCTTCTCAATGTGCTATAAATAATCATTGGCACTTTCCGATGATAAAGAGAGTGATGATGGATGGATGGAATAGAATAGAGGATAATCTGCGAGCACACACTACAACACACTGATAAGATGATGATGGTGATAGAAGCAAGAGAGAGTGCTTCAGAGGAAGCAGCAGCAGGAGCGCCAGTTTAAAGTCCACGCAGAGGATATTTGCACTGTTCAAGTTCTCTGACACTTCGGCAGCAGAAGGAAGAAAGAGAGGAGAAACAGCTCACATGATGATCACCACCACCATCATCAGTGATCATTATCACTGGTTGTGGGACTGAACAATTGCAAATGCGAGTCGCACGCTAGGCAGGCAGTTCATGTGACGCACCAGCATTGCCCACCACTGACTCAAAGTGGCACACACAAACATACAAGAACCTCTGTTTGTATGTGTTTGTACGTCTTCTCCCAGGAAGAAAAGGGCAAAGGTTGTCTCCCTGCACTGACTACGGCTTCAGCATTTGTTTGTCCAGTCACTTTTTGGGGCGGGGGAATCATGTGTTCAAATGGTCCTCGCATTTTGTACTGTACTATTTGTACCGAGGAGCAGCGTCTGAAAATAAAGAAGAAGAGAAAGAAGAAGAAAACGGTGCCGACGTGACTTGAACATACCAGAGAGAGAGAGCCTTCAGTTGATAATGTTCAAAGTCTCTGGTTGAGACGAGTGCAATCATCCTCGGTGTGTCTCTCTTATCAAGTGAGAGAGCACCAATACTACTACTGAAAATGTTTACTCAAACACACTGACTGGTGATTGGCAAAATCAGCCCACACTATAAATACTATAAACACACACAGAGCAGAGCACAGCTTATCAAGATGACACCTTTGCTCGATGGTGTTTTCCTCCTCCAGAACACAGGCAAATACTCACACTCCTCTGTGCACTGGTGCTCGTGTTCGGCATTATCAACATTGTCAAACACTGTCACATCAGATGATGCACAGAGTGAGAAATGTGAATGTGTGTTGTGCCTGCCTTCTGCCCCAAAGTCCAATGGCCGAACCTGAAATAGTCCTGCCTGATGATGAGCATGATGAGGATGATGATGATAAGATACTTTACTCATCGCCATTTCTGGTCTTTCTGCCGTACTTTGTACTGCTATAATAAATCAAGAGAATGAAGATTAGGTCTGCCAAGGAAAGAGACTGTTGAAGGAGAGAGAGAGAGAGAGCAGTCGAAAAGTGATTCAAACTAACAACTGAAAAAAAGTTGTCCTCAGCAGCAGGAGAATCACAGCACCGAATAGATTGGCACTAAGCCAAAAGTGATAACAATTGAGTGAAATCGCAGTGCAGGAGCAGTGCAATTGTACAATATCAGCAGCAGCAACTGCAGCAGCTGAGCAAACAGGTGGGCACCTCATGCACTTTCACAATTCACACGAAAACAACGAAAGCTGTGCATTACTGCAAACTGCCTGATAACAAGAAAAGTGCGTATTTTTGTACATTCACTACTTTGCACCAAGGCATTAAAGTTACTCTTTAAAGATTTTTTTTAAGTCATTGCTGCACCCTCTACGAGGAAAAGCAGCAGTAAAGAGCATCCAGTTCAGTGCAAGAGTGCGACACTGACTAGACTGCCGGACATAAGCGTAAAAGAAAGCGTGGAATACCTTATTATTCGGAGTGCTTCTCGGGGAAAGTGATGAGGGGAGGAGGAAATTGAAGATGAAGATGAAGAAGAAGGGGCTAAAGCAAGTGCTTCTAGTGCTTCCACTCACTGATAAGATCATCTCATCATCTTCTGCAGCAGAGTGTCTGACACCTGACAGACTGACAAGAGAGAGAGAGAAGAGAGGAGAATCCCCAGAAATGATTACACACACAGAGTAAAGCGGAAGTAGAGGTAGAGGTAGTAGTAGTAGTAGTAGTAGTAGTAGGTCAGTAGGCAAAAACACAGTGAATAATATGATAATCGATTCGGCAGGAATATTCAGAGAGAGACAGTGGGCACACTTTCACTAGCACAGAGAGAATTCACTGGGGAATGAATGAAGAAAAACAGAGAGAGAGAGAGAGGGAAAGAGAGAGAGAGAGAGAGAGGTTCACATGGATGTGAGCTGTCAGAGATGCGAGCAGTGGAGAAGAGTAGAGGAGATAGAGGAGCTCTCTTTCTGCATCGCCGTCGCAGTCGTTGTCGTCGTAGTCGGCAAATGGTGATGCTAAAAATAGCACAGCCAACTTTGTTTCACTCGGCTGCAGCAGTAGCACAGCACCCCAGCACACTAGCTGCCCTCATCATCATCGCTAGCGGCAGGACAATGTTGCCAGAGATCGGCGACGGTGGTGGCGGTGGTGGTCATGCCACTACCTCCGCCCGACCACCGCCATCACCAGCACAACCACCACCAACACCACGGTGCACCCAAACAGGTAGAGAGAGAGAGAGAGAGAGAGAGAGAGAAAGAGAGAGAGAGACAATGAGCGTACAGTGCTGCCGTACAAGAGCTGCTGCTGCTGTACATCGGCGACGGCAACAGCGAGGAGAACAGCACAGAGCTGAGGAGGACCACCGTACGATGGCTGCCATTGTCGCACACTGCTCGGTGGCTCTATTCTTTTGCCTATTGCCCATCTATTCTATTGCCCAACTTTCGGCTCCCAAGCATGCGTACAGGGAAGGGAGCAGGTGAAGGAGGAAAAGAGAGTGTGCTCCCGCTGCTATTGTCACTGCACTTTTCGGGTGATCATCATCATCATCACCATCATCATCACCATCAGTAACAGATGATTCAACAGAAGGAAGTTAAAGAGGGGGTAATTAGGCAGACAGGCAAACAGGCAACGTATTGGCTCAGGTGCGAGGTGACAGTCTGCAGAAGCATCAGCAAATGAAAGTCCTCCCGAAGTCCATATCTCACCAAGTGTCTCTGTCTCTGATGCTATCTCTCCTTCCCTCCCTCGGATTATGACTGTGTGGCTGGGTGCTGCTGCTGCTGCTGTTCCGAAGTGCGCCTTGCAATTAAAATGCAAATTAAAGTGCATGCCTAGAACACTGGGGTTATTAATAGATGCTACTAACGCGCTCACTGCTACTGCTACTATATCCACTTTTAATGGATGCTGATGATGGGGAAAGCAAGGTCAGCTCAATGTGTCGGTTTCAATGTGTCTGCCTCTGTCTGTGCACTGGACTGCATTCACTGCTGCCACTTAATGCCCACTGAGCATTTCAAAGTTTTAATGTGACAAGTGCAGAGGATAGGAGGAGGTTGTTGTTGTTGCCGGGCCATCAACAGGGACTCTCATCTTCACATATTCAAAATCATTCAGTCAGGTGCTGCTGCTGCCATTCAAGCTCACTTTTATTGGCTTCATATGTAGACGACAGCTAGCTGTCCTACAAATCCTCTCTCCTCTCCCCTCTATCGAGCTCATCCATCTCCCAATTATATTTATTTGCAGAGCATCAGCATCAGCAGCAGCATCACCTGCATCTTATCGTCTCTTGATCACACACTGCGAAATACCTTCACCTCTACAAACTCTGCTGCATGTTTGTGTCTAGAAACTGTACACTCAATCTGCAATCGCTGTACAACACTGTACACACACACACACTGACAGATTGCAAATGAGAGGGGGAAGGCACAGCACATCACACATACACAGAACACCGTTTACCGATCTTATTGACAGTGTACTGTTGCTGCTGTTGATGATGATGAGGCTAGGCAAATAAAAGTGAAAGTGGAGAGCAAGAGAGAGAAAGAGAAAGAGAAAGAGAAAGATGCTAATTCACCAGTGCAGTGCTTTTACTGCTGCTGTTTCTGCCTCAATCGTGCAAATCACCGACAACAACAACTGACACGGCAGCAACAGCAGCAGCAAAGCTATGCTATTCTTAGCCGACATTAACATCATTTGAGAGAGAGAGAGAGAGAGAGAGAGAGAGAGAGAGAGAGAGAGAGAGA
>JAALOO010001746.1_pt1 | contig 13654 bp, 10 predicted proteins | sample 7257641 | NCBI WGS metagenome assembly JAALOO01 (sample SAMN14085613, study PRJNA598686) | mite metagenome | biome: ENVO:01001000; feature: ENVO:01001002; material: ENVO:01001226; isolation source: single female mite from University of Michigan culture on fish food culture... ... | reverse complement strand
CGTAACGTTGGCTGTGTAGCTACAGCGGAAAAGTGGACTCGATTCCCACCCCTGGGTGACACACAAATACATTTTTAACTTTAAAACTTCATAAAATTTTTACTAAATTAAATGATTTTGAAAATTGATATTTTGTATGAAAATAAAGTGCAAGTGATCGTTGCTGTGCAGTAGTAAAATTATACAGACAAATCGCAGCAACAGTTTTGATAAACATTTTATTTGTTTTTGCGCTTTGCACAAACTGCCAAATCATTTTCAGATGATAAATGGTGACCGATAAGGCAAATTCAAGTAACTCAATAAAATGTTTTTTGGTAACGCCAAATTTTTAGTGCTGAAAATGAAAAAATATTAAAAAATTTTGCGCAAAATTAAATTAAAACAATTAATAATATATCGAGGCAGGTTTTATTTATAACTTTGAACTTTAATGATATAATGTTAACAAAAATTTTTGTCAATCTAATCTTTTAACATTTAATATTAAAAGTAACAACTTAACAATTTGATTGTAAATTGTGTGTGTGTGTTTAAAACATTTTTTGCTAATTTAATTTAGAAATGAATTTTTGCTTAAAAATATTTAGCATAAAGTTTTTTATAATGTTTTGAATGAGTTTGTAATATAATACTGGTTATTTAGAATATTTGTGTAAATTGTTTTGGCCGTGATGGCATTTTAAACAAAAATAAAAAGTTGAGAAACAAAAATAAATAAATGGATTTTGTTAGCAACAAGTGGTTACTGTTGCCAATTAAAAGTGATATAGAACAAAATGGTGCATTCATAGTAAAAAAGTGCTGAAAAAAATAAAAAATAAATAAAAAGTTTAACAACTATTTGATAACATTTTATAAACAAAAATTAATGTGTTTTTTCAGTAACAGTAGAAAAAATGATGAACAGATAAAAGTGGCGATTTGCAAAGTATTAGAAACAACGGCAGTTTTTATTGCTGATGAGGAAAAGTTTGTAGAAACAGTTTTGCGACCATTGTTTTTGTGTTTTCCTAAATAAAAAGTACAAATTTAATATATACATAAAGCTATATTTTTATGCAACAAAAAAATAGTTTTACCATTGTTAACACGAACAAAAGTGTACGTAGCCTGAAAGCCTGTGCCATCAAAACGGCCGTTTGATTTGAAGGTAAGCCGAAAAAAGTCGCCTTCAGATTCGACTGTTTTGGGGTGCTTTAGACCACAATACCGAACCAGCTTTCGTTCTGCAGCACTGCTAAATTCAACGTAATCACTAGCTGTCTCCAGAGTACATCTGGATGTTTGGTTAAAATTATTAATTAAAAAATTTTTTAAAAAGAAAAAACAAAGTAAACTTACGGAGTGACGCCTTCAACGTCAAATTCTTTAAAGACAATGTGAATGCGTTCACTGGTGTTGCCGTAGAAAAAATAATGACACTCAGTGTCTTTAGGGTAGTAACCTAGGTGTGCAGCGGTGTGTTTGTTAAATAAAGTATAAAACAATGTTGTTTCGGTTACTTACCAGGAAAATTAGGCGAAGTAAAAGTGCCATTTCGGCTGTCAGCACTGTTGTAGACAAAACCACAAACTGACAATTGCAAACCAAATAAAAAGGTTAAAAATATAAATATTTATAAAATCTTAATGTTAGTTTTACCAGATTTAGAATCTTGTTTTCCCGTTTCCACGCCAAAATCTAAAAAATAAATAAATTTTTAAAATATGTTTAGATAACAGCACATTTTTTAAAAAATTAAAAACAAAAAAAATATTTTGTTATTTGCACTGTTGAATAAATTAAAAAAATACCAAAAATAAAAAAGATTGTTTGATAGAGTGGCAAACCTCAGTAGCCAAACAAAATAGACCGAAACGGTGTCAAAAGCACAGAACTTGGTTAGTGATTGATCGGCAAACGATAAAGAAAAAACGTTTTTTGTACAACACCAAAAGTAATACCGTTAAGAATTTACAAGAATCTAAGGTCTAAAAATTGTTCTTTCAAAAAGCAAAAACTAAATTTTTCACTGTTCGATATCGATTGAAAAAATGATTTTTGTTTTTTCTGCCGTTTCAGCTACTTAAATTGGTGGTGAAAATTAACAACAACAACAACAACAATAACTGCATCATTTACTTCTTTTGTTCAGTCGGTAGGTGTTTAAGCCCGACGAATCTCAACCCAATTTAAATCACTCAACTGGGCCCAATTCAATTCAGTCAATGCAATTCAATTAACGTCAACGGGCAAAACCGCTGATAAGGAGGTTGATAGTCAGGCAAAATTTACCGGTAGACAAAAAAACAAAAAAACATCACTCTGATTGATGTCTCTTTTACGTGACCACTAGAACCAAAGTGTAACAAAAAAAGTTTTTAAAAAAGCCGTCGATTTAACTTGTCAGCAACTTTGTCAAAATTCCAGAAGAAAAAATGCTAAAAAACTCAATTCCTTAGCTGCTAATTGATTGAAGAGAAACGCTAATGAAGTTGACAATCGTGAGTTGACAATCGTTTTTTTAAAATTGTTTTTATTGTTGTCATTACTTTTTAGATAAAAGTGATAACAAATAAAAAAAATTTGTTAAAAAAATTGTTTTTTATAAATAGTGTGAAAGTCAGAAGTCAACAACAGTTTTACAGTAGGCAGCTCTATGAAGTAGATGCTGTCCCCGTTCATTTTCAAACTGCATCATTTACTTTGCCTCAATTACTGCTCAAGTAACAAAGCGCTAATCTTTTTTGTTGTAACATTTTTGTTTGTTTGCAAAATTTTTTTACTGTTTATGTACAATTAGACTACAGTATTTTGTTCAAATCAAAATAATAAATAAAAACGGGTTTTAGCTGTTTACAAACAAAAACTCGTTTTCACTTACTTGTCACAAAACGATATGTTGCTCGGAAACCTTTGGCCAGTCGACGTGTTCTACCACCACCACTGCCATCACCACCCGAAGTGCCCGGCGGTGATGATGGTGGTCGTTTGTTCTTCTTTCTCTTGTTTTTCTGTTTATTTTTACCACCACCGCCACCACCGCCACCTCCTCCTTTTGGCTTGTGATGGTAAAACTTTTTGCCAGGCGAGCCATCGGCGCCTCTCTCTTCGTCCTCGTCTTCATCCTCCTCTTCATTACTTTCCATGCTTTTCAGATCTTTATCACCATCACCATCACTATCACGATCTTCTGTCACGTGTCCTCCACTGCCTGCCTTTTTTGGTTGATGTCTGGCGGTGAAAATTGACGGTGGACCGTGATACTGCTTTTGGTGGTGCTTGGTCGTTTTGGAATGGGCTGATGCTGCTGCTTTGGATGAGGATGCCGCCACTTTGCTTACGTCATTGTGGCCCAGGCTTTTGAATTCCACGGTCATTCGGTGGCTGTTTGACATTATTCGAGGCGGCAGTTCAGTGCCGCAGAAGCCACTTTCAATGCGATCAGTCAGTCCGTTGCTGCTCACATAGCCCGTCACACTGTCGGAATTTTCACAACTGTAAAAGTAGAGAAAAGAAAAAATGGTAAACGTTAAAATATGCGTTAAACGGCGTCAACTTTCAAATAACTGATAGCATTTGTAATGGACTTCAAATAAATGTTGTAGCCGTGTGCAGCAAGTAGTTCTCAATTGAGTAAATAGAGACTGATGAAAATAGGGCAAAAGCAAGCAAATGACAAACAAATTGTGTAAACATAAAAACTAGGGAAAAAAGATGCACGTTTAAATGCATGTTGCCCTCGAGGCAGTCTGCAAAGCGGCAAAAAAAAGAAAAATAAGATGCAGTGCAGATAACTGCTGACGTGAGACGCATGCATGCACAAATTTTTTATTCGTTTGTCATGTTTTTATTTGTAAACATGTAAACAATTTTTTGTATTTAATTTTACTCTGTTTCGTCGTTGCTGTTTAAAAGTCGGATAACACATTTTTGATATAAAATAAAAATATCACAAAAATTATTTTGAAAATGTGGTGAAAAAAGTGTAGAAAAACACAGCAAAACAATGTTTTGTCGGTTACCAGGTTTTTCCGTATTAATTAAACTTGTCAAAGTTTTCTGACATCTAAACCGCTACGAATGCCCGATATATTAATTAATGTATGTGCATCTGATACACGCATTGTAATGAATGTTTGTAGTTTGCAAATAGAAACCCATTTCTGATACTCAAAACTACTCATTTTGTGCATATGTTAAAAACACCATTCAATATGTTGACAACGCCACCACCAGCTATCAAACATCAAATAAAAAAACTACAACAAAAAAGTGTTTTGCATTTTTATTACACTACCGCCGCTATTTAATCTTTTTGAATGGGAAAACATCAGTTTTCTTTATTGTACGCGACAAAACTGAGCTCGAAGAAGGCTGGCAATTGTTGCGGATGCTTTTAAAGTCAACTTTGTGTGTGTGTGTGTGTGTGTGGTTGTCTAATGGTGCGACAAATACCACTGTTTTTGTTGCTGCTGATGAGGCTGCCTCTGATGCTGAAATTGTAAACGGTACACCGGTAAGTTAAGGCAAACAACAAACTTTTCATTTTTTGCACATTTTACTTCAAACAGAAGTAAAGGAGTAAAACAGTGAGTGCCTGACAGATAGGTGAACAGTGCGGCATTGCGGATAGCTAAGGTTTGCTCAACGTGCACGACAAAAAAGATGTATGTGTGCGTGTGTGTGTAATGATTCCCAAGTGAGTGTACGGTACTTTATTTCTGGCCACCACCGCCACTACCACTGTCGATAGTTCACGCATCAGTGGACACTAGAAATGCCGTGCAGCGATGCAGTGCTATCGTTGATAAAACGTCGCTCAAGTTTTAAAAATGGCACAAACGAGTAAAGCTCTGAACGACACAATCCGCAAGTTGGATCAAAAAGTAAAGTTTAGTGCGAGAATTTGCTAAAAACGGGCAATCGGTTTCTGCTTAAAGTCAGAAAATTCTTAATCTTTTATCATCAAAGTTTTTAAAAGGTAATACCTTTTTGGTTTATTTTCAGTTAAAAACTTTTTAAAAACATTTTCAATTTTGTCTCATTGCGTAAAAATTTTTAACATTGGCGAAATAAAACTAAGCCAATATAACACAAATAAAAGAGTCTATTTAAAATAAAACAAAAAAATATTAATTAAAATTAAACACTAATATTTGTTTCTCCACTTCTAATTGTTCTACATTCACATTTATCTGAAATCATTTTTAATTTGTTTGCAAATTTATTTCATTTTATTTGCAATTTTTTAACGAATAATGGCGGCAATCATTTGGCAAAGAAATATTTAAAATTCCAGGTTACACAAAAAAGACAAAAAGAGAACAAAAGAATGAAGAAGTGCTGCTGTAAAAACCAGCTAGTTTTCTGATAAATTGGCAAAGGGCTGGTTTGCTCTAGTTCACATTCCTCACTCAAACGCACTATGATAGCACTGGGTTAGTTTTGCCGACCACTGTCTGTCTGTTTGTCTAAATGTCTAGACAACTACGGTTGAATAGAGTTGATGTGAAGAACTATGCAATGGAAAAGTATATCCTAAAGTTAACTTTTATTTGACAAAAATAGGTTATTTAAAAAGGTAACTTAATATTGATAAAAACATACAGTTTGGTAGTGTTTGGTTAAACTTTTTCTTCATTTTAGCATAAAAATAGTATATTGAATGATTTGACTAGTTGTGTAATGCAATTCTGATCATTAAACACTTCCAAATTGTGTTTTGGCAGTAACCAAAATGTTAAAACTATGCCAAGTCAAACCGAACACAATTTTTAATTAAATGTATCAAAAAGCAGTCAGTGCCATTATTTCCATTACCACCAACTTCTAATTGCATTTGAATTGGCCGTCCATTTAAATTTTGCACTACAACTTTTTTTCACTTTTTTGTTGCTGTTGCCAATTGTGAACTGCTTTCTGCGACACGTAGTAGCTCTAATTGAATTAGCCACCCGCACACATCAGCTAAGTAACTAAAATTGACTAGTCAACTGTGGCCATTTAAATGAACACATGGTTGTTGATGTACATGTGTGAGGCTGAAAAAGGGAAAATCTGTAAAAACTGCTGCTCCTTCTCATATTTCACCGTAATTAGATTGTCGCCGAGTTGGTTGCATTTTTACCATTAATGTTTTTTTTGCAGTACAACAAAGTTACAGCAGATTGCACTGAACACTGATACACACAGTCTGCTTTTGTACTCTTGATTCTCTTTTCAATTTTGCCGCCTTTTGAGCAGCTAAATGAAATGCAAACTAAAACTTTTTTGTTTCTAAATGGGCGCTAGTAGTGTGTGTGTGTATGGTTGTAGGTCCAGGACCCGAATCAGTAGTAATCAGCAGTAATTAAGAGCAAGAGAAAAAGAAACGGCAAAAATGATACTGCTATTGAAAAGGCAGTGTACGGTGAAAAAGATATGAAGAGAAAGAGTACAGAGAAGATATACAGCAGAAAAACAGGCAATAGCAACAACAGCAGCATCAACACTGTTTGCCAACCGGAAGGGGAAACCTTTGATAGTAAACGGAAGAGGAAATCGACGTGTGTGTTTTGTGCCTAACTCATAGTGGTAGTTGCGTGGTGGTAGTTTTACTGAATTTCTCAAATGAAAACGGTAACCAAAGTAGTGAACACAATGGGCTCAAGTAAATTTTTGCAAAAAGCATTTCTGCAAAGCAAGCTTTGCATCTCTGCAAATGATGCTGCTAAACGCCCGTTTCACTGTTGCACTGACTGAGTGGATAAAAACCGACAATTAGTGCGGCCGAAACTGAAGACCAGTGGGACTATTTTTTCTTTTTTTTACTACAAAATGTTTTTCCACTAGGACAAAGGAAAACGAGTGGAAACCGATAAGGGCGGCCAAATGGCAACGACGACGGTGGCGGCAACAATCAACAAAAGTTACCAACAAAAACAAAAAAGCTGCACAAGAAATTGGTGGCTATCGAGGCAATGCAGTGAGAAGACAAAAAACAAAAGGTGGCAGTAAAAATTAAACAACAGAATTAGTTGAAACGATCAGTGACTAGAAAAGTAGAAGATTAGAAAAATTGCCGTTTTAAGGGGGAAACAAAACACAGGGCAAGCTATGGTTAAAGTGAAACAAGAAAGCAACAAATACTAATTTTACTAATTTTTGCTGTACTAATTGTCATTTTATGGCAAATAAAATGAGAAAAGTAGTAGTTTTATCTTAGAATGCGGAAAACGAGTAGTTTTTTTCTGAACTACTTTGTGGGCGTCTTTAGTTGGCCACAACTATCTCCTTTATCTCCCTAAACTATCCGATAATTTAACCTAAAAACAGTTGCCTTTTTTAGCCTCATCTCTTTCTCCTTCTAAATAGCCTAATGATTGCCCAGAACTCTCGTTTTGCAACGGCAGCAGCCGCACAACTATCGCTTTCTAATGATGGCAAATAGACAGAGAGAAAACTGAGCAGAAAGCTTGAAGACAATGCTAATGGTTAATGGGGAGAAAAAAGAGAGATCGGGTATTACCACCACCAAGCACCATCACCACTACCCCAACCACACTTTGAGGACACCACGATGGTGATGATAATTGCTGCCGCTGAGCATATTGCCCGGCAGTGATTTATGAACGTGCCAAAGGAAGAAAAACATGAAATGATTGAAAGTATAAGTTAGAATGACAAATTAACAAGTGCAGTGTGTAAAAAAGTGCAAAAAGGTTGATTAAAAATATGATTATGAAAATTAAAACAGCATAAACAGTTCCAAATGCTTAAAAAACATTGTGAAAAAACTATGTTTAAAAAATGCAAAATGAGGTAAATTAAAAACAACAAATTAAAAAAAATAATATTTTTAAAATTGTCAAAGTTGACCAAAACAATTTATTACAAAACACTTTTTAAGTTTTTAATTTAAGTTAAATTAAACATTATTTTTTAAATAACAAAATCTACTAAATAATTCATTGTTTCTATTTCAAAAACAAAAAAATTGTTGCATAGGGTTTGTATAAAGCTTTAAAATTACATTCAATTTTTTTTGTTGTTGTTTTCTGTCTATTTTTAACTCTTATTAAAAGGTTAAAAACATTGTCATTTTTTGACTTTTGAGTTAATGGTGAAGCAGTTGTTGCAGCATCAGCAGCAGCAGTTTACATAGCTTACTAGTATTATTAAGGCTGGTCTAGTGTGTCACACATTAGTGTGGACATCAAGAAAGAAGCAATGGCAATGGCATTGGAAATAATAGCCAGCCAGCAAACCAACAGTTCAACTCATTATTATTTATGCCCGTGCCAGGCGATAAACGCCAAGCGTTCGAATGCTCCTGTTCCTGACTTTGGATTGCTGCTGCCGTCTTGTCTTTTGCCACATTCCCTTCTACTCCTTCTTTTTTTCATTTCTCTTTTTATCTCCTGTTTTCTTTGACAAATGCCTGCTAATTCTAATGCAACCATGTGGCATCGGAATGTAGAGAGTGCGAACAGCATCGGCAACAGCAGGAGCTGCATTAAAGTCAAGACTTAGAAGGAAAAAATGTAGAAAAATGATGTAAAAACGATGTTGAAACACTGCTTTTTGAGGGATTTGCTTTTGTGGTGATACGAGTATTAGCTACTGTAAAAAAAACGAGAAAGGTTGCGGTGAAATACATTACTGCCACAACTGTGCTATCAGTTAATGTTTTTTTTCTTTTGAAAAGAGCCAACATTAATCTGGTACATCAGTGGTGGTCAAAAGAATCAATGAAAGAAAACTACATCAGTACGACTGATCGTTAATTGAGAATGCATTATTCCTTGCGATCCTTTTGAAAAGGAGGAATTCGTCTAGAATCTTCTTGAAATTTCCAGCTTCAAAGATCATAAATCTTCATCAAAGGACAGTTTGGGTAAAAAATGCTATTACTGACTGAAAAGCTTCTTTTCCTTTTTATCAATCTTTTTTTGAAAAGCAAAACAAGGTACATGGCACAGTTCAATACTCTAGCACGCGTTTAGATAATAAAAAAATGAAACAATCTTTGGCCAGCAGAAAGTTGACAGTGTTTCGCACTTTGTTGTCGAGTGTCAATTTTTGTCTGCTAACTAACTAGTCATTCAGCCAATCAGACTCTTTCTCGCTTTCTTGCTTTCTCTTATCAGCAACAACAAAAAACTTCTTTCAATTTCCTTTTTGGCATTCATCATAAATCAGCATTTGTCAATGGACATGCCAGTAGTTGCGTTCTGCTCCGTTTTTCCACCCTTAAACATAGACTAAACATACACGATTTTTTTGTCATTTTTTGTTTATCTAAATCTATCAGTTTAATTCAGCAGTTGTAAACAGCAAAGTGATGCTGGGCTTTTATAGAATTTATTCATTAAAAAGATGTTCTTATGTATCTAAAATTCAATCATTATTTCTAACCGAAAACATTTTTCAAATCAATCCCTACAGCAATTGGCCGCCAACTGAATTTGTTTTTTGTTTTTTTATTTTTAGATACTTTTGAATACTGCAGCTATTATCATCATCATTATCATCATTTTTATCTCTTGTCCATTTGCAAACTTTTGCAAATAAAATTTTGTTACTTTAAAGTTTAGAATTCACATAAATTTTGGTTAATTTTTTGTAGTTAAGTAGACAAAATACTCTGGTTTCTTTTTTCACATTCTATTTACACAGTTTTAAAAATGTTAACACAATTAAAAATAAAAATAAAAAATGTTATTACAAACTAGTTTGGGTAAAATTATAAATCTAAATTAATTTAGGCAAAAACAATTAGCAGAAATGCAAAAAGAAAATAAATAATGATCTAGGTTTGCCAACAAATATAAAGTGTAGCAGTAAAAAAACATTCACTAAATGATCTTCATCATTACTAAACGGTTCGAGTCAAAAATGAAAAAGAGGTAAAAAGAAAAGGAGAGACAACAGTAGGTTTAACCAAATTAAAATATTAAACGACCGGAAAATTGAAAAGTTTTCTAAACAAACGATGAGTTTTTAGTTTAATTACAGTTTTCCAGTTATCCGTGCTACTACCGTTAGTTAATAAACGTTTTATATCATCATTATCAACGTTTGGTTCCAGACTACAATTAACCCTTCACTAATTAGGTCAGCAGGAAACAGGAAACAAAGACTGAAAAAGAAGCCCAGATCATAGCATCATCACTACCATCATCACCATCACCATCACCATCATCATCTCTTTCTATCTCTTTTTGCTGACTTACTCCTTTTGCTGGTTCTCCACGCGGTGGACGTCAAACTCGGTGAAGATTATCTGTACTCGTTGTTTGCCGTGGCCGACAAAATGGTAGGTACAGCGGACGTTGGCCGGATACGGATGCGGGTAATTGGGCGAGGTGAAGGTGCCATTCAAGCCGCCGTCAGAGCTGAACCATCGATCACAGGAGCCGGAGCTGGTGCCACTGCCGCCCCCGGTTTGGTTGCCTAAAGCTAATGGTGTGCAAGAATGAAAATGAAAAGAAGAACAGGAAAAGGAAGAAAAAAAGGAAAAATTAGCAAATTTTTGGTTTGTGTTAAAGAGAAGAAGATTCAGGAAGAGGATGCAAACCCAGTTTTGACAACGCAAATGACGAGTCGCATTTTTGATGCAACAAATGAGGCAGTCATAAATCAACAAAAACAGTCCCAAAGTTACTTTTTACAAACAAAGACTGAAAATCTGGGATTGACAAATAAAGCTGTCTAATAAAGAAAAGTTTAAATTCTAATATTTTGTTTTGCTAGTAGTTTAATATTCAGTTTAACCGGTATTTTATAAACACAACAAAAATATTTTTTGTCAGTATATAAATTTTCCGCAATTTTGTCAAATTTAACTGCAAAGTTTTTTGTAAAATTTTTCACCAAAATAAAATTTAAACAATAAGCATTAAAATGCGTTTAAAATTAGTTTTTTGTATTTTTTTCTTTTTCAAATTCTATGTCAATGCAATATTTTTAAAAATTTAGCAAAAAATGAATCAAAAATATTAAAAATGATGGTCCAAGCATTTTAAAGACAAATATCGATTACAAAACAGACAACAGCAGTTGCAGCAGATGGCGGCTGCACCTTGCTGATTTGATTTTGCTGTGACATTTATTTTTTTTGCAACAGCCTTGTTGAACATGTTTTAGCAAAAACTCGCTTGCAATTCCAACGGTGACAACAACAGACATTGTCATCATTTTGTGTCAGGTGCGAGGTTTACATTACACTGCAAAAAATAGAACACACTTTTGTGTCGACAAAACGTACAGTGTTTTTGAAGAAAACTGGCACAAAAGCTGATAACTGCCGGCAACTATCGATTGACAGTGCAAAGCTAAAAAAACAAACGGTAGACTTATTCATTTTTTATTGCAAGGTTTAAGACAAACTTAATGACAGATGTTACATTTTGCCCTTACTACTTTGGCGTGGCATTGAAAAAATAAAAAATCTATATTTAATTTATATAATTTTTAGAATTCACGACAAAAAAGTAATTTAAAAAACAAATGTTAGTTTTATATTTTAAAATTGTGAAACTACTTCAAAAAATTGTTTTTACAAACTTGTAAAACTATTTATTATGACTGAACTCAAATGCTCAAAAATGAGTAAAAACTTGATTTTTTGATCAGATGCGCACATGTCAAACATGTGTCAATGAGCAGATCTCTTTTGTCCGTCTGCTTGTTTGTCTGCCTATCTGTCATCTTTTCCATCTCAGATAATAACATTTACAACTGCAAAAAAATAAAATGTGCAGTTGTTGTAAATTGCAAAAAACAAGGCCAACTTTATCTGCAAATTCAGTACACACTACTCATCGACGGAAGATACTGGCAAACACACACTCACACTCAAAAACAAACTTTTTTGTTTGTGAGAAAAAAGTGGCAGTAACACATGCAAACACATGCATAAATAAAAATGGAATGGAAACAAATTGAATTGAATTAAAGTGAGACGAGGGGCAAAAACAACAAAACGCTGAAAGTGTATGCATTCAGGGCTCAAAATTGAGGAGAAATAGAATTCACTTGTATTGCCACTTCAGACTGACTGACTGAAAAGGCAAAAACTGGAGACGCTAGTTGTGAGAAACGGACTGAGACGGAAATTAAATTGTTTCTGCGTGCGAGCTGCTGTCTTTTTTTTGCAGTCACTTTTACATTCACTTTCGCTTTTCTGCTTTTCAACTTCAAAATCGACAACCGATAACTTGCGTGTCTTGCTCTAGAGTGCGTGTATGTGCAAAATGTTTGTACAAAACCTAATACTCAACTAGAAAAACGAGCAAACAAAAGTTGAGTGAAAAGAGGTGTTGACAAAATGAAACTGGCAAAAAGCCAGTTTTGAAGTGTTTTAAGAGAAATGTAAAACGACAAGCAAAATTTTATTTTTTGTCAGCATTTCGGGTTGGTTACTTATTAAAACAGCAACACCAGCTGATCACCACTCAAGTGGTTTTGTTGTGTTCAACAGGGGATGATGAAAAAAACTGGAGAGTTTGACACTTTTTTGCTTTTGTCAGTATTTGATTAATCGTGCAAACAAAACAGCCGAGCAATGTTTGACACTTTTCTCCTTAACCACTTTTTCAATGATTGACTGTGCTGTCTTTTTGAAGGCAAGTTGATCAAGTTTAGCCTCAACTGATGATTACTTTGCGGCATTTTATAAATCATACTTTTAAATGTAATTGCTCACACCGGACAAAAAATAACTTAAAAATTTTTTAATTTGTTAATATAAACAACTATCATTTTGACTTGTTTTTATTAAAAAATACCGTTTAAAAATTGTCGTCAAATAAAATTAAAAAAATGTTTTTAATTTTTAACCTAAACTGTTTGAAGCCACCGGTATTAAATTTTATCATAAAATTGTTTTTTAATTGTCGTTTTTTATTTTTTTTGCAATTCTTATCAAAGAAATCACAATTCATAAAAATAATAAGTTAAAATTTAAAAAATATTAAAAATTTAAAAATTTTTAAAACTGTTTACTACAATAAAGCAGTTTTAGTAAAAACACATTTCAGATCAATTCAATTTTGTCAGTTTTTTGCCATGTGTGACTAGATGAAGTGCTCAAAAGTGTACTTGACGCTTGACTGTGGAATTTAAAATTGTTGCCTTTTTCTGACTGAGTTTGCTGAACGGCGCTAACAGTCAATTTAGTTTGGCTACTCAGCTAATCGAGCCACGTCTGCTGGAAAATATTGTATATCAATTGACTCATAAAAGCTGTTTCCAAACTGACGCAGCAACAGCTACAGCAAATAAAAAAGAAGAGTAAAGTGTAAATTGTTTTGAGTCAACTTGCTACAAAATTTTTACATCAGCGTATTTTTACTTTTGACAAATAAGATATTAGTCAATTAAAAAAACAATTTGCTGTAGTTTTTTTGCGTATATTTGCTATTTTTAAAAGTATAAATTATCTAGATAATGTTTTTGTTCAACCAACTGGATGCTGACCTAATCAAGTCATTTTGATAAAAAAATAAATCACGTCGCCGCCAAAGCTTAAATCAAACGATTAAAAAATATGCAAATGACTATAAACTGAATTTATTTTAAAATAAACTAGTTAAAAAACCAAAATTTTTTTTAGATTTTTAAATTTTAGTGTTAAGGCAAGAATGCGGCGATTGCAGCGCCTCTAGCGGGCTATGGGGTTTTACAT
>JAALOO010001745.1_pt1 | contig 13654 bp, 18 predicted proteins | sample 7257641 | NCBI WGS metagenome assembly JAALOO01 (sample SAMN14085613, study PRJNA598686) | mite metagenome | biome: ENVO:01001000; feature: ENVO:01001002; material: ENVO:01001226; isolation source: single female mite from University of Michigan culture on fish food culture... ... | reverse complement strand
TCAGCCGCAGCGGCAGCAAAAACGACGACAGCGGCAACAGCACTGCAGATAGATCGTCTTTCTGCTGAGTCCACTTTTGCATCAACACATTGCACTAGCCAGGGCCACTTCTCCCGACTGCATCGCCTACAACTGCGCCAACAATTACCAGAAGAGCACCCTGCTCTGCGCCCCCAGTGAATGGTCAACCGGAAGTGCCACGTGTGATTGGTGTTTGTAGGTGTGCAAGTTTTTCTCTGGTCAAGCAAGCAGTGTCCTCTTCGTGCGTTTTCAGTGCTTCCACTCACTGAAGCACTCACTCTCCTCACGACAGAAAATGTCCTCACAAGACGGTTCCGCCATGTCGGCCGAGACCAGTCTGAGCAATGAAAGTGGGTCAGCTGCTGAGGTGAAGCATCTGTGCAAAATCTGCGGGGATAAAGGAATCGGGTGAGTAGGGCATCGGAAAGGGGTTCCATCCCTAATTGATGTTGCTGTTGTGATCAGTGCACTTGGCACTGTACACCACAGGTCCTGCGGTCAGGAACTGAGTACAACAACAGTTATCCTCTCGCTAAAGCGCCTCTCAAAGCACTGCGGCAGGTACAACTGTCAGAAGGCTAGAGGGAAAGTTTTTGTTAGGGAATATGCTGTGCTGTCCGATGCACTTGTGCAATCACTCAGCAAGCAGCACCAGAACACTTTTTACAGATGTGCCTAATTTACCCCTAAAAGCATCATTAATAAATTTTAACGTTTTAAAAACGATTACTAAAAGTCTGCTACTAACTTTTTTGTTGTAAAGCCTAATAAAAAAATTATTTATTGAAAAAACTGTCAATTTTTTGTTAAAACTTGAAAACTCTTGAACGAGACTGCAAGGTTAATGTTTAGCTTACTGTTTTTAATACCAAAACTATTGTAGTAAAGTTATAAATCATTAGGCTTTAATAAAATCAAGAGACCAGTTGCTTGATGCACTAACAAGTTTATTTTTTATTTTTTTAACAAATGACTTTTTCTTTTTTATAGGGTAAGGAATTATCGTTCAAGTATTCCGGAAGTAAACTTTTTATCATTTATTTTTATTTCTTATCTCTTATCAGTTTAATTTTGGTGTCCAAACGTGCGAAAGTTGTAAGTTATTATCAGAATAAAAACCTGATTCAATTTAAAATTGAAGTAAAGGGGGAATTAAAACATATCTATCTCAATTACAGGTAAAGCTTTTTTTCGGCGAAATGCACTCAGCAAAAAGGTGAGCGCAGTCAATCTGTTAGATAAATTAGTTATTCTAGTTGTGCATCATTTCACAAGGAATTTAAATGTCCGTTTGAGAACAATTGCGAAATCAGCAAAACCAGTCGCAAGTATTGCCAAAAATGTCGCCTGATTAAGGTAAGCAGTGGCCAACCTGACTGACAATGCACTAACTGACACCTGCTGTATAATTTGCATTCGCACTTCACTTTCAAGTGTCTACAAGTGGGAATGAGAAAAGACTTGATTCTCACCGATGAGGAGAAGCAGCGCAAGAAGCTCAAGCGCCACCATGGTCGAAGCAACTCAGAGGGCAAGTACGCAAACAAACGTCAGAACAGTTTGTTTGTTCTTAAACAGAGCGAGTCACTGCAAGGTATTGAAAAAGGATTGTGTGATTGTCAAATTTCAAATTGTAATAATCTGATCCCCATGAACAGACTTCTTTCACGTTTTCTACAATGATAACATTCAACTGGTCATTGACAAAATCGAAGGCGGCTTTCCCATCTTCCCCTATGAGAAACTGCTCGATTTTGTGTGCAATAAGACAGTTCACTGTGAGTTCGAGTACCTGAACCAAAGAATGGGCTCCCCTGGTTCACAGCTGGTCAACGGACAGTTAGACTTGAATCGTACGGAGAACATTAAGTACGAAGAACTCAACCGTGCCTGTATGATTCTGATGCCGAAGTGTTTCCAAATCGACCATCAGATTGTCAACATTTTAGGTGCCTTCCAGGCTTCAGAGGCGCAAATTATCACCATTATAAAGATGGCCAAACAGCTTAGCTCATTCCGTAAGCTTTCCATTGATGATCAGATAATCGTGCTCAAGGGCAGCATTCGGGAGATACTTCCGCTTTGGAATGTGGTCGTCTATGACAGACAATTCAACTGTATTGTCTATTACAATGTAGGGGTAAATACCTTGTCAACTGCCAGTCAGGAGTATAATATTGGGCAATTTGTACTTATCTATTCGTTAACAGCAAACCACGGAAAGTTGCACCAAAATCAACTACGACCTGATCAATCAGTTCTGCTCGCCTCAAATCAGCAGGTAACGTGCACTGCACACTATGCCCAATGATCTCCCAATTAAATCCCGTTTATCTCTTGGACAGTCTCTACAAGCAATTCATTGTCTCGTTCCAAGAGCTGCTCAAGAATGACATTAATGTCTTTAATCTGGTAAGCACGTGTAGACAGCATCAGAGAAAACAATAACTGATCTATAAAAATTCTTTGTAGTTAATGGTCATCATTCTATTCAAGCCTCGTGAAGCGAGCACTCAGAAGGAATATCTCAGGTAAAAGAGCGAGTTACATGGCTAACAGAGTTATTTTCATATCTGATTTTTCTTCACTAGAAACGAGTACCTCACATACCTGTACATCCTGAACACGTACCTTCGCCAAAAGTACCAGGACCGAAGCGAAGCTCAATCAATCTTTCTCAAGCTTCTGTGCAAACTGGAGGAGCTATATGCAATCAGTCACATCTTCTTCAAATGCTTGGATAATATCGACACTAGTCAGCTTACCAATTTCTTCAAGGAAGTTTTCAACATTAACTTCTGAACGAAGAAAGGCAATCACAATTCTCACCTTGAGATCACACCTTGAACCAACACATTCTACAATTATTAAGGACAAACTGTTTGAACAAACACACCTTGAACTTATCTTCTTAATCTTATTATTCACTCTTACGGCCAGTTATACTTGGGCCGATCATGTTATTATTATTATATAAATATCACTTTCAATAAACTGATTTGTGCAATAAAAATTGTAAATGTTAATTCAAGGTTTTAATTTTGAACCTCTTGAACATTAGAATTCTTGAACCTCGCAAATTAAAACTTCTCACAATGTGACATCAATTTGAACTTTTCATCATTGCAATGACATTCATTCAAAATCAAAATCCTATTTTTTAAAAGTCGGTTAGACGGCTATATCGACATAGTAGAGGTTTGCGCGGCGCTCTTTTGTCAGCGGCATTTTCAACAAACACACGCCGAAACAAGGCAAACATTGTAAACTCGTCTTGTCTTACAACATCTAAACCATCTTTTACCGGTATCTGGTTCACTAGTTAGTAGACCCAGATACTCTTGAGTATCACCAGATTCTCCAACTCTGAAGAAAAAGTTCCATCATGTCTTTTAATTACATTGTCACGGCTCAAAAGCCGACTGCTGTTTTCAATTGCATCTCTGGTATGTTTGTGGCTTTTTTGTTTTTGCTTTCTTTTTACTTACCTTTTTTATTAAAAACAGGCAACTTCACAGGACCAAATGATTTAAATTTGATTCTCGACAAACTTATGCGAATAGAAGTGTACCTTGTTACACCTGAAGGGCTTCGCTCTTTAAAAGAAATCCCTATCTATGGTCGCATTCAGATTATGAAAAAGTTTCGCATGCCCAATGAAGACCGGGACTTCCTATTCATCCTCACTTCAAAACATAATATACTTATTCTGGAAATTAAGCGAGATACTGAACGAGGTGACTTTGAAGTTAACACTCTTGCTCATGGCATGATTTCTGAACGTATCGGACATCCCGCTGAAAACGGTGCCATTTGCGTTATCAACCCTCAAGCCCGTCTCATTGCTCTGAGAATATACGATGGAATGTTCAATGTGATCAAGCTCGACTTTAAGTCAAAGGAGATTAAGGCATACAACATTCGCATGGAGGAAACCAATGTCATTAACTTTGCCTTTTTGAATGGATGCAAAGCGCCGACGCTTTGCTTGATCTACCAAGAGCACCAGAGTCGTCATTTGAAGACCTACGAGATCACCGATGAAAAGGAATTTTGTCGTGGCCCGTGGAAGCAAGAGAATGTCGAATCCGAGTCAAACATTCTGATTCCTGTCGATGAAGAGTACGGTGGTGTGATCGTCATTGGCCAAGAGTCAATTGTGTACATTATCAGCCAGAACAGCTACACTGCTATTGCGCCTCCAGGCATCAAGCAATCAAGTGTAACTTGCTACTGTCCTTTGGATAAGACGCGATTCTTGATAGGCGACATGACTGGAAGACTTTTCATTTTGTTTCTTTTGCCAACTTCTAACGAAGATGAAAGTGGCAAAAATGCTTCCGGGTTTGAGCTAAAGCTAAAATGCCTCGGTGAAATATCAATTCCTCAGAGTCTAACCTACCTGGACAACAACTACATCTTTGTCGGCTCTCGCATGGGCGATTCTCAGTTGATCAAACTAAACTTGGAAGCAAATGATTCGGGAAACTATATCGAAATCATCGACTCTTTTGTCAATTTGGCTCCCATCGTTGACATGATTGTTGTCGATCTAGACAAGCAAGGACAAGACCAACTGGTTACTTGCTCGGGATACTTCAAAGACGGTAAGCACATTACTGCACATCACTGTTGTTTGTAACACCTCTTTTTTTAATCAGGCTCAATTCGGATCATTCGCAATGGCATTGGCATAAATGAAAATGCAACCATTGACTTGGCCGGCATCAAGGGCGTGTGGCAGCTTAAAACCAACTCTGATGTGTATGACAATATGATTGCCATTTCTTTTGTTGGCCAGACAAAGCTTTTGAGGCTGATTGGGGAAGACGTGGAAGAAACTCATCTCGAAGGCTTCAAGTGCCATGAGCAAACCTTGTTTTGTGGCAACATTGCTCAGAATAGCAAACAACTCATTCTCCAGGCAACATCCGGCAGTATTCAATTGCTATGTCCTAAAGAAAACTGCGTTATTGACGAGTGGAAGAAGGCGCAAAGTATTTCCCTCATTTCCACCAATGAAGGGCAGATCATCTGCAGTTCTCGTTCTAATCTCTACTACTTGGAAGTGATTGACGGCAAAATTAAGCTCATCAATGAGTGCGAAATGGAGTACGAAGCATCTTGTGTCGACATTAGTCCGCTGGTGCAAAAGAAAAGCACGCTTTGCGCTGTCGGCTTGTGGAAAGACATCTCCGTGAGGTAATAGCCTTCTCAGTGAAAGCAAGGATGTGACATGCAGTAACCATTTTTGTTTTCTAGAATTCTGAGTCTTCCTGACTTGAAGTTGGTTCACAATGAAAAGCTTGGCGGTGAAATTATTCCGAGATCAATTTTAATGGCCCACTTTGATCTTACCAGTTACCTATTCACTGCCATCGGTGATGGTTCACTCTTTTACTACATTCTTGACAATGAGACTGGTACACTGTCTGAAAAGAAGAAGGTCATTCTCGGTACTCAGCCCACACAGCTAAAGATTTTCAAAACTAACTCTTCGGCAAACATTTTTGCCTGCTCTGACCGACCAACCGTCATCTACTCGAGCAATAACAAGTTGGTTTTCTCCAATGTGAATCTCAAGGAAGTGAACCACATGTGCACACTCAACTCAAGCGAATATCCCGAATCGCTGATTCTCACGAACGACAGTCAACTGTTGATTGGGCAAATCGATCAGATTCAGAAGCTTCACATTCGATCGATTCCACTTGGTGAAACGCCGCGGCGTATCGCCTACCAAGAGTCGACCCAAACTTTTGGCGTCCTCACAATGCGACACGACATTCAGGGAGAGGATGGCCAGGTGATTCCGAGTCGCAACAGTGCCAGCTGCCTGGCGCAGAACATCACCTACTCTTCATCGATCCCGTCAATAGTGAAGCCATCCAGTCTTAATCCCATTGCCGATCCTTACGATCTGGAAGTGTTTCATTTGCTGATCATTGATCAGACCACCTTTGAGGTCATTCATGCTCACCAGTTTATGGTGAATGAAGTCGCTCTGAGCATTACTTCTGCCAAACTTGGTAAAACCATTGCCACTATCTTTTAAGTGCTTTATTTACCTATTTTTTTATTTAGGCGATGACCCAAACATTTACTACATTGTCGGCACCTCGTTCATCAATCCCGAAGAGCTGGAGCCCAAACAGGGACGTATCATTGTCTTTCACTTGGTTGACGGCAAACTGCAACAAGTGGCTGAAAAGGAAATAAAAGGTGCTCCATATGTGCTGCAGGAGTTCAATGGAAAGCTGCTGGCCGCCATCAACTCTACCATTCGCCTCTTTGAGTGGACTCCTATGCATGACCTGCACAATGAGTGCACTTACTTCAACTCGGTGGTTTCTCTCTTCATCAAAACCAAGGGCGATTTTGTCATCGTTGGCGATGTTTTACGTTCCATTACTCTGCTGATCTACAAGCCGCTAGGCGGAAACTTTGACCGCATTGCAACTGATCTCGACACTGCGTGGCTATCCTCCATTGATATGATCGACGATGACACATTCATCGGATCGGACAACAACTTCAACTTGTTTACCGTGCAAAAAGACACGTAGGTGTTTTCAATTGATTTGGCTGTGTACAGTTTAGCTGAAACTTTTATGCTCTTCCAACTAGGTCTGCTGTCACCGATTCCGAGCGCCAGCGTCTTCTCTCTGTTGGCTACTTTCACTTGGGTGATTTTGTGAACGTTATGAAGCATGGATCACTGGTAATGAATCACCCATCAGAAATGACATGTCCCATTCTCGGCAAGCCCATTCTCTTTGGAACATATTCCGGAAGCATTGGTAAGCTAGGCTTTGTTCTAGTTTTTTCTATTCCCTTTCACAAAGTACTTTTCCTTAGGTTTAATCGCAACGATACCGGAAAGCTTTTACAAGTTTTTACTTCAACTGCAAGAAAATTTAATAAATGTAATCAAGTCAGTTGGTAATATTGATTATCAGTCCTGGCGAAGTTTTACAAATGAAAGAAAAACTGAAGCAGCAGCCAATTTCATTGATGGTGATATTATTGAGTCCTTTCTGGACCTTAACCGAGCCAAGATGGGCGAATGTATTCAAAAGCTGACGGTAAAGTCTTTTTTTATACAAACAAATTAATTCAGGACTAATCAAAACTTTTTTTTCACAGATTGACGATAACGGTACCCAACGCCCAGCTACGGTGGACGACATCATTAAAACAGTAGAAGAACTTTCACGCATTCATTAGAGTTCTTTTTTAAAATAGAGAAAGTTTTGTTTAATAATGAAGTGAATCATGAATAAATGCATTAGTTATTACATCAGTGGCAGTGGAACGAGTGACCGTACGAAGGGAACTGTGGTGGCCACTTCGTACTTGACCTTCTTTGTCTTGCGGTCAATGCCGACCACCTTCCTCTTCAGTGCCTTTTTCTCATCTTTTTGAGAGGACGTCAGTGTCTGCACCTGTGAGCGAACCCTTTCAGCGAGAGAGTAGAGACAGTTGCGATTCTTCCCCGAATCAGTGTGACTGGCAATTTCAACGAGTGGATCGCAGAACTTGCTCACCGTATCCACGCGCATTGAGATGCTGGCCGTGAGCAGAATTTCGGTAAACAGTTGATTGAACATTTTGAGAATCGATCGGCGAAGGCGCTCATCGGTGATGGTGGAGAGTTTGCGAGCAAATGGAATCATCATGTGGTAGTAGACCTCCGACTTGTCAGTGTCCTTTTCCACCAGCTCATTAATGCACCTTTCCAGTTCATCCATGTAAATGTCGCACAGGTGCAAGAAGTATCCAACTGAACCGCTGGCCACGGTGACAATGTAGTCGATTACCAGCGATTTCCTCTCCAAGGTGGTCGTCGTTCCGTTTGTTTGATCGCTGCTTTTGGAAGTTGAAGAAGCGGCTTTTTTAATTTCACTGAGAAACGGGCTATTTTCAAAAAGAACTTTGTCTTCTAGTAAGGCGGCAATTTGCTGTTTGATCACATTACGCAGCAAGTGTCGCATCAGGAACATGTACTTGTCAATACGAAACGCGTCAATGCCGTTCCAGTCTTCAGCGAGCGATTTAAAACCCGACAACAAATAGGACTCGTTTTGGTATGAGCCCATCTCTTCAATCAGTTCTTCGCCACCTTTGCGCATTTCACTGTACCAGATTGCATAGTAGAATCCGCGCCACATCTTCATCCACTGCGTCTCCGTCAAATTGGTCGGACAGGTTTCCATTGTTTTCTTAATTTTGCGGACACGTTTGGCGTGAGTTTGCGGTGCTGAGACGAACTGCACAAAGTCCATCACAAACAAATCTCGGTTCATGTTGCTTTTGTTACTCATTTTTGGCTTGAAAATTGAAAGTTAGGTTGAAAAATAAATCAGAAGAAACAAAAATATTGTCAACTTTGAAATCACGTGGAGATGGGCATCGTGCACCACAACTGACTAGTGCAGTGGAAATGGCGGCGGTAAAATCAGCCTGATTCTGGCCGCGAGAATCAAGCCGGCAATCTGTTTACCAATTATTCAAATGGACCAAGCTCAGCCGCAATCCTCGGAGACGACCACTGAAATTGATACCACAGAAAAAGACCAGAAATTAAACTTCAAATGCCGAGATGAGTTTCTTCATTTTCTCAGCTGCTGCCAGGGAATGGAGGCGTCGATACGCATGTATGAGTGCTCCCGAAACTTGAAATGTCGAGTTGAAGCATTTGATCCTCAGCTAAAGTACATAGGAGTCAGTAACCTCACCACTCCCATCGGAGTTGAAAAGAATGCAATCATCCGAGCTAGTGACTTGATCGAGGTCAAGTACTTAAAAGAAGAATTATCAAGTTGACCAGTGTGACTTTATGCAATGTTTCCATTACAATAAAATGTACATATTTACATAGAGCAACTTTGTTTCTATCTTTGCTAATGATGACTGGGCTTGTGATCATCGACGTAGAAGTTCCGCGTTGCCGGAGGTAATGTTACTTCGATGTCGTCGATATCTTTCGAAAGAATTATCTGACAACCTACAAGGGCAAAGTTTAGATTCAAAATGTTCGTCAACAGGAAAAAAGCTTACTTAATCTAGAGTTTGACTTTAAAAATGGGGCCATGTCCAGCATGTCCTCTTCCTCTTCGCTTGCTGGTGGTAACTTGTTGTAGTAGTCGTCTCTTACATAGACATGACAAGTGCAGCAAGCAAGTGATGCCTCACAAGCACCTTCAATGTCAACGTTGTTTTGCTGGGCCAAATACATCACATTGTCGCCTTCTTTGCCGTACAGTGTTATTTTGTCTCCTTTTTTGGAGATGTAGTTTACTTTGATTTTTCCATCATTTGAGCTGCCAGAACTTGAGGGTTCAGAGAAGGACACGATGCTGGAGGATATGTTGCGTCTCCAAAATATCATCGATGATTGAACACAAGGTAAAGGGTATTGCTGTGATCCTTTAATTAAGTTCAAAGAACGTGAAATAGCTTGCCAGGCAATAGAACGAAGCATATTTTGTTGGTTCAAAAACAAAAGATAACTTATATCAAAAGGTAAGATTCAATCAAAATCAAATGAAAACAAAATTCAACGGCATGTTTCAGAAAAACAGATGATGCGATTTGACTATTTTGACATGCGCTGTTTTTGTACGATTGTACAATTTTAACCAAATTTTTTTTCAAAAAATCGTCGATAATTTATTTTTTACCCTAGTTAAATCTTTCAAACAAGACTTCACTTCCGTTATTGTTCAGGTTTTGTAAACTTTTTCAATGCAAATGACCTTATATCTTTGACCGATTAATTGACTCTAAAGTCCCTCCTTCACATCGGAATATACCTGATGAAAGATTAAAAATGCAGTCTTCACCGTCTGCGCACCGTCTTGCTCAATCATCGCTGACTAAAGTAAGTTGGCCATTGAATTGGCCACTGAAATGAGTCATCATCGGATCATTGACACTCTTCACTATCCGATTGTTTGTGGAAGAAGGGGTCAGCTGTTGCGGGAAGTAACATGCTTGGTCAAATAGTTAAAGGAAAGAGTACAACTGGTTTTTATTGAAATTAACAAAATGGTCCAGTTTTTCTGCATTTGTCGTATGTAACAGCACTGATATTTTGTTTACAGTGTTCCTTGTTGGCATATCAATCTGTGTGTGTGTGTGTGTAAAGATTTAAGGCAAGTTGAAGGTTAGCCAAAACCAGCTGGGCGCAATCGATGTCATGTTTGTTTGAGTGTATGTGATAAGACCAGAGAGGCGAGGAGATGCCACCTGTGTGATCACCGGCTGATTGCCGGTGAGAACGTACCACATCTGGAGAAGTCATGCTCCTGATTAGAGGCTCTTCTCTCGTTGAGACCGCAGCCCACCCACTGACATGACTGATTCTAGGCGGTTTACACATTTGCTATAAATTGATTGAGTCAGCTGCAGTGTGTGCTTTGCTGATGAGATCAAGCTCCATCTGAAGCAAAAGGACCACACCGTTCAAGGATGACACTGCCTAAGCTTACCCTTTGCCTGTTGGCACTAGTCCAACTGGGCTTCGCCATTAAAGGTTTTTCTTTTAATCACATCAACAAACGACAACATTTCTAACCAAGATCTACGTTTTCTTTAGAGCCAAAAGTGGCACCCTACGTGGACGTAACTCGAATGAGCGCTGATTACCTAGTGAAGGTGCACCACGCGACTGGATTGAGTGCAGTGACTCTTGCTTTCGTTCTCGGAGGAACGGGCGGCTGTGATCCGCACTGGGGCGGGGAAAGTGGCGTCGGCGATCCGAAAGTGCTCACTCCAATCAAAGAGTTTCAGAAGATTGGTGGCAAGGTGATCCTGGCCACCGGTGGCGCCATGGGACCGTACCTTGAGGCCTCTTGCTCATCGCCCGCCGCTCTTGCTGCTGCCTACAAGAAGGCACTGAACACTGTCGGAACTCACCACCTCGATATTGATATTGGTACTTGATTTGTACACAGCAGCAACTTTTTGCAACTATTACTTACCATTTACTCTCACTTTTTGTAGAGGCTTCCATCTCGCTAGAGAACATGAACTCCGCCTTGAAGATTCTGCAAGGAGAGATGCCAGACTTGACCATTTCCTATACTCTGATGATTCAAGGAGATGACTATGGCCTCACTGATGCCCTCGGCGTTGAAGTGCTTAAAAGCGCTGCAAAGTAAGCATGCACTGTAAAAAATTTGTGTCACGTGATTTAACAAGTTCTAAAAAATATTTCTGAAAATAATGTTTTTAGTAAGATACATTTACGAATACGTCATTTTTAAAAATATATTTTAGAGCTGTTAAATCACGTGTTCCAATTTTTTTACAGTAATGTGCTGTTTGAAGTTAAGTTTTTACTAAACTTTTTCGCTCATTTAGGCACGGTCTCCGGGTGGACATTGTAAACGCAATGACCATGGAATTCGGCAGTAAACTAGCCTCATGGGGTGATGCCGTCATTGCCGCTGGAGAGAGTGTTGTCAAACAGATGCAACTAGTGTGGCCTTCTAAGCCCGTCAGCGAACTGTACGCGATGCTCGGAGTGTAAGTGTATTTTAAGATTTTTTGTTCAAATTGGAAAACTAATCATTCACTTGCCATTTACTTGACTTCCAAGCACTCCGATGATCGGTCGCAATTACAATGGAAAAATCTTCGACATTTCCCATGCCAAGGAGTTGGTGGCTTGGGCTAAGCAAAAGAAGATCGGTCACCTAGCTTACTGGTCCCTAGGACGAGATAAGGGTTGTGCGGGGGGAGCTATATCGCCGGACTGCTCTAGCATCGCTCAGTCTGAGCTAGAGTTTGCCAAAATCTTCCAGAGCTATGCTGGCACTACCATTCCTGACCACTTCACTGATCCCACTCCAAAGCCAGACCACCACACGACGCACCATCACGGAGGCCACACTGACCACCCAGTGACGAGGAAACCACAGAAGATTGACTGCTCCATTGAGAATGCTCACTATCCTCATGAAACTGACTGCGACAAGTACTACTGGTGCTTCAATGGCACTCCTCACCTCGAGACGTGTGGAGCTGGCACTGTGTGGGATCCCAAGATTGGGGGCTGCAACTTTCCCAAAGACGCCCATCGTACTGACTGCAAATAAAATTTTGGGTTTTTGATGTAAAATACTACTTCGCCTGTTTGTATATAAGCAGCTACTCTTTGCCAATAAAGTCAGTCTGGATTACGTATGCTAGTGTTTACGCTCACTCTACGCTTTTCTAGTCTAGATTATTTATTATTTGAGATAACTATTTGAGTTATAGAAAAAGATTTTAATGTTTCAGGTTTAAACGACTACCAGTTTGACTTTTAGAAGTGACACGTTAACAATCAGTGAGAACAAAATTCAAGAAATCTGATGTAAAATACTATAGTTATACTTTATGTACACTTTAGTTCAGTTTTGTAAATAAAATGTTTAAAAGCTTTATTAAATCCTGCAATGAATCACGTGTTGATCCGTACATAAAAAAAGAAAAGCCAGGTGAATGGCTTGCACGCGAGAAAATGATGCAGTTTTCAAGTGTTTTCCCCCGAGAACTCCCTGACCGGTGATGAGATGCAGCTCTGCAATACTGAGTCTTTCCCACATTGATAGCGTTTCAAAGACGGAACAACGTCTAGTGATTGCAAAGACTATCTGCTGTAAGTTGTGCCAAACAGGTGCGATCACTACGCACTATAACCGATATTTAACTTTTGAGTTTATCCGCACACTTTAACAAATTAACTGATTAAAGACAAAAGTTAACTTGTCTGCAACTGTCTTGTCTGTAACTATTAAAGAAAGTAAAACTGAATTACCTTGTTGAATACCCTGAACGTTGAAAGTGAAGGTCGTTTTGCTGACACGACATAAAGTACTTTTGCCGAGACATAAACTTTGGAGGCACTACCCAGTAGTAGTGCAAACAGGTGACAATTGACTGTAAAAAGAAGCCCTTTTGTAAACGGAAACATTGCTAGTTTGATAGCACTAAAACGCCGTGTCGAACAAATCATGACTCGGTCAAAGACATTGCTCTCAACCTTCATCACGGATCAGCGACTAAGCGACTGTTTGGCGTTAGCAATGCACACACACACACCTGTCAATCTGGTGCAGTAAATTGAGGATCAGCAACATTGGTTACACGCCGCACAAACCGTTTCCCTTTTCGGTCAGACGGGGATGACATCGCCCTTTTTGGACACTAAACACCAAGAACAACAACTCGATCAAAAGGAAGGAGACAAAGGGAGAAAAACAAGCAGACAGGCACCATTAGTTGGTCAGTAGAGGAAGAAGAAAGTGAGTGAACAACGGGAAAACAATTATACCGTGGCTCATATGAAGTATACGGCATATACTTAACAGGCAGGACACACTGCCGACTGTGGATCATAAGGATGGCTGTGCCCACGAAGGCGAAAACAAAGGCACCTGAGTGGCCATTAGCAGACTGTCATCGTGCCTGGACGTACGTGGAGAGCGAGCGCCGAGTCGAGTATCGCCATCGAATTAGACCGCTATCTATTTTGGTCGGCGCATCAGGCGATGTGCACTGAGTGCACGTCGGCGTGAGAGCAGTTGAATGTTGCAAGTGTGGCAACAAGGCGACCAGTATGTCTGCTAGTCGGCAGTGTGTC
>JAALOO010001744.1_pt1 | contig 13666 bp, 12 predicted proteins | sample 7257641 | NCBI WGS metagenome assembly JAALOO01 (sample SAMN14085613, study PRJNA598686) | mite metagenome | biome: ENVO:01001000; feature: ENVO:01001002; material: ENVO:01001226; isolation source: single female mite from University of Michigan culture on fish food culture... ... | reverse complement strand
ACCACCTCCCAAGCGATCCGGTAGCTCTAAAAAGTCCTCCAAACCTAGAACCTCCGCCTCCTCCCAAAACCTGTTGTCTGTTGAGCCCATGGAAGTAACTACCACTACCACCACCACTCCCACCCATGAACCCTCCTCCTCAACCTCGGTAGAAACCTTAACCAGTAGTACTACGAGCACCTCCACCCCTCTTCAGCCACCTCCACAGCCCTCCCTTAGAGACCGTCGACCCTCCATCAAGGACCGCTATCCCTTTGACAAGGCGCTGGACACGGCCCCTCCTAACCAGCGCTTCCGCCGACCGGCCAGCTCGGAGTCCAGCTCACTCGCTTCGACTCCTCGAGGCTCCATCTCGGGCGAGTCGGGCGGCACCGGTCCCCCTAGTTTAGCGCCTCCCAAGCTGCCGCCCGCTGACCTGCCCAAGCCGAAGCGGTCCTCGGTCAATACGATGCACCCTAGAGAGGATGCCCCCAAATCAGTACCCTCCCCCACCACCACCACCTCCTCACCAACACTCATCTCCACCTCCTCCTCTTCCCATGCCGTCCTCCTCCCACCCACCATGACCTCGGTTTTGCCACCCAGTCCTAAACGTTCTTCGTCTCTTTCCTCAAAGGAACCGGCGAAGCCTCCTGCAGAGGAGGCGGCTCCAGCTTCAGCTGCTGCCGCTGAACCGGTAAAGCGCCGCCTGTCGATCAAGAAGAAGACGCCCGGAACTGGGCCTAGCCCGACGTCGACGCCCGGCTCGACGGCGCCCAGCTCGCCCACCAGCACCACCGCACCGGTAAGCTTTGAAGAGTCGACGGTGGCGAAGAAGCGCCTCTCCATCAAGAAGCCGCCGGCGTCGATTCCCGAGGAGCCGCAGCCGCCGCTGGGCGCCACGCCCAAGTCGAGCCTGGCGGCACCAGCGCCGGCGGCCCCAGCCAAGCCAGGCGCCCCAGCCTCTCCAGCTCCGGCCGAAGCCAACACGGTAACTAGTGACACTAAGGTAGAGGTAGAAACGGGTAAGAAGCGCATTTCAGTGAAGAAGAAGACGGCAGCGGCACCTACAGCTGCTGCTGCCGCCAATGGAGAGCTGAGCGCCGAGGAGGCCACCACCTCTAAGACCTCCTCCATCAAGGGCCAGCCACGCACGCAACGGGTGCCCTCCATCGAGGTGAGCAGCGGGGACGCCCCCAAGATTGAGGTGCCGCAAACCACCACTCAGCAGCAGAAGGCGGCGCCCTCGAAGCAGCAGACCACCCAGCCGCCGCCCACCCTTCTGGCCGACAGTAAGCCGATCGTAGTGATAGAGCCGGCCGAATCGGCTAGTCCTGCTCCGAGTAGTCCTAGCGGCTCTAGACGACCTAGCATTAGCTCAGACACCGCCAGTGCTAGTGCAGCTGCTGCAGACGACAGACGCGATAGCATCTCCGACGGCCCGCCACCCGGTTTCAGCCGCAGTGGATCACGACGACCTTCGATTATTATCGTTGCAGATGAGAAGGGCCTGGCGGTGGACGAGAGCGGGCAGACGAAGAAGCTTCGACCTGGTGAGATGCTGGAGGTGAGGCGCGGGAGCACCCGCCGCGGCAGCACCAGCATCGACATGCGCAAGGCCTCGGTGATGGAGATTGACCGCGCGGATAAGCCCTCGACGCCGCTGCGGGAGCTCGGGGAGGTCGGCCCGCCCGTCATCACCGACTTTGTGGAGAACGTCTCGGCGGTCGATGGGAAGACGGCCTTCATTCAGGCCACCGTCGAGGGGAAGCCCATTGCCGGCTTCAAATACTTCAAGGACGGCAATGAGATCTTTGAGGGCGGCCGGTACAAGGTGGTGACGGATGGCGAGACGAACACGGTGTACTTCTGTATTCGCAAGGCGAAACCGAACGATGAGGGCAAGTACAAGATTGTGGCGTGGAATGAACACGGCGAGGATAGCTGCAATATTAAGCTCTTTGTTTCGGGTAAGTGTTTTGGGGTTTTGATTTGAGGTGTTTTGGTTTTTAAAACTTTGTTTTCTGCAGACGAAAGCGGCATGGACTTTCGCGCCATGCTCAAGTCGAAGCAGTACGCCAAGTGGGGCAAGGAGAAGGACGACCCCGACTGGGGCAATCTGAAGGCCACCGAGGATGAGCGCCGGGCGTCGCTGCGCGACATGAAGGTACGTACTTCTTTGCTTGGTTTGTTTTGTTTTTACCCGTGTGTTTTGCAACCTGTGTTTAATTTAATTTGGTTTGATTTGGTTTGATTTACTAACACCTGGTGTGTGTGTTTTACTACTGCTAACGAGTGTGTGAATCCGTAACCTTAAATTCCTTAAATTCTTTACTTCCTTGCCACCATTACTACCACTTTGCACTACTAACCTCTCAACTTTGCAAACATACTCTTCAACTTATTCAACTTCTTCGTCATCTTAGTCTGATGGAGAGGAGGATATGCTGGACCTGGCGGCGGAGGGCGCCGGTGAGCGTCGCAAGTCGGCCCTGCCGCCGAAAGACCAGTCCCTCGCCAAGCTCATTCCCGACTGGCCGACGCTGCAGGCGGTCAAGCGAAAGCGACAGGTTTGATTTCTTTGATTCAGTTGTGTTGTTGTACAGGCGCAATCCTCCTCTTCCTCCTCCTCCTCATCCATCGAACTCAGAAAAAGAAAAGAAATCCATCGTAATGAACTTCTTGAGGCCTGCGTTGTTTTCTCTTTCTTCTCTTCTATCTTTTTTGTTTTCTCTCTTTCTCGATTTTGTTTTGTTTGCTGCTTCTTTATTTTCTTTTTTGGTTTTCATTTAATTCTTTGATTTTACTTTTTTGGTGCGCTTCTCTGACCTTAACCTTATTATTACTGATTACTGACTAACACTCACTAACCCAATAAATAACTTTTGCTTCTATCTACCATTAATATTCTCTCTAACGTTCGCTTCCCTTTCAACTAATCGCTGACTACCCTTTTCCCCGCCCTCTTTTAATTTTCCACCACCACCACCTACACTACAGAAACCGGACATGTTCATCAAGCCGCTGGAGGACACCCGAGTGAAGGAGGGCCGCGACAAGATGGCCCGCTTCGAGTGCGTCTTCAGCAAGTCGGGCATCAAGGCGAAGTGGTTCAAGGGTCGCCAGGAGCTGTTCATGGGCAAGAAGTTCAACATGACCAGCACCGGCGACTTGCACGTGCTGGAGATTCGCGACCCGCGCGTCGACGACCAGGGCCAGTACAAGTGCACCTGTCTGGACAAGAGCACCAACGCCCAGCTGGACGTGGAGTACCCCGACCCGGTCTTCAAGTTCACCAAGCCGCTGCAGAAGAAGTACGAGCAGTACACCGGCAAGGAGCTGGTGCTGGAGTGCAGCACCAACCACTCGAAAGCGCAGGTGAAGTGGTTCAAGGGCGAAACGAGTGTCGACTCGATGAACGACAGCCGCCTCTTCGTGGAGCGGGACACCTTCGGAAAGCACTTCCTCAAGATTCGGCCCTGTCGGGTGGAGGACACCGATGACTTTAGCTGCAAGATTGTCGGCACAGAGGAGGTCACCCGCACCAAAGTGGTCACCACCGACCGGCAGTTTATCTTTGTGAAGCCGCTGATGAGTCAGAAGTGCACGGAAAATGATACGATCACGCTGGAGTGCGAGGTGGACGACCGCGACGCCGATGTGACCTGGTGGAAGGACGGCAAGGAGGTGAAGCCGGAGAAGAAGAAGATTGAGCTGGTGGCGGAGGGGCGGAAGCGGAAGATGATCATCAAGAAGGGCAAGGTGAGCGATGAGGCCACTTATGAGTGCAAGACCAACGGCGACGTGACGGCGGCGGAGATTCTCGTTGAGCGTAAGTAAATTTGATGGGTTTTTGAGGGTGAAAGTGGGTACAAATTTTCTCCCTTTTTCTAGCGGCCAACAAGTTCCGCAAGAAGCTGCAGGACAAGACGGTGATTGAGCGCGAGGAGATTGTCCTCGAGCTGGAGATGCTGGAGAAGCGGGCGCCGCTGCAGTGGTTCAAGAATGGCCAGCCCATCTACGGTGATCATCGGTAAGTGATTGCCGAAAGTGATTTTTTTATGATCAGTTTTAACGACTTTTTACCTTTTCTTCCTCCTCAGTCTGCAGATCAAGTACGACGAGACCACCGGCAAGCAGTCGCTGATCATCCCCTGCTCGGAGATGGGCGACGCCGGCGAGTACATGGCCAAGGCGAAGGACTGCAAGACCAGCTGCAAGGTGGTGGTGAAGGAGGGCGAGCGGAAGCCGGAGCTGAATCCCTCCGACACCGACTTCCAGGGCAACGTCGGCCAGCCGCTCACCATTGAGATTCCCTACAAGAGTAAGTGATCGGGGTTTTTATTTTAGAAACTTTTACTAAAACTTTCCCTCCAAAACAGTTCAGGGCACCCGCACCTCTGACGCCATCCCAAAGCTAACGCGCAACGGCGTGCCCATCTCCCCCAAGGACGTCGAGGTGATCGTCAAGGAGGACAAGATTGTCCTCATCTTCAAGAAGCCCCAGCGCGAGGACAGCGGCAAGTACGACTTCAGCCTGACCAATAGCCAGGGCGAGGCGAAGGTCCCCCTCAATATCAACTTCGTCGGCCCGCCCTCACCCCCGGAGGGGCCGCTCGAGGTGACTGACCTCTACCGGGACCGCTGCCGCCTCGCCTGGAAGCCGCCCAAGGACATGGGCGGCCTTCCGCTCCTTCACTACGTCGTCGAGCGCCAGGACATTGGCATGCGCGGCGGCTGGACGGAGGTGGGCACCACCGAGGAGTGCCGCATCAACGTCACCGACCTCGCCCACAAGAAGGAGTACAAGTTCAGGGTGCGGGCGGTGAACAAGAAGGGCGCCAGCGAGCCGCTCAACTCGGCGAAGAACATCCTCGCGAAGGACCCCTACGACGAGCCGGGCAAGGTGACCGACGTGGAGCTGATCGACTGGGACAAGGCCCACGTGGCGCTCAAGTGGAAGGCGCCGGAGAAGGACGGCGGGGCGCCGATTGAAAAGTACGTCATCGAGATGAAGGACAAGTTCGCCTCGGAGTGGACCACCGCCACCGAGGTGGGTGGGGACGTGCTGAAGGGCAAGGTCACCGTGCCGACCATTAAAGAAGGCGGACAGTACCAGTTTCGGGTGCGGGCGCTGAACAAGGCCGGCCCGGGTGAGCCCAGTGACCCCACCAAGTCGGTCATCATCAAGGACCGTTTTGTGAAGCCCTTCATCCTCGGCGACGGGCTGAAGAACCTGGTGGTGAAGAAGGGCGCCATGATCAAGTTTGACATTAACTTTGGCGGCGAGCCGCCGCCCGAGGTGAAGTGGGACCTGAATGGAACGGAGATTAAGCCCAGCACCAAGGTGTCCATCGACTCGAACGACAAGAACTCGGTGATTGTGGTGAAGAACGCGGTGCGGGCGGATTCGGGAAAGATGACGCTGACGCTGACCAATAGCTCGGGAACGGTCAGCAGCACGGCGGATGTGATTGTGCTGGACAAGCCGACGCCGCCGCAGGGCCCGCTCGAGGTGGAGAACGTCCACGCGGAGCACGCGACGCTGAAGTGGAAGAAGCCAAAGGATGATGGTGGCAGCGATCTGCGGGGATATCTGGTGGAGAAGATGGACGTCGACTCGGGTCGGTGGATCCCCGTGGCGGAAGTGGGCCCCAATCAGAATGAGTTCAAGTGTGAGGGCCTGACGAAGGGGAAGAAGTACAAGTTCAGGGTGAAGGCGGTCAATAAGGAGGGCGAGTCGGATCCGCTGGAGACGAGGGACGCCATTCTGGCGAAGAATCCTTATGGTAAGTGGATCTTTTTGTTTGATTGTGGGATTTTCTAATTTTTAATTTTTTCGTTCAGACGAGCCCGGCAAGCCCTCCAAGCCGCAGATTGTCGACTACGACAACACCAAGGTGGACCTGAAGTGGGAACCGCCCAAATCAGACGGCGGCCGCCCCATTCTCAAGTACATCGTCGAGATGAAGGACAAAAACGCCCAGGACTGGAAGGAGGTGGTGACGACGGAGGGGCCCACCCCCGAAGCGACCGTGCCTCGCCTGAAGGAGAACTCCACCGTACAGTTCCGCGTTCGTGCGGTGAACAAGGCCGGCCCTGGTGAGCACTCTGACCCGACCGATCCTCATCTGGTGAAGCACCGCAACCTGAAGCCGTACATTGACCGGACCAACCTGAAGAACATCTGCATCAAGGCGGGTCGCAATCACAAGTACGAGGTGGACGTTAAGGGCGAACCAGCGCCGGAGATCGTCTGGACGTTCAAGGGCGGCGCGGAGAAGGTGGTAGACAATGACGTGATCAAGATCACCAACAAGGACTACCACACTGACCTCAGTTTCACCAAGGCCACGCGGAAGCAGGCCGGTCGCTATACGATCACCGCCACCAACCGCAACGGCTCCGACACGGTGACGGTCGAGTTGAACGTCCTCGCGGCGCCGGCCAAACCGGAAGGACCGCTCGATGTGTCGAATGTCTCCGCTGAGGGCTGCCACCTCGCCTGGAAGAAGCCTCTGGACGATGGAGGCGTTCCGCTGAAGCACTACGAGGTGGAGAAGTTCGACAAGGAGACGGGCCGGTGGACTCGGGTGGGGAAGACCGACAAGCCGGAACTCGATGTCACCGGCCTCATTACCGGCCACGAGTACCTCTTCCGCGTGACGGCCATCAACGAGGAGGGCGACTCTGAGCCGCTGGTGACGCTGCAGGGCACCGTCGCCCGAAATCCCTACGATGAGCCGGGAAAGCCCGGCACGCCGGAGATTGTCGACTACGACAACGTCTCGGTCGATTTGAAGTGGACCGCCCCCACGAAGGACGGCGGCGCGCCCATTCAGAAGTACATCATCGAGAAGAAGGAGAAGAACGCGCTGATGTGGGAGAAGGCCACCGAGGTGCCCGGCAACGTCCTCGAGGGCAAGGTGGAGAACCTGGTGGAGCGGGCGGAGGTGCAGTTCCGCGTGGTGGCCGTCAACAAGGCCGGACCGGGTGAACCGTCGGACGCCACTAAAATGCACGTCGTCAAGTTCCGCCGCCTGAAGCCGTACATTGACCGAAACGACCTGGAGTTGCAGACGGTGAAGCGGGGGAAGAACCTGAAGTTGGAGGTGCACGTCAGGGGTGAGCCGCCGCCGAAGATCACCTGGAAGCTCGGAGATAAGGTGATTGTCAATGATGCGCACGTTGTGCTGGACAATCCCGACTACCTGACGAAGATTGCCATCAACGACGCGCAGCGGATCCACACTGGAAAGTACACCATAATTGCGGAGAACGAGGTTGGACGGGATGAGGCGGAGGTGGAGTTTTGCGTCCTGGCCGCGCCCAGTCGACCCAAAGGACCGCTTAAGGTGGAAAACCTGACCGCCAAGGGCTGCGAGCTGAAGTGGGGCAAACCGGAGGATGACGGCGGAAAGCCCATCAAGGGCTACGTCGTCGAGAAGCTCGATCCCCACACCGGACAGTGGGTGCCGATTGGCAAGGCGGACAAGGACGCCACCGCCTTCGAGGTGACCGGCCTGCAGAAGGGCAAGCAGTACAAGTTCCGCGTCAAGGCAGTGAACGACGAGGGCGAGTCGGAGCCGCTCGTCACCGAGCAGATCACCGCCAAGGACCCGTACGAGCTGGCGGACAAGCCGGGCAAGCCGGCGATTGTCGACTGGGACGAGAAGCGGGTCGATCTGAAGTGGGCCCCTCCAAGGGACGACGGCGGAGCGCCCATTACCGGCTACGTGATTGAGAAGAAGGACAAGGGCAGCAACAACTGGGTGCCCGTTCTGGAGACGCACTCCTCCAAGCCGGAGGCGACCGTGGAGGGCCTGGAGAAGGGCTCGCAGGTGCAGTTTCGCGTGCGGGCAGTCAACAAGGCCGGCCCCAGCGAGCCGTCCGATGCGACGGAGATGCACACCGTCAAGGAGCGAAACCTGAAGCCGCACATTAACCGCGAGACGCTGAAGCCGATTACCATCAAGGCAGGCGGGCTGGCGAAGCTCGATGTGGAGATCAGCGGCGAGCCACCGCCGGCCATCACCTGGACCTTTGAGGGGAAGAAGCTGTTTGATGACGCGAACACGAAGATCGACAATCCCGACTACGAGTCGCACGTGCAGATCAAGCACATGACGCGGGCGCAGTCGGGCAAGTACAAGATTGCCGCGGAGAATGAGAATGGCAAGGACGAGGCGGAGGTGGACATTATCGTCCTGGATCGACCCGCCAAACCGGAGGGGCCGCTGGAGGTGTCCGACGTCCATGCCGACCACTGCAACCTCAGCTGGCGCCCGCCCAAGGATGACGGTGGAGTGCCGATTGAATCGTATGTGGTGGAGAAGAAGGACTCGGCGACGGGACGGTAGGTGTTATTGTTGGGACGGATTTTTATAAATGAAATTGACCTTTTTAATCCTTTTTAGATGGGTCCCCTGCGCCAAGGTGGGCCCCGAGGCGACCGAGGTGGAGGTGACCGGCCTCGATGCGGGCAAGAAGTACGAGTTCCGCGTGAAGGCCGTCAACCCTGAGGGCGAGTCCGATTACCTCGACACGGACAAGTCGACGCTGGCGAAGAACCCCTACGAGGCCCCTGGCCAGCCGGGCATGCCCACCATCGAGGACTACGACCGCGACTGGGCGGAGCTGAAGTGGGAGCCACCGATCAGAGATGGCGGCGCGCCCATCGAGGGCTACATCATCGAGAAGAAGGACAAGTACAGTCCAAATTGGGTGCAGGCCGCCGAGGTGTCGGGGCCCGTCTGCCAGGGCAAGGTGAAGGGCCTGCACGAGGGCGACAAGTACGAGTTCAGGGTGAGGGCAGTGAACAAGGCCGGCCCTGGTGCGCCCTCCGATTCAGTTGGGCCCCACCTCGCCAAGCCCCGATTCCTCGCTCCTAAAATCGACCGCACCAATCTGGTGGCCGTGACCGTCAAGGTGGGGCAGATGGTCTTCTTTGATGTCAATGTCATTGGCGAGCCGCCGCCGAAGACCACCTGGAAGCTGAACGATGGCCCCGAGCTGACCACCGACGAGACGTACAGCATAGCCGATGTCGACTACAACACCAAGTTTACGCTGAACCGAGCCACTCGAAAGACCCGAGGCGTGTACACCATCACAGCCACAAACTCCAGCGGCACCGACGAGGCCACCGTGGAAATTAAGGTCCTCGGAAAGCCCTCAAAGCCTAAGGGCCCGCTGGACGTCTCCGATGTCCACAAGGACGGCTGCACGCTGAAGTGGAAGCCACCCGAAGACGACGGCGGCTGCCCCATTGAGTGCTACGAGGTGGAGAAGATGGACGAGGAGACCGGTCGCTGGGTCCCTTGTGGAAAGACCAAGGGCGGCGATGACACTAAATTCGACGTCACCAATCTGGTGCCCGGAAAGAAGTACAAGTTCCGCGTGCGGGCCGTCAACAAGGAGGGCGACTCGGAGGAGCTGGAGACGGAGACCGGCACGGTGGCGAAGAACCCATTTGATGAGCCCGACAAGCCCGGTCGTCCCGAGCCCACTGACTGGGACAAGGACCACGTCGACCTCACCTGGGCCCCGCCTGCCAACGACGGTGGTGCCCCGATCACCGGGTACATCATCGAGAAGCGGAAGAAGGGCACGCACAAGTGGGCCAAGGCGAAGGAGCTGAAGACGCCGGACACTTCGGCCACTGTTCCCGACCTGGAGGAAGGTGAGGAGTACGAGTTCCGCGTCATTGCCGTGAACAAAGCGGGCCCCAGCGAGCCCAGCGACGCCAGTCGCTCGGTGATCGCCAAGCCTCGCCGCCTGGCCCCAAAGATTGACCGTACCAATCTAAAAGCGGTCAAAATTCGCGCCGGCCAGCCGGTCAAGTTTGACGTTGACGTGAAGGGCGAGCCGGAGCCGACCATCGAGTGGAGCGTCGGCGAGGGGAAGAAGCTGACCTCTGATGATCACACCAAAATCGAGAACACCCCCTACCACACGCAGTTTATGCTAGTGAACTCGGTGCGGGCCGACTCCGGGGAGTACCGCATCTTTGCGCGGAACGAGCACGGCACCGACGAGGCCACGGTCACCATTCTGGTCACCTCGAAGCCGACCAAACCGAAGGGCCCACTTGCAGTGTCGGACGTCCACGCCGAGGGCTGCAAGCTGAAGTGGGACAAGCCGGAGGACGACGGCGGAGAGCCCATTACCGGCTATCTTGTGGAGAAGATGGACGAGGAGTCGGGTCGGTGGGTGCCGGTCACCACCAGCCGCGAGCCAGAGGCGGACGTCGGCGGCCTCATTTCCGGCAAGTCGTACAAGTTCCGCGTGAAGGCGATCAACGCCGAGGGCGAGTCGGAGCCGCTGGAGACGGAGAAGGCGACGCTGGCGAAGAACCCCTTTACCGAGCCGGACAAGCCCGGACGGCCCAATGTGGAGGACTGGGATCGGAATCGGGTGGACCTCAGCTGGGCGGCGCCGTCGGAGGATGGAGGCGCCCCCATTACCGGGTACATCATTGAGAAGAAGGAGAAGGGCGCCGCAAAGTGGGTGAAGGCCGCCGAGGTCTTTGGCCCGGAGACGGAGGCCCGCGTCATGGACCTGATTGAGGGGCAGGAGTACCAGTTCCGCGTGAAGGCAGTGAACAAAGCGGGTCCCAGCGCGCCCTCTGAGCCTTCCAGCTCGGTGGTGACCAAACCACGAAATCTTCATCCGAAAATCGAACACCTACGAGATATCACAGTTCACGCCGGCCAACCGGTGAAGCTCGATGCGAAGGTGATTGGCGAGCCGCCGCCGCGAACCGTATGGTACCTGACCACCGAGCCGGAGAAGGAGCTCAAGTCAGGTGATCATCTGAAAATTGAAAACGAGCCCTACCACTCGCGGCTGAGCATTCCCAGCTCGAAACGGGCTGACACTGGCCTCTACAAGCTGGTGGCCAGCAACCAGTCGGGCAGTGATGAGGTGGAGGTGAAGGTGACGGTGTTGGATGTTCCAGGAACGCCTGAAGGTCCTCTGGACGTCAGTGACGTCCACGCTGAAGGCTGTAAGCTAGCGTGGAAGCCGCCCAAGGATGACGGTGGCGTTCCCATTGAGGCGTACGTCGTCGAGAAGCAAGACCAGGCGACGGGACGGTAAGTGACTTTAACTTGTTGGGAAGTTTTGTGGACTTTTAATACCTCTTTTTCCCCTCTTCTGCAGATGGGTTCCCGTGACGCAGACCACCAACCCCGAGTGCACCGTCACCAACTTGGAGCCGGGCAAGCAGTACAAGTTCCGCGTGAAGGCGGTCAATGCTGAGGGCGAATCCTCTCCTCTCGAATCGGCCGAGCCGATTGTGGCCAAGAATCCCTACGACGCCCCCGGCGCCCCGGGCACCCCTGAGGTGGTCGACTACGACAAGAACCACGTCGACCTGAAGTGGGAGCCACCGGCCAAGGACGGCGGCGCCCCCATCCAGCAGTACATCATCGAGAAGAAGGAGAAGGGCAGCGACAAGTGGACCAAGGCGGCCGTCGTGCCGGGCGATGAGACAAAGGCCCGCGTGCCCGACCTGGAGACCGGTCAGTCCTATCAGTTCCGCGTCCGCGCGCAGAACAAGGCCGGCCCCGGGGAGCCCTCCGACCCGAGCAAGATGTGCCTGGTGAAGCACAAGAAGCTGCCACCGAAGATTGACCGAAAGAACCTGCGACCGATTAAGATCAAAGTGGGCGAGGCGTTCAGCTTCGATGTGAATGTGATTGGCGAGCCGCCGCCGGACGTGGTGTGGAAGCTGAAGGACCGCACCGTCGTCGATAAGCCGACGCTGACCATCACCAACAAGCCGTACAACACCAAGTTGGACTGCGAGAAGGCAGAGCGGAAGGACAGCGGCACCTACCACATTGTGGCGACGAACAAGTGGGGCGAGGACGTGGCCGATGTGGAGGTGAAGGTCGTCGGAAAGCCGGCCAAGCCGGAGGGACCACTGGACGTGGAGGACGTCCACAAGGATGGCTGTACGTTGAAGTGGAACAAACCGCTGGACGATGGTGGTGAACCGCTGGAGGGCTATCTGGTGGAGAAGTTGGATCCAGACACTGGCAGCTGGGTCCCGGTCGGCCGGACGCCCATTCCTGAGATGGCTGTGACGGGGCTGACCCCGGGCAAGTACTACCAGTTCAGGGTGAAGGCGGTCAACAAGGAGGGCGAGTCGGAGCCGCTGGAGACGCTGTCGCCGACGCTGGCCAAGGACCCCTATGAGACGCCGGGCCAGCCCGGTAGACCCGAGGCCGTCGACTGGAACAAGGACCACGTTGACCTGAAGTGGGATGCGCCCATTTTGGACGGTGGCGCGCCCATCACCTCGTACATTATTGAGAAGAAGGAGAAGGGCAGCCCACGCGGTTGGGAGAAGGCCGCCGAGGTGCCCGGTGACCAGACGAAGGGCACCGCGCCCTACCTGGAGGAGGGCAAGGAGTACGAGTTTCGGGTGGTGGCGGTGAACAAGGCCGGGCCGGGTGAGCCGAGCGATGCGTCCAAGTCCATTGTGGCTAAACCCAGATTCCGTGAGTGTGGTTTGCTGTTTGTTTGATTTTTATGTAAAAATAACATTTCATTTCTTTTTTCAGTGGCGCCACGCATCGACCGCAACGCCTTCAAGGACCTCACCATCAAGGCCGGCCAGAAGGTGATGTACGACGTGCCGGTGGCCGGTGAGCCGCCCCCGGAGATCACCTGGACCATCAACGGGCGGGTGATGCCCGCCGAGGGCGACTCACACGCCAAGATTGAGACGGAGGACTACAACACGAAGTTGGCCGCCCGAAACGCCACCCGCGCCGACTCGGGCGCCTACACCATCACAGCGATCAACTCCAGCGGCCGGGACACTGTCACCGTTCAGGTGCTGGTCACCGACAAACCGTCCCCGCCCAAGGGTCCACTCGATGTATCGGACGTCCACAAGGAGGGCTGCAAGCTGAAGTGGGAGAAACCGGAGGATGATGGAGGTCTTCCGCTTGAGGGCTACCTCGTGGAGAAGATGGACACTGACAGTGGGCTGTGGGTGCCGGTGGGCAAGGCCAAGGGCACCAGCATGGAAGTGGGCGGCCTGGTGCCCGGAAAGGAGTACAAGTTCCGCGTCAGTGCGGTGAACAAGGAGGGAGAGTCGGAGCCGCTGGAGACGCTGAAGCCGATTGTGGCGAAGAATCCGTTTGGTAGGTGTTTATTACGTTGTTTTTATTTGACCTACCTGAAGCTTTGTATTTTTTAGATGAACCTGGAAAGCCGGGCAAACCGAAGGCCGTCGACTGGGACAAGGACCACGTCGACCTGGAGTGGGAGAAGCCGAAGGAGGACGGCGGCGCCCCGATCACCGGCTACATCGTCGAGAAGAAGGACAAGTACGGCGAGTGGGAGAAGGCGGCGGAGGTGGTCGGCGACCAGTGCCAGGCCACCGTGCCGAAGCTGATCGAGGGCCAGGCCTACGAGTTCCGCGTTCGAGCGGTGAACAAGGCCGGTCCTGGTGAGCCCTCAGATGCCTCTGATACCGTCATTGCCAAGCCTCGACGCCTTCCACCAAAGATTGACCGCACCAACCTGGTGAAGATCAAGATCAAAGCGGGGCAGGCGTTCAGCTACGACGTGAACGTGGCGGGCGAGCCGCCGCCGGACGTCGAGTGGAAGCTGAAGGGCAGCCCCGTGAAGACGGGCGGCCACGTGAAGGTGGCCAACGAGCCGTACA
>JAALOO010000430.1_pt6 | contig 13667 bp, 14 predicted proteins | sample 7257641 | NCBI WGS metagenome assembly JAALOO01 (sample SAMN14085613, study PRJNA598686) | mite metagenome | biome: ENVO:01001000; feature: ENVO:01001002; material: ENVO:01001226; isolation source: single female mite from University of Michigan culture on fish food culture... ... | reverse complement strand
GTGTGTGTGTGTGTGTGTGTGGAAACCAATTGTAATCCCCTTCTACCCGGCGACAGTGTCAACTACTACTACTACTGCGAGCTGAATCTACTAATGACGAACAGATTGCTGCTGTTGTAGCACACCTGTGAATGAATTGTCGACAATGAGATGAAGTAGTTGTGAATGGGAGAATTAGGCAACATCGACGACGGCTTCGTAAACAGAGAACTCCGGCTCAAGTGAAAACTTTGTCCACGTGGAGATGAAGAGATATGAGAAAGGCGAGATATTAGTTGAGGGATAGAAAACAGGAGTTTCAGTCATGTACATTACCGGCATGCTGTTTACAGTCACTCCCAACTTGAACTCCACTTGGCACTTTACCACAATTGACAAATCCGCTCAGGCGGGGATTGATTTTTCATTCATTTTTTATTTCAAAAAGTGCTTGTTTTTATACAAAATACGACGGCTGATCTTATGCCTTCGCCTTGCCACGCTTGCCCTTGCCTCCGCCGGTGGTCTCCTCGACCTGCTCCTCGTTCTCCGCGGCCTCGTCGGCCTTGGTCGTTCGAGTGTAGATCGACTGAGCGTGGTGCTTCTCAATCAGTCTGACCAGGCCCTTGGAGTGCAGCTCATCGAGGGCTTTCTTCGCGAGCGAGGCGCGGATCTTCATGCGCTCAGAAACAAGCGAGGGGGTGATCAGTTTGTAGGAGGGCACCTCCTTGACGAACTTGTCGTATGTTGCCTTGTCGAAGAGGACCAAGTTGTTCAACTTGTCGCGGACCTTTCCCTTTGACCACTTCTGCAAGGGTGAAGAGAGAAAAATGCAGACGTTAGAGAAATTGCTGATTTAGAAGAGCAGCAGAAAACAAACCTTCTTCTTGGCCTTGCCACCTCCTCCTCCTTCCTTCTTCTTGGCGGGAGCCTTCGAGTCCTTCTTTCCTTTATCTTGCTTCGGCGGCTAAAGTGGAAGAAACAACAACAAGCACAGAGTGAATTAGTAAGTTGTCAACAGAGTAGTGATGGTGAAGGTGGTGATGAGGCCCGAGAAAACCGGGGCGAGGGCGGGGGAGGGCGGAAAAGAAAAAAAGAATCCGGCTTACCATGGTTGGACGCGTGTTGTGCCTTCACAGCCGATCAGAGAAAGAGCGACCTACCGTCGTCGGAAGCACGTTGAGAGAAAAGGAAGAGCCTGTTTGCACCCAAGCACTTGACCCTCTCCGGTGCAGATAGTCGACACCGACAACAGAGCGGGAAAGCCTTCAGACTGCTCCGCTAGATGGCAGGCTGAGGGGCTGGAACTGAAAAAAATCCAAATGAACTTTGAAAGTGCTGTACAGAATCCGCTGTACAGTGTACAGTGAACTCAAAGGCGGTGAACCCTCTCTCTTAAATGTCGGCCAGTGGGTATACAGCAGCAGCAGTTTCAGCGCTAGATTGTCAATATTTGGGACACAGGCACAGTGTGTCAGTGCATCATCATCGATGCAGACAGGCAGGCGAAAATCAGAAAAGAAGATGATTCTGATAAAAATGTGTTGAACGTGTTTGATCACATACTTCTGACCAGTGATATTAATCTGTTATGATAAGTTGGTAAGTAAAAATGGTAGCATTTTAAATTAGACTGCACTGGTAAAATGCACATGATGTTCGCTTAGATTTGTAGAAATAAAAGCTTGAATTCAGTTGACCTCTTCATTGTGTAGCATTGTGCTCCTCTTGACACTTTGGGCTTCATCCTTCCTTTTAGTGATCAGGCAGAATATACTCTATCTGCCTTTTCAATGGCAGCTATTACGGGTATCTTTCCCATCCAATAATAGCTGGTGGTGGTGCCCTTTTGCCCAAGTCATCGTTTGTCGGTCAACGAAGGCAACAACAGTGCACTTCTACCAGTGGTGCACCAGACATTAGAGTCGGCGGTGGTGGGAGCCGCGGACAAGTTGCCGCAGCGATGACATAACATATTGTAAAGAAGAAGGTACTGAACATCGAGTTCTCAGCTTCTAGAAGACACTACCCCCTAACTGCTAGGTGAGACAATGACAGGGCTACTTTTGTCCCCTCCGCTGCCCTCTCCACTGTTCCCATCATCATATGATGGCGTAGTCGTCAGTTGATCACTTGATAGGACATCGAATGCACTTGCCCGACTGAGCCAAGTGACAGTGGCTGCGGTGGCAGCTCTTGCAGCTGTGACTGCTGGGCATCCTTATGGACGTCAATCCTGGTGGTCATTGGTGCGGGTAGTGGTGTTGGTGCAAACACGTCTACAACTACAGCAGTCACCCCTTTCTGTACTGCTGATCATCATAACCATCATTATCACCATCTTTGCAACTGTTTATGCACAACAACTATCACAACAACAACAACACCGAGAACAATCGACTGACGATCAATAAAAAGATCACCCAGTCACCATCGCTTCTCGATCAATCTAGTCTCCATTTACCACTTCCTACTATTACTTCAACTACTTTTACATCTACTTCAAAACAATATATATTCCGCTTGAGTGTGCAGCCTAGTCATCTTCAGCCCTGAAGGCTGCTAGAATGCATCAATAGAAGAACAGAAGACAAAAAACTGTCATTAATGTAGAATCGCCTGTATATAAACTAGTAGACAACAATAGCAGCAGAATCATCTTACAATCAAAGTAAACGAAATCTTGTCTTGCCAACGGCACCCACAGCAACTGTCATTTCGAACTTGGGACTTGCCGAGTGATCCTAAACTTCAACGTCAACCACCATCTCATTCCATTTCATCTTGAAGTTCAATCCCTCAATCTTGATCATCATCTGCCCAGCCGAGGCAGCAGCAGTATCTTCCCAGCCTTCATTGGCATCAACTCTTACTCACACTTACTCAAGGTAAGTGTTGCCTGGGGTCAGATGGGGAGCTGCTGCCTGTCCTCCTCCTCCTCCGTAGATTGAGCAAATATGGTGATGATATGATGATACTGGAGATGGATGGATGGATGCTGGGGATGCTAGTGCGATAAATCATGCCACTGAGTGAGAGAAAGACTGTACCGATGTTGACGCAAGAAGGCAGAAAGAGTGAGAGTGAGTATCACGATGACCACCAAACCACAGAGCGTGGATCGTGACAAACGGGTGACGTCATTCTCCCCTTTTCTTTCTTTTCCCTCTCACCTCTCTCTCACTCACTCTTTTTGACCTAGAAACTTACTTTACTGTTTCAGTCAGTAGGTCTGACTCTGCTTGTCTCTCATAGCTTAACAATCTGCATCTGGCACTGCTGTATACACTGTGAGTTTTGCGGTTGCAAGATACGAGAGACAAACAGCAGAATAAACAACGGTCTGTCAGGCAAGAATTTATGAACAGCGAAAGAAATGGGTTATTTTGTTCATTCATGTTCAAGCACAACATTTTGTTACTCTATTAAGCAATGATAGCTATCAAACATTAGGAGTGTCAGTAAAGTGTTTGTGATCTATTAGCGCGTGAGAGGATCACCCGATCATCTTCGGCCACTGAACGGTTGCGTTCTCCAGTGCTGGTTGCGTAAAACAAAAGAAGAAAGATGAGTCTCGGTGGTGGTGCAAGTCTCAAAGTAGGACTAAGGTCATGTCTCTGTCTCTGACTTCCGCAATCCAAATCAGGCGATGTGGACAGTTCAGTTCAGCTGAACAGTAACAGCAACAGCAGCAGCAGTTTATGCGAGCATCCTCTTTGCACTTTGCATTGTCGCAGCAGCAGAAAACGGCTGATCCCCTCTCAGTCATCGATGCACCTCAGCTCAAACAAACACAAACATACACACATACACACCACACCACACCACCTTTTCTATTCAGGTCAGCAGGCAAACAACAAGAAAAGAAGTTATACGAAGAGGACAGCGATGTGTGTGTAAGTGAGAAGGCATCACCTGCAATGGCGGTCAGAGAAGAAAGACATTCAGAGTGAGAGAGAGCGAAAGTGAGTGAGAGAAAGAGAGGTGAGGCAGGTGAAAGTGAACCACGCGGCAAGTGCAGCACGACTATAGACTGATGCATCACCGCCATCACCATCGCCATCACCGTCATCACCTCCACCTCCGCCGCCTTTCCATTATCTGCATCGTATGCTATAACTGTGAGGTGCATTAACTATGTAAGGCGAGGTGGTGATGCTAATGCTGATGATGCTATAAAACAAAACAGTCACTCACTATTAAGGTCTGGGTCAACTTGGAGCCCACTTACACACACTCGCTCTCTCACAGGAGTTGCAATTGGAGCAGATGCAGCCGTGTAGCTAGATGTAGGTAGATGCAGTTAGACAACTTCAAGGTTGCACTCACCTTTCCACTCATTGAGCAGTGAATGAGTGAGTTAGTAAGTGGACAAAAGGGGCCGGCGTCTGAACCTTGACTGCCTTACAACCACTGATCATCATCATCATCATCATCATCGTCATTGTGATCAGCACCTATGTTTCCCCTTATTTTAATTGCCGCCCATTATCTCCCATCTCTCACCCCACATTGCGGTGCTAAAGAGTTCACTGGGCTCTCTCATGGGCAGTCTTTCACTGAATCAAACTGAAGGGTGACTGAAAAAAGGGGAGGGTGATGTCTGCTTAAAAAGCAACTGATGGTGATGATGACGATAGCGGCACTAAAAGGATTATGGAAATGCTGTGGAAATGCACTGTGTTTGCATTGTGTATCAATTCTCCTTCCTTCCTTGTGGTGGTGGTGGTGCACTGGTTGTACTGTAACTGTCAGTCAGTATGTGTGTTGTGTCAGCGAGTGGACACCACACACGGCGATGCTCTCTCTCTCCTTCTCTCTCACCAAGCTGAACTTCGAGTGAAGGCCACCATACACTTGCAGACAGAGTTCGATGTAGCTCTTCATTACCATGTCTTTCTCTTTCTCTGTCTGTCTGTGTGAATGAACGAATAAGGGAAGGAACCAAAGGGCGAGAGTAGTATGGCGGCGGACAAGAGCAATACTACTACTGCTGCAACAACTACTACAGCAGACAGTATGGTAGAGGTGGCATCAAGGTTGGCCCAGTCAGACTGTCTTCCCTCAGTACAGTGCCGTACATTGCTCGGCCCCAATTGCTGTTGCAGCAATGTTTCTCCAGCTGAGGAGGGCAATCATCCGAGTGGCGGCAATTCCCCTCTCCAGCAGTGTGTCTTCAGCACACAGCAGCAGCAGCAGTCCCTGTCGCCGTCTGTCAGTGTCCATGTGTCGGCTGGAGCACCAAGTTGTGATGATCAGCACCGCCATAAGCACCACCACCACCACCAGCCAACGCGGATATATGCAGCGCGAGGTGGCCAGCGACGAATCACTTTCACCGCAGGTGCCCGAAGCAGTTGGTCAGTGAGTGAAGAGAGTGCCAAGTGATGCCAAGTGCCCAGTGAATGCGCTCTTCACCGTCCCTCAACTGTCCTTCATCATCAGCAACATCTTCACAGTTTGCCTGTCTGGTCAGCAACTTGCAGTGCAACCAACCTAATCTGCTGCTGCTGCTGCTGTTGGTGCCCTGTGGTCACAAGTGTTTGTTCAGCTTCAACCAGTGGACCTTTGCCTTCTCTGCATTTCCCCATCGACCAGTGTCCCCCGCTTGTCCAGCAGTGCATTGACCTCTCCTGTCTGCGACACAGTGAAACATTGACAGAAGACTGACAATATGTGAAACCACAAAAAAGTATAAAATTCTTCCACAACTAAACTTCGATATCAGCAGCTGTACAAGTTGACCGATCGAGCGTACTACCAATGACCGTTTTCAGACATCTTTCTATTGTTCTAATCATCCGAAGCTAATTTTTCTATCGACCAGCCAGATTGTTGCTGTGTACATTAGAAACATTAAGACTATGTAGCGCACTCTGATTAGAATGAATGAATGAGAGAAGGCATATAAAAAGTGCCCCGCTGATGACTACTAAATTGTCATCAGTGCACAAAACAAGACAACGACTATCCTCAAACAAATTACTGCTGATCACCTAGTTACTATAATTTACTTTTCTTTTTGTCTCTCTCTCCCTTTTTCTCTCGCTGGTAGATCACACGCTCACATCCCGCGCAATTGAACTTGATCGTGAAAGTGTTACTCACAAACCGCAACAGCAGCACCACCATCACTTGATCTTGATCTTCAAAAAGGATTTTCTCTCCCACGGAAGGCGAAGCCACAGAGCGTTCCCCTTTCTTTCTCTTTCTCTCTGTGTCTGTTTGTGTGTGACCTCGATTGCACCGAGCGGCAACAGTGGCAGACAACACTTGCATTACCATAAAGGAGACAAAAGAGAGGTGAGGTGAGGTGAAGTGAAAGAAAAAGATGAAGACGATCGAAAGTGAAAACAGCGGTCGTGCCTCAGAGATTCGCAGCGCCCTCGACGGCGTGCACACCAGTCTGGGCACGGCAGAGATGGCCACAATGGCGGGAACTTCGAATACTTCCGATGACTCGCAGATTGCCGCCTTCTATGTCGGCAAGAGCGTCTTTATCACTGGCGCCACTGGGTTTATGGGCAAGGTAAGGCGATTTGGGGTGAAATTGAACGGGGAAATTATTTAATTGAAAATAATTTTCCTATGATCAGGTTCTAGTTGAGAAACTGCTTCGCTCCTGCCCTGGCGTCAAAACTATTTACGTACTGCTACGTGGAAAGAGAGGCGTTGAGCCGAAGAACCGCCTGCACGAGCTGCTCAACTCTAAGGTAAGCCTCAAAAGGGGATGACAAAACAAAATCAAACAAACTCCCAATTTCCAACTTCACTTTTTAGGCCTTTGACCGCGTTCGCGAGGAGAACGTCAATCAGCTGAGCAAGGTGCTGGCCATCTCCGGCGACATCACCCTGCCCGGTCTGGGCATCAGCCAGTCCGACCTGGAGCTGCTGGTGCGCGACGTCTCCGTGGTCTTCCACTCGGCGGCGACGGTCAAGTTCGACGAGCCGCTGCGCACCTCGGTGAACTTTAACACGCGCGGCACACGGCACGTCCTGCAGACCTGTCACCAGATGAAGAAGCTGCAGGTAACAGCAAAGTTCTAGCTAGACTGGGAACCCAATTTCTAAATGGCTATTTCTACCCCTCCCTTTTCCCACCAGGCTCTGGTGCACGTCTCCACCGCCTACTCCAACTGCCACCTGCCCGAGGTGGAGGAAACACTGTACCCGCCACCGGCTCCGCCCAAGAGGATACTCGAGCTGACGGAGTGGATGGACGACGCGACGCTGGACAGCCTGACGCCGTGGCTGCTCGGCCGACGCCCCAACACCTACACCTACACAAAGGCCCTCGCAGAGCAGCTGCTCGTGGAGGAGGCAGCGGAGCAGCGCGGCCTGCCCATCGCCATCGTCCGTCCCTCCATCGTCACCGCCGCCTGGCGGGAGCCCTTTCCCGGCTGGGTGGACAACATCAACGGTCCCACCAGTCTGGTGGTGGCCTCCGGCAAGGGCATGCTCCGCACGATGCTCTTCGACTCGGCCGCCGTCGCCGACCTCATTCCCGTCGACATGGTCATCAACCTGATGGTGACCGTCGCCTGGCACACGGCCACCACTCGGCCCCAGGGCATTCCCATCTACAACTGCACCTCGGGCACGCTAAACAGCATCAAATGGGGCGACATTGAGCGGCTGGTTTTCCCTCTGAACCTGCACTACCCCAGTCTGCAGGTGTTCCGCTACCCGGGCGGCAACTTCAAGGAGAGTCGGATATTAAACAACCTGTGCACCTTCTTCGACCACATGGTGCCGGCCTATGCATCAGATGCAATGATGCGACTGCTCGGCAAGAAGCCAATGTAAGTGCTGCAGATGATGTCTTTTGATAAATAGAACTGTTCAAACAAAAAAACTCTTACAGAATGGTCCGCCTGTACGAGAAGCTGCACCGGGCGACTGCCGCTCTGGAGTGGTTCACCACTCGAGACTGGAGCTTCAAGTCAAACAATGTCGTCGAAATGTCACAACAGCTGCAGGGCGTCGACCAGAAGGTAAGAGTATAGAAGAGAGTAGAACAGAAAAATAATAACAGGACATTTTCACTTACCCAAACAATAGATCTTCCACTTTGACGTTCGCGATCTTCAATGGGAGCCTTACTGGCGCGACTACATCCTCGGCATTCGCAAGTTCATTCTGAAGGAGGACGAGGAAAGTCTGCCACTCGCTCGCAGTAAACTCAAACGGTAAGTGATTTCGAATCTGGGACACCAAAATCTTGGTTCTTTTGTTTACAAACTCGCTTATGATTTTTGCTTCACAGAGTCTACTACACACAAAAGTTCGTCTCGTTGCTGCTGCTCTTTGGCCTGTGGCACCTGCTGCTGCGGTTGCCGCTGACCAGTTCACTGATCAACGGCGCCCTCTCTGCGGCGGCCCGGCTCATGGGAACGGTCTTCGGCGATGGTTCAGCCGCCACCGCCGCCCTCACCGCCGCGTCATCGCAGTTGCTGGCCAACAGCGATCTTCAGGCATCGGAGCAGCTGCTCTTCAACAGCAGTGCCGCCGCCGCCTCTACGGCCACCTCCCAGTCTTCCTCCTTTTCATCCTCATTCATTTCGGCTGTGGCGGCCATTGCCGGATTCCCAACAACCGCCTCCTCCACCTCCTCCTCATCCAATTCCAATTGAGAGGATAAACCTCTTTGCACTGTGTTGTACCAATCGCTGTATACGTAGAGAACGCCGTTGTACCATTGCTCTCTTTCTACTTTACCGTTTCCATTTCTACTTCTATTTCGCCTGCCTAACTTGTTCTAATCGCTTTCTCCCCTCAATGTTCCTCATCCTCTTCTATGCCTAATCTGTTTAGAAGACTTTACTTTACTCTCTTACCTTCTACCTACCTACCCTATCCTATCTCTCCAGTCTGCTGGACTCTCTGGAAATATGTCTACCCCTTTACTCATGCTTTGCACTCTACACACACACCCACTCAACGAACAAGCTAAATCAGGACAACACTTTGGAGAAAGAAGCAACCGTTGACCGATCGACCGTTACCAAAACAGCCTCCTCCTCGCTCTCTTTGTTATACACACCCCTAAACCCTTTGCTAACTGTAAGTGCTTTTCTCTCTGTTTATCATCATCGTCGTTTTAAAAAAGAAGCAGAGTTATTAATAGTGTGTGTGTGTGTGTGTGTGATTACAAACAAGAGCTGTGTGTCGCCTTGAAGAGGAGGTGGTGTTAGAAAGATCAGAGTTTCTAGATTTGTTTGGTGAAGAGAAGAGGGGGAAAGGAAGAGGGTGCGAGACAGTTTTTGACCGGTCGTTCACCTCACCCACACACACACGGCTTTAACAGCTTTAACAGGGACAGAACGGGTGAGTAGAAGGGGAGAGAAGATGGGCGGCAAGAGCTGATGAAGGTGGTGGTGGTGGTAGTAGTGAAGATGTGACAATAGCTACTACTCACTTTCCCACCAGTGACATGCATGCACACCCAAAACACCTACTCCCATTCAGTGGTGCCCGGCGGCTTGGGGGTGAGGTCGTAGAGAACCCGAGAGATGCCGGGGACTTGGGAAATCTTTTCAGCCGTTTCCTTAAAAAACTGCGTAAAACAAAACAAATGTTAGAAAAGGTTTTCTGTGCAATCATTCCACAACTAACCTTAAAGGGAATCTGCCTGTTGGGAATGGCCGGCACGCCGGTCATAAAGTCCTCGGTGATGAAGGTGCGAATGACCACCGAGCGCAGGCAGGACGGAGTTCGGGTGAGCGCCTCCTCGCGGTCAAAGTGAATCGGTATGAGGATGATGGGCATCTGCGAGACGAGGGCGCCGTAGCTGGCGCGCTGCAGCTCACTGGTGGCAATGTGGTCCGCCTCGCGCAGCACGTCAATGACGTGCGGCGTCAGCGTCGTCGTGGTGATGTCCTTCACCGGGTGCTTCACCGACTCGCCGAAGATGTAGCAGACGCGGTTCACATTGTGGCAGATGCGGGGAATCAGCTTCGCCATGCGGGCCAGCGTCTCAAACTTGGCCGTGGTGGCCGCCTCCGACTCATCGGCGGGCGCGTCCTCGGAGAGGCCGACGACGTAGCTGTAGGAGCGGCAGTCGCCCTGCACGCCCACGCTCTTGATGGGCAGCAGCGTCGAGGTGAAGTTGTAGGTGGCGCAGAAGGTCTCCAGAAAGGCGATGTCCTCTGCATTGCAGACGCTCTGCACCTTGGGCATCATCGAGTGTTTCTGAAGGAGAGAAATGTCAGATAACCACGAAAACAAACCTTACCGAATCCCAACATACCCTTTGCAGATAGACCGTGTAGTTGACAATGACCTTGAGCACTTCGGTGGTCTCCGAGAAGTCCCTCTCCATGTAGGGCTCCTCGGCGCAGATGATGCGCACCGCCAGGCCGGGCCCGGGAAAGGGGTGGCGCTGGACGAGCTCCGCCGGCAGGCCCAGGTCGCGGCCCAGAACGCGCACCTCGTCCTTGTGAAAGTCCTTCAGCGGCTCGACGACCCGGCCATCGTCGCGCAGCTTCCTCACCAGCTCAGTGTCATTGTGGTGCGTCTTGATGGCGTCCGCCTTGGAGCTGGCCAGCGAACTGGCGCTCTCAATCAGGTCCGGCCTGAGGGTGCCCTGGCCGAGGAAGACGTGCTCCGGGTTCAGCTTCAGGTCGCGCACAATCTCGTCGGCGATGCGGACAAAGGTGTCGCCGATGATCTTGCGCTTCTCCTCCGGCGCCGTCGTCTGGCAGAGAATCTTCGTGGCGTACTTCTTGTTCGGCTCCGTCTTTGAGAGGGGGATCGTCGTGGTGGCGTTGTAGAACTGTAGAGAGGCGTTGATGGCTAAGTGGAAAGATAATGTCGATTAGATATCGGTGAAACTAAGAAGGCTGCCCCCACACGTACTCTTCATATCGAGACCGACGCTCTTCAGAGACCTCTCCACCAGGATGCTCTCATTCTTGCGCATGAAACCGTTGTCAATGTGAAAGGCAATCACCTGGTCGGCGTTGAGCGCCTTGTGGAGAAGAGCTGCGCAAACCGTAGAGTCGACGCCGCCGCTGACCAGCATCTAAATTGTTAACAAAAATAAGCATTTGTAAAAAAAAATTTAAATCATAAGCACACAACAACTTACCAGAACTTTGTTCTTGCCCACCACCTGGCGAATGTAGTCGATGCACTCGCTCTCTCGAGACTTCATAGTAAAGTTGCCCGAGAGGCCGGCCACGTTAAATAGAAAGTTCTTCAGCATCTGCTTGCCGTTCGTGGACAGGTCAACCTCAGGGTGGAACTGAACGCCGTACAGCTTCTTCTCCACATTTGATATTGCTGCACGTGAGCAGAAAGAAGTGATGTTGGTGAAAAGGAACACAAACACGGGCACGGCACACACACTTACCGACTATAACATTTTGTGATTTTCCCACAACCTTAAAGCCGTCGGCTACTTTTGAGACTGAATCACCGTGAGTTAGTAGGACTTCTTGCTGAGGATCTAGATTGCTGGAAAAACAAATAGAGGCATACAATAGTGGTGAGAGCTGTGCGTGTCACCGAGCAGTATCGAGAGAGCTTACCTAAAGAGAGGATTCTGGTTGTCTACGGTGATGGTGAACTGGCCGTCTTCGCGACCCTCCTTCCGCTCCACCGAGCCACCAAAGTCCTTGTTCAGCATCTGAAATCCGTAGCAGATGCCCAAGACGGGGACTCCAATTTGAAAAATCTCCTTGTCGTATGGAAGGGCATCCTCGGCGTACACTGAACCTGGGCCGCCGGAGATGATGATTGCTCTACAAGATGTTTCATAGGTTAGCTGACATGTTCAAATAGGAAAAAAGCCACTTATCAGCTACTTACTTGTACTGTTCGTTAAGCAGTTGCTTAGCTGGCGTGTTCAGTGGCAGAATCTGCGACTCGACGCTGAGCTCACGGACCTTTCGGTCAATGAGCTTGCCGTACTGGGCACCGCAGTCGAGAATGGCCACCTTCTCCGAGTGTAGCTGGCCATTGGGCTTGCCGCCGCCGCTGGGAGAGCCGAGGGCGCCGTTCTGTGCAAACATCTTCCTAATTTGGAGAGCGGTGAAGAGTATTGACCGATGATGCAAGAAAGGAAGTTGAGAACCGATAAATAAAACCAAGAGAAAAAGGGAAGGAATAAGAATAAATAAATAAAAGCTGAGATGGCGGTTGCTATTAGCTGGGTGGGTAGTTGGTTGGGCTGGAAAAGAGAGAGCGAGAGGGAGATGGATCACGTAAGCTTCAAATTGGTGGTGGTGTGTGTGTGCAAGGGCTCTAGGGTGACTATCGCTGGAGAGAGATTTTACACTTTAGTGGCAAGAAAGTAGAGTAGAAAAGAGAAAGTAGAAGTATCACACAGGTCGAGAATGAATGGAAGAGGAGGTGAAGAAGGACAAAACGACCAGATCACTCTCTTTGCCGGTTGCTGCTGCTGCTGATTAAGCGGACCCAGAGAGTCTTCGACTTGGGCGTCTTCGGCAGGGAAAGCAAGCAGAGCAGGTCACTGGGCGGCGGTGTGACGGATCCTCTTCGGTCGTCCACTTCAGCCTTTATTGCCGCCGCTGATGATGATGGTGATGGTACTTCAGGAGATCGTCTTTCAGCTGGTGGTCGTACCCACAACAAGAGAACACTGGCCGGGGCAAAGAGCATAGAACGGCACTTTTTCAGCACTTCAGCGCTTTCAGTCGTCAGTCAGTCGGTCTCATTGGAAATGCACACAAACTCTCCCTCTCGCTTGCACTCGCTCTGCTGCCGCCGCTGCTCCACTGTCACCCTTGTCTTTCTCTGTGTGTGTGTGTTTGGTGCAGCAGCCCGTTTGTGCCTCTCGTAAAGGAAGTACCGCAGGTTAAATGGAAACTGCCCTTTCCCGGGGATTTTTTAGGTGTGCAGGTATGCTTTGGGTGTTTTTAGTAACGCAATAAAGGTACCACAACTTACCTTGACTTTTTTTGAATGGAAATGAAGTGAGATGTTAGATATGATGACGAGTCTGACGCACGTTAAACACTTGATGATGGTCTCAGCAAATGGAAGTCGGCTCAAGTGTGCAGTGTCCTTTTAACGATTCAGCGACAAGTTTCGATGCCGTTCAAAGCACTTGCTTGGTCAGAAGCACATCTCTTCTTCAAAATCTTCACACATCTTTTTATCAAACAATCCCGTTGTGGTTTTGCCATAGCCGCACTGTCTGTCTGGCGCGTACCATGGCATCATCTATCGATGCGGCGCTTTGATAAGGCCAAAAGGGCCCTCACCATACTCACTCTCGTGGGCAGACTTGTGCGAGACTAAGATGATGATGGTGGCGGTGGTGGTGGTGCTGATTCGAATTGATAAGCAGAGGATAGAGTGTGGAAAAGTCTCGCCACAGTCAGTGTGTCTGTGTGGTTCGATCACTTTCTCCTCGCCCTTATCTTCTTCTTCTTCTGGTATGGTGAGGTTGCAGTTGATCAGGCAATCGAAGCAATGGGGGAGCGCATAAACGAATGATTCGACTGCATAATTTCTAGCGGCCCATCTTCTTCTCTTTAATGGACATGGCCGAGTAAAGTTATTATAGAACCGTGTCAAAAGTGAAAAAGTGCCGACAGATTAAAGAGTTGATGATGACAGAGTGGTCACATGTAAGCAGCGTCATCATCATCAATTTGGGTAACGAAAAAGGAAGCATTGCTGATATCCGTTATCGCAACGTAAACATGGCCGCCAACTTG
>JAALOO010001742.1_pt1 | contig 13698 bp, 8 predicted proteins | sample 7257641 | NCBI WGS metagenome assembly JAALOO01 (sample SAMN14085613, study PRJNA598686) | mite metagenome | biome: ENVO:01001000; feature: ENVO:01001002; material: ENVO:01001226; isolation source: single female mite from University of Michigan culture on fish food culture... ... | reverse complement strand
AGAGAGAGAGAGAGAGAGAGAGAGAGAGAGAGAGAGAGAGAGAGAGAAATAAAGGAGACACTGGGACAAGGGACAATTTGCAGTGTTGTGCTGTGCCCTCTAGGAGCAGCTGCATCAGCAGATTGCGTTTCTGGGTTTTCATCGCTCACCCACTTTAAAGTAGAGGAAAAAAGAAAAAAGACAAGAGAAGAAGCGCAGAAGAAAGCGGCTGCCACTAGACACTAGTAATGCTAAAGAAAGATGGCCATCTCTACTCTACAGCTTTAATTTGGGGGTTGCAGCAACAACTGAACAACAACTTTTCTTTGCTCTTCTTTGCTCTTCGGCAGCAGCACCAGCAGCAACGTTCCTCTTCTGTGGCCTTTTTGTTGCTTATTCAGCTTCTTCAATTTCGACTGTTGCTGCTGTTGCTGTTGCTGCCGCCGCCGCCTCTGGTGCTGCGGAATGCAACTTACACACACAGTGTAAGTGAGAGGGAAACGAGGGGAGTGAGAAATAGAAAGATTGTTGCAGGCCAAGTGCAGAAGACGAAAAAGTAAAACGGCTGAGGGAAAAAAGTGAGAGGGAGAGGAGCAGGGAAGAAGAAGAAGAGGAGGCCAAGACACTGCCACCAATCGATTGTCTGTCTGTCTGTCTGTCTGTTCTGTTCTGTTCTGTTCTGATCTCTGCTGAACACTTCGTTCGTTGATGTCCCAGTGATGGCTGCACTGCTGCTAATGCTGTTGGTGTCAGTTCTCTGACTTGGCTAAGCTGTTGCCGCTCAGTGTAAGTGTGTGGCGGTGGTGGTGTGTGTGTATGTCTGTGTCTATGTCTGTGTTAATGTGTGTGTCTGCACACTCTCTCTCTCTCATTCTCACTATCTATTTCTTTCTCTCTCTCTCTCTCTTCTCTTTTTTACCTTCCCCCTCTTCTTGTGATTCTCCAACAACGCCGCTCATCGATTACATCAAAGGCGCAACGGAGCAACCCCTTTGTGTGTACATGTATGCAGCTTGTCTCTGATATTGTTTTGTTGTGTCGCCAAAAAAAGCTGCAACAGCATCACCACTATCACCATCACCATCATCATCATCAGCATCAGTAGACTTTGTCTGTGTTTGTGTCTGTGTCTGTGTCCGTCTAGCTGACATCGATGGACGAGACATCAGAACAGTCGATTCTGTGTGTGTGTGTTGATTTGGGATGATGCTGAGGCTGATTCTTAAACAGACACCGCTGATAAATAGAAAAAAGAAAAATATTTTGTGTTTTAGTGTGTTCTCTTTTTGAAAGGAAAAACAACGTTGCTCAAATTTATCATTAAGTACTCATCAATGTTTTAATTATCACTATGATCATCACCATCATCAAGCATCATAAGTTTGTTTTTGTGTCATAATGTCACAAACTTTACTCATTGTTTTTGTTGACAAAAATCATCATAAACAACATCTTTATGGCAACTTAGATTTTTGATTTAAAATTAAATGACGTCAACAAGTGTTTAATAAACCTCAAATCACCTCTATTTATTTCAAGTATTATTAATTCAACTAAACAAATAATTTTTTTTCAAAGTAAGTCAGCACAGTTTTATTCAAATGCACAATGCTAGCAATATAATTTTAGTCAATCACTTTTTTATTTGCTGCAAAGTTTGAAAATTTGAAAGCTAATTTAGTAAAAGTTGTCTGAGCACACACGCGTCGACAGGCCATTAAACTGTCAACAAGTAAAAAACAGCGTTCTGCAAAGCACTTTTTACTTAGGAAACAAATTCAAATTAACCGTGAAACTAAACAAATGAGATGAATTATGATAGCTGTTGCTATGTTTCGCGCATTTAAAAAATTAGTGTTTTTACAAATAGATCCTACTTGTAAAGTATTTAAAATATTTGTGAATCTTTTTTGTTGTTAATAATTTTTATTTCAACTGTTTTTTGTAAACCAAATGAATTAAAAAATTAAAAATTCAAGAATTTTGTTTAGTTAGTTTAAAGTTTTACCAACTGCAACAAAGTTTTTTACTGCAAATAACAAACAAATGTTTTTGAAAAATACATAAACGACACTCAGCAATTTGATGTTTTGTGTCATTTTTCAATTGGATTTATTTGCTAATCTATTTTGTTGTTAAGTATTTTCAAATTTGTTTAAATAAAAAAACAGTTTAAAAGATGCAACTGACACATGCTCAACCTACACCAAGTTGTTGCATTTCAAACTCTTGACATGATGCTATCAGTAGCCTAAACGACAAACAAACAAAAAATTATTAAATTGTTTTTGTTTAAAATTAACAGCTAATTACTGATCATTAAGGATTTGTGATTGCTGCATCTTTATTGCTTTAGATAATACAAATTGCACATTTTTGTTGGTTTTTAACAAACCAGTGCCGTGTTTGAGTGTGTAAATCTTAAAAACAATTTTCAAAGTACTTTATCTTAAGCAACTCTGATCTTTTTTGCTATTGCCAGACACACTGTTTTCCAACTAGGTATTCACTATTTGTTATTTTTTGTTGAAGTTGCATTCCATTCTCACTACTGCTGAAGAGGACGCAAATGCCTGATCAACGTTTTGACCATTGGTTCTCCTCTCTCTCTCGCTCTCTTCCTTGATCTTCTTGTTCTCATTTTTCTCTTTTCTTCTTTTTTTCTGTTGTTGCTCTTGCAGTTGTTGCTGCTCTCACCAATGGCACACAAATTATCGCCAATTCAAAGTGTCATCAGCTGGCCATAAATCAAGTAGTACAAACCGAGAGAAGAAGATAGAGAAAGAAAGAGAGAAAGAGAGAAAGAGGGAAAAAGTTCATGATGCTCGGCTTTTGACTGTCAATACTTAGCTTGCTCTACTACTGTTTTGCTTCGAGTAAAAAATGCAGAAAAATACATGTTATTTGAAAGCAACATTGCTAGTGTAGCAAATCAACTTTGAAAGAGAGCAGACAATCACAGCATTAAAGCAGTTTATGCCTGTCTGTCTGACTGACTGTCTTTGCTGCACTTGCTCTCGTTCTCTCCTTTTCCTGGTGTCTTTCTAGTTAATTCCTCGTTACAGCAACCTTCCAGCATTTTGCGGCCGCCGCAGCATCAGCATCAGTATACCCTTTTTCCACTAAATGCCTTGTGTGCTGATAGTTTCCGAGTGGTTTTCAGAGTTCACTAGCTCACACTGTTTGACAGCAAAAAGAAGGGGGGGAAGAAGGAAAAGAACTGAACGACCATTTCTCAAGATGGTATAAATAATGTGAGTATGCCATCAGCAGCAGCATCACTTCTTTATCCTGAAAAGCCAAACAGAAATCAGTTGATGAGCAGATCATTTATTGCCGTTCTTGTTTAGTATTCAGTGCACACACTTTACTTTACTTTACTGTTTTCACTCACCTTAGACAGTTCTCCCCATTGTTTGTCGACAGAAGATGATTTGCCACACTTTTCATTGCAGACAACAACACGACTATTTTTGTTTAGTAACTCCAATCTCCCAATCTGTTGATCAAACCAAGTCCGCCTCATCAACACAAGTTGTTCTGAACACTACTGCATCATTTTTTTGCTATTTCATTTTTCATTTTCAGGTTTTGTGCATTTTATCACTAGTTTTCTATCTGCTCATTTGCCTATTTGTCAGTGCAATCAGCACTGCCGACACCGCTGTCCTTGTTGTTGTCCACTTTAAAGTTACTGTTAATTTATGCAAAGTATTTTTGAACATTGCTTTTCCGCGGTGTGTGTGTGTGTTTGTGTTTACTCACTAAATTATTTATTACCCGTGTAAACTGTTACTGTAAAATTAAAATTATTTGCTAACTGACTAAAAACCATTATCAGCAGATACGACTAGGAGATATTCAAACTAAGTGCAGTTTTATTAAACAAGCAATATCGGCATTGCTTTATGATTCAAGTTTTTTTCTACAAAACTTTAGTCATTTTGTTTAAAACACAGCGACTGCATCTGTAACGGCAAATGATAGTGAAATTTATTTGAAAAAGGCGGACACCGGTTAATGGTTGTGTACATAGGGTGCACCACCATCACAACATTGCCATTACCACCAACGCACAAATTCCACAATTGGGTGAGTGCGTTCTCCCTATCTGTAGTGGTGATGGCCCTTCTAGGCAGCAGAAAGCAGTCTTTCTGATTGATTTGCCATTGCTGCCATTGCTGCCTGTAGTGCCATTAGTCATTGTTGCGGCAATTGTTGTTGCTGGTGTTGCTGTTGTTGTTGCCATTTTTTCTTTTTCTTATGGCTCAATTAGTCAAGTTTGTTATTTTAACTAGTGTTGCTGTGTTTGATAATTTGTCATCCATGCAAATGTTTGCTTGTTTTTTTCTTTTCTCTATTTTACACATTGATTTGTGTAGCCACACCAGCACTCACATGTCGCCACTATTGTGCAGCAATTGACAGTCAGTCAGTCAACTGTGCCAAAACATTTGTGGAATTTAGAAAATGTCACTGTGAGCAAGTTCTCCATAAACGCGTACTAAAAAGGTATTTTCTTTTAGGCAACGCTCAATTATGAAATTTCTAATTTTTTTATATTTTGTTTTTAAGTTATTGTTAATGTATTTTAATTAGCTGTTATAACAAATGCTTTTTAAAATTTTAACTTTATAACTAAAAATATTTAGTATTAATCTAATATTTTATTAATAAAGAAAAAACAACAAAAGTAGCAAATACCCGCTTTTCTATTCTTTAATTTTGTAAGCTTTCCTCAACCTTGACATTGAAAACGTCAGAACTACTTGGCAGTGTTTTGGGGTTTCTCAGTTGCACACAAAAAGACACACACACAAGCAAGTTGGCAGTGAACAAAACTTTTACACTAAAACGTAAGCATCGTTTAGTCACACACAAGCACGTAAATTTAAAAAACGTTACACACAATAACATTAACTTTTTGACGTCAATTTTGCTATTTTAAATTTATTTTTTGCAGTCAACCTTTTTTGCTGACAAGTTTTTCCTGTTGTTAAACAGACGAACAGCAAACAAAACAATATCATTTTATTGCACTATTCTTTGGTTGTTTTTTTGAAAAAAACACCTTATGGTGATGCTAATGATGATGATGATGATGATAGCATTGTTATTCATTTGAAAACTAAATTGACTCAATTGACTACATTTGTGCATTTATTAAGCAGTCACAATGCTAATGCTATCAATGACTTTATTCTTTCCTTTCTATTTTCTATTTACCATGTGAACAAAGTGGTGCTAGCAAACTGCATTAGCTTTAGCACGTTTTGTGTTGCTGTGCTTTTTCAATGTCAATTACCAAACCCTTTCACAGAAAACTGTAGTTGAATTTTTTAAACTTAAAAATGCAATGTTTTATTGCATAACACAAAATGCAAGTAAATTATTCATTCATTTTTTTATTACTACAGTTACTTCAACTTGATCTCTATTTCAACAACCAATATATAAAACTTTTACCCTTTGTCTTTATCTACAAAATACAACCACTTCCGACATTATCATTTAAAAAACTGCATGAAAATTTTACCATCAAGTGCCAAACTTAGTTCCTCTCAGATTTTCCACTTTTTTTTCGACAGTCACCTTTGATGAGTAGTAGACTTCAGTGCTCATCTTTGCCGGGTAAAGTGCTGCCCAAAGACTACCACTGTACAGCGTTACCATGCAGCAGCCACAAAAGTCCAGTTCAGTGTCCTCTTTCTCGCCGGTCATTGCCAATGGCACAAACAACAACAACCACCATCACTACGGCCACAATGGAAACATGGCCTCCACGTCTACTTCCTCAGCCTCATCAACTTTTCCCGTTCGTGGACAACCGAACAGTTCTCCAGGCACTGGACACGGCCACAGCCACCTTTCTCAACAACTGCTCTTTGGATCCAGTTCCGGTAGTGCACTTGCTGGCGGATACACTTCAACCGGAAGCGGTCTATGGCACTCCAGCTCGAGCAGCATTCTCTCGCAGAACTCGCTGGCTGTTGCCGGCAACAGCAGCAACAACAACGCCGACGACAAGGCGTACACGCAGAACGCCCTCAAGTTGATTCGCAACTCACTGCAGCCGTTTGCCACTAAGCACAACGGAAGTGGCGGCAGCAATGGCCTTGATCGTCGACCTTCCAGCGCCTCCAGCAACGCCTCCAGCTCCAATTCAGTGCCGGTGGCGGCTGCGGGCACCACCAATCACTCATTCGGTCAGCTGCTTCTACAGCAGGCGTCATCGGCTGCGGCTGCTGCTGCAAACAACAACAGCAACAGCAGCAGCAACAACAACAACAACAACAACAATGTCTCCTTTCTGTACCAACTGAACCCTGCTCAGCTACCTCCTGCCAGCCATGGTTCTTACCAGTACGGGCAGGTGAACAAGCTGGCCACCAGTGCCTCCTCGACGCAAATCAGCCTTCTCAATCACCCTCCAATGCCAATGAATACGCACAGTTTTTCGACTACTTTTCAGAACCATCATCATCACAACCACAACAGCAGCAGCATCCTCACCAATGGAGGTGCTCTCAGAGCTAGTTGTGATAACAATAACAACAGCAGCAGCAGCAGCAGCCATGCCAATGGCCAGGTCCAGACCGCCTCTCCTAGATTTGATGAACATCAGAGAAAGTTAATCAAAACACTCATTGAACTGGGATTACCTGAGGTGAATTTTTCATTTGTTCTGCATATTAGTTAAAATGCTAATGTTTACTTTTAACCCAATAGGAAAAGATCTCAACACTGAGCAGCAGTGAGCTGGCCGTTTTTGAGGAGAACCTTCGAAAGCAACTGCAACCATTGCTTAGTACAAACAACAACAACAGCGGTAGCAGCAGCAAAAACGTTGTCAACAACTGTCAAACACCGAAGGAAACTCAAGCAAAGAAGACCACCAGTGCCACCGATGTGATGCTTTCATCAAACACCAAACCCAATGCAACCTCTTCCTCCTCTTCCTCTTCTCAGATATACCCCAATCCCCCACTGCAATATCACCAGCTGCCTTCTCACCCCATTGTCATCGATCGGATGAATCTCTACCAGCAGGCACATGTTGCCGGTGGACAGACGGCGGCACCGGTCTCTAAACTGTTAGCCTGTCAGAGATCACCAGGTTTGGGCGCAAATGCGTCGACAAACCAGCAAACCAGTAGTGGCACAAACAGGTCGACACAACAGCAGCAAATGTACAACAGCAGAAATGATGAAAGCAGTCAAAACTACTTTAACCTAGGTGATAATGCGTTTTCAGACAGCAAAAACAACAACACCAACTCCGATTACCACAATCGCCTTCAGCTGCTGCCCAACCAGCCAAAAGTACTCAACAGCGCCGGTGTTCCTGTCACCAGCGCCGATGGCCGCTATCATTCTCATCAACAGCAACAACAGCAGCATCAGTCAAACACGCCCACCTATTCGCCATCCTCTGTTCCAGCTGCTTTTCACTCAAAGGTGGCGCCCACTGATTCAACCAGTGCCACTTCAGGCTACTCCTCCAGTTCATCGCTGAACAGTGGTCAGCAGCCACAACAACAACAACAACAACATCAACAGCTACTGCAACAGCAAAACTCCACATCATCGTTAGCATCCACCAACTCTTCACCCTCCTCTTCACCCTATCCTCGCCACTTACTCCACTCTAATGGGGCTACCTGTCTGCCGGCACTGCTTGAGTCCGCTTCCTTCACATCCTCTTCAAATGGACCAACGACATCAGGCGACTCTAGTCAACAACAACAACAACAACAACAACTGCTGCCACAATCAACAACTGCCGCCTACATGAAACTTCTGGCTGCCTCGAGGAAACAACCAAATGGTTCAGCCCTCCTCCATCAGAGTAGATCAGCCTCAGCCATTCCAAATGGAGTTCCACCCTCTTTCTCTTTGAATGGTTTTACTGTGCCAACGCCGCCACCACCTCCACTTCCGCCTCACCGTACAGCGGCGAATGCTCCCACTCCACCGCCCATACCACCGCATAATAATACTAGTGCCAGTGCCAGTGCCTGCAACTCAACAGCAGTCACAGCAACGACGACGACAACAACTACAACAACAGCAACAACAACTTCTCAAGCCATCAACTCATCAAGCTCACACTCAAATCACTGTGATTCACAACAACAACAACAACAACATCAGCAGCAGCCTCAGCAGCTGTCTCTGAGCACCGCCAGTCTGGTCAGCGCCGTCGCCAACAATCCTCAGCTGCAGCAGTACATTAGAGAGCACATGAACGCAGCGGTGAACGGAACGACCACCAGTGGAAACTCAGCTGTGAGTGCAAACAACCAAGTAGTGCTGAGATCAAAATCTCAACCGCAGATCCGAGGATCACCCCAACCGCCTCATTTGAGGTTGGCTGCAGCCGCCCAAGCAGTCCAGGCACAATTTGAACAGCAGTCACCACAGTTTACCAGCAATGGTCATCCGACCGGCAGTGACCATCAGGCGCAGTCATCAAGTGTCCCCAACAACAGCAACTGTCTTTCAGCTTCAGGCAATGATTTCTCGCCCCAGCGGAACACCAGTCCAATCTCTTTTGGTCGAGCACGACTGAAGGCGGCGGCAATGGCCGCCGCCGAGCAACACCAACATCATCAAGAGTTGGCTGATGAAGTTCCGACAAACAATCAACAGCAAGCTCAGCCACTGGCTCAGAACGACTGCCAAACGCGCGCCTCAGTGGCGACCAACTCAACCTCAACCTCGACCTCTTCGCCCTCTGTCTCATCGGCGCAGATGAATGAAAAGCTGCTCGCCGCTCAGGTGGCGCAGAGGCTGCAGAATCTGCACCTTAGTCGACTAAAGTAAGTTCCCTTTGAGAGTGAGGTAAAATGATCGTTTACTAACATTACCCTTTTTTGTTGTTGTTTGCTTTCAGCACATCGTACCACAATGAGCACTCTCCACCTCTACCGCCTTCCTACACTGCGTCCAGCAGCTCGGGACGACAGTCGCCGACGCCGACGATGAGCTCATCCTCTGACTACGCGTCAATGCCCTCAGTGCCGCCGCATCTTCGCAATGGACAGCAGGCACTGTCCAATACTGCGGTCCAACGCCCCACCTACAGTCCGTCTAGTGCACCAGGCCGACCCTCTTTTCAACAGCAGTTGCAACAGCAGCAGCAGCAACAACAACTACCGTTAAACAATTTTTCATCTTCTGCTGTTAAAAACACGCCTACGGAAACTGCTGCTGATGCTTCTACCAAACTGACAACCAGCCTCCTTCCGCCTTCTCTGGTGGCCGTCTCCAGCGTCCTCACGACGGCTTTTCCCAGTTCGCCAATTGCTTCTGCTGGGCTGCTTAACCGGGTGGAAAATGGCGACAGTCAGTCGCCGAATCTGCTGCAAGCCTGGTCCTCTCGGCACGCCGTCTCCCAGTCCCCGGTCATCATGCAGTCAGTCAAGTCGCAAAAAGTGCAAAAACCGGTCCTGCAAACGGCAGTCGCCCCGACACTGCCGCCAATCAATGCCAATCTGCAACATCAAGTTCTACCAGCTAATCAACCACCACCTCCCCTTTCCTCCTCCTCAACAAACTCCACACTGAAAGATGCCCTGAACCTGTGTCCTTTGGCACAGGCGGAGTTAGTTGCAGCACTTCAACAGCATCAACAGCAGCAGCAACAACAACAACAGCAACAACAACAACAGTCACACTTTCCAAACACCGATCAGCAGTGTCCTTCCAGTGTCCTGCAAATGGCGGCCGAAATTAATGGGTCAGTTGCGGTGGTAGCTGACGCTGGTTTTCAAACTCATCAAGTTCACCCTTACGCCACTCCGCCGCCGTCCTACTTTTCAGCCGTCCGTGCCAACAATAGTGGAGGCAGCAGCAGTCAGCATCAGCAGCAACAGCAACAACAACAGCAGCAGATGTTGATGAGCAGCAGCTCCCGAAACTCCCTCGCCAGCAACTCCAGTGCAAACACCAACAACAACAGCCACAACAGCAGCAACTACATCAACACAAAGACGCTGATCAGCAAGGCAATACCTGGAGGTGGTGAAATGTCCTCAACACCGCCGCCACCGCCCCCTCCTCCTCCGCCCTACTCAATGTCACTGTCGCTCGCGCAGCAGGACTCAATTGCGGCCATATTCTCACAGAACTTTTGCGCAAACTCAGTGGCAACATCGGCTGCAACTGTAACTGCTGCAGCAGCTGCTGCGCATGCTGTTGTGGTCGCCGCTGCTTCGCCTGGCTCAGCCTACGGTGGCTCTAATTGTGGCTCATCAGTCACCTCATCTTCAACTGCCAACAAATCGGTAAGCGAATGGTGATGATGATAACGGGGAGTTGATATTTAATGCAGAATTTATCTCAACAAAAACCTTTTTTCTCTGCGAACAGGCACTGAACGGCATTCCCACCACCGATCCACCTAGCTACGAGACCTCAGTGGCCGCGCTGAAGGCACAACGAGCCGCCGGGACAACAACCAGGACCACCACTACCGCCACCACCATCGTCACCACGGAAAGCAGCACAAGCCTGACCAGTACGCATTCAGTGAGCACTGCAGCCAGCCACCACCACAACTGCGATCTGGTGACCACTATGGAGTCCATTCTCAGCGGCAACTTACCGGTGAGCGCTGGACAACAACTAGCGGCGGCAATCTCATCAACGGCGGCCATCACTGATGCCGCCACCAGCACCAGCACCACCACCACCGTCGGGGCCACCTCAGTGGCCAGTCGAGTGCGGGCCCTAGAAATGTCCACTCTGGCGGAGAAAAACGTTTCCCTCACTTCCGGTCAGGAGTCAGTGCCGCCGTTGCCACCGAAGCCGTCGGTCAACGGACAGCACAGTGGCCCGACGCCGCCGCCGCTGCCACCGCAGCCGCCGCATCTTCTCCAGCAACTTCACCACCATCAGCAGCAGCAGCAGCAGCATCAGTGTCAGCAGAATGCGCTGAACAACGCTGATACAATCGTTGCAGCAGTCAACGGCAGTGCTGAACATAATGGCCACCAGCCAGTTGAGCAAGTCACAAAGTGCCAAACAATCACCTGTGAAGATGGCAGCCTGCTGGAGATTGAGATGGAGAAAAATGGCAGCGTGAAGAAGCAGACGCACCTCTCGCCCATTCCCACCCGTCGCGGCTTCAGCGGCTCCATACGAGAGAAGGAACCGCGCGACTTTAAGGTCATTCAAAATGCCTCAAAGGCCTTCAAGTTCTACATGGAGCAGCACATGGAAAATCTGGGCAAGCTGACGAAGCAGCGTCAGCTTCGGCGTGAGCAGCTGGAGTCAGAAATGGCCAAGATAGGCCTAACTGATAAGGTAAACAGCAGTTGTACTTTGTACCGAGGGATAATTTTACTAACCACCTTACCACCATATTACAGGATGCCAATGAGATGCGGCGAATGCTCTGCCAGAAAGAGTCGAACTACATTCGCCTGCGCCGAGCGAAAATGGACCGCTCGATGTTCAAGAAGATCAAAACGATCGGTGTGGGCGCCTTCGGCGAGGTGGCCCTCGTGAAGAAGGTGGACGTGAACACGCTGTACGCGATGAAGAAGCTGCGCAAGGCCGATGTGCTCACGCGAAAGCAGGTGGCCCACGTCAAGGCGGAGCGGGACATTCTGGCGGAGGCGGACAACGAGTGGGTGGTGAAGCTGTACTACTCATTTCAGGATGAGAAGTACCTCTACTTCGTCATGGACTACATTCCCGGCGGCGACCTCATGTCGCTGCTCATCAAGCTCAACCTTTTTGATGAGCCACTGGCGAGGTGAGGAAATGAGATTATTTAAATGATTATAACAGCTGTTAACGTTTGTGTGTGGTCTCAACAGATTTTACATTGCCGAGCTGGTGCTGGCCGTGGAGAGCGTCCACCGGATGGGCTTCATCCACCGCGACATCAAACCGGACAATGTGCTGATAGACAAGGACGGCCACATCAAGCTGACCGACTTTGGCCTCTGTACCGGCTTCCGGTGGACGCACGACTCCAAGTACTACCACGACCGGGCCAGCTCGATGGACTTTGGCGCGGTGGCCGCCGCCAACTGGGGCATCAACTCGGGCCAGGGCCACTGCAACTGCGGCAACAATGGAACGTCCTCATGTGCAAACGCCCTCCACAATGGTGGCAGTACTGATCCAACACAATCTTCTTCAGCATCCATTCCCTCCAAACCGCTTGAACGGCGAAAACACCGCCGCGAGCACCAACGCTGTCTGGCCCATTCTCTGGTGGGCACTCCCAACTACATTGCCCCTGAAGTGTTGCGAGGCATCGGCTACACCCAGGGCTGTGACTGGTGGAGCGTCGGCGTCATACTCTACGAGATGGTCGTCGGCTCGCCGCCCTTCTTCGCCAACACACCGGAAGAAACCCAGTTAAAAGTAAAAGTGATTGCTGCATAGTTTGCCAATTTTTCTAAACCTTCTTTTTTATATTCTCACTAGGTCATCAACTGGCGGACCACCCTGCGCATTCCCTACCAGGCCCGCCTCTCCCCGGCCACCTCTGACCTGATCACCCGCCTGTGCTGCGACGCAGAGAGCCGCATCGGTGGGAACGGCGGCGCCGATGAGATCAAGGCCCATCCCTTCTTTGCGTCGATCAACTGGGAGAGTGGCCTCCGGGGACAGCGGGCGCCCTACGTTCCCGAGATCCGCCACCCCATGGACACCTCTAACTTTGACCCCGTTCCGGAGCGGCTGCACGCCTCGGACAGTGACAGCGACGGCGACTCCGACGGCCCCGAGCTGGACGAGTACGGCCTGCCGCTGGAGCACTTTGCAGCACGACCGCCCTCGTCGACGGCCTCGGAAAGGAATGACGGCGGTGGCAATGGCACGCCGTCGTCCACCTCATCGCGAGCCACCTCCTCCAAAGCGAACCGCTACCAGAAGTCGGCCCTGGAGCAGGATCCGAAGCATCCTCAGCACGCCTTCCTCGAGTTCACCTTTCGACGCTTCTTTGACAACACCGGAAACGCCTATCCGATTCGATTTGGCGGCGGCGGCGGCGGCGGTGGTGGCGGTTCACCATCCACTTTTGCCAGTTCAGACGCTGAAGCGGAACAGTGCTCGGCAGCTGGCGACGTTGGAGCTGCCGCAGCTGGCAATGTTGGCCAACTCTCTCGAAGCTCCTCACCGGCTTTTTCTGAGAGCAACAACAGCAGTGCTGCCCAGGCCAATTTGTACGGCTCCATTGGCGAGTCGACAGTCTCCTCGGCAAGCAACGAGCACTGTAGCACGTCAGCAGCAGTGATCATTAGCTGCGCCGATCAGGAGAACGTTGCTTCAGCTGGTGCGACTACGATTACCACTACCACCACCAGCAACTCCAACACCACCACCACCACCACCACCATCGTAGCCAGCCACTCGCCTCACCACGATGAAACTCTATACATCTACGATGAAGTCTGCCCTGAGATCATGCCATCATCCCCTTCTCCTTCCCCACTTTCTCATTTCTCAAACACCACAATCACCACCAGCAGCAGCAGCAGCACTAATACGCTAGCACCAGCAGCAACGCCTTCGTTAGCTCAGATCTCCAGCTGCAAAAATCCCCCCACTCTGGTCACCTCCGCCAAATCGAACACATCGGGTGAGCTGCAGCATTTCACCACCGCCAACTTATCATCCACAACAGCCATCTCTTCTCAATCGATCTCTCCATCAGTTAGTTCTGCGCATCTGGTCGGTGGCACACTTTCAAGCACC
>JAALOO010001741.1_pt1 | contig 13705 bp, 10 predicted proteins | sample 7257641 | NCBI WGS metagenome assembly JAALOO01 (sample SAMN14085613, study PRJNA598686) | mite metagenome | biome: ENVO:01001000; feature: ENVO:01001002; material: ENVO:01001226; isolation source: single female mite from University of Michigan culture on fish food culture... ... | reverse complement strand
AGAGTAAAAAATGTCAGTGCGGAGAGAGAAAATCATTTTTTTAGGGATAGGAGGACTAGTTTTGGCATTTTAATGTAATATAAAAGGTGTTTAAAAACTACTTGGGAATTCATCAATGCAAATACCTTTGTTTTTTGAGCAAGGTGGCGCTGATGTGTTGTCCTCACTTGAGCTAGAGCGACGAGTGTAGGAATTTTTGCCAAAACGACGACGATAACTAGAAGATCGATGACGAGCCATTGTTTTAGATGTACACTTAACAATAATTAAACGCAGTTGAAGAATAATTAACTGAAACAACGTTAAAATGATTTGTCCATTTAAAACACATAGTAAAGCAAACCAAATCAACAAGTAATTCCACTGATTGCTGGTGCCGGCAGTTGTTTGATGATATTTAATTGTCGGTTAGTTGTTTACTGATGCAATCTGAAAATCAGTACACTGGTTTTCTAACAAACAAGTAAACAAAAAAGTTTTCAAATGCGCTATAAGCGCATTTGAGCGAGCCTTGAGTAGCCGTTTGGAAAACCACAAATCCGATTTGCAAATAGGTAAATGCGATAGAGCGCATACAATTAAATTTAATTAAAATCGACACTATAAAACAATGTCAGATAAAAAATGGAAAAGTTGAAGTAGGCAGCAGAAAGCAGTGAAAGCAAAAAGTCAGGTGGCAAAATGGGCATCTGATCATCGCTGGCGGCCCCTTTTATACTCGCTCCAATTAGACCCGACTGTGGTAGCAGGGCAGCAGCACACTCCCACTCTCAAAGGGGGAAGGGAGAAAGTGTGCCCGAAAGTGGCAAAGATGAGATCAAAAAGTTTTGGAAGGCGGCCACTGTAGCCATGGTGGAAGTGAACTTGACATACTTTGGAGAACTGCAGTGCACATACAATCAGCAAGTCAATTCAATCAACTCAAAGAGAAGGGAAGAAAAGTGCATCTGCAAGCAGTGAGTGAATCAGTGCAAGTGATCCAGTGTCCCACTGTTCCACTGAGACACATTCAGTCTGCTTGTCTGCCTGATACATTCCTTCATTCACTTATTAGCTCAACAGTGTCCCTCTTTATTTTTTCCCTCTCTTTCTCTTTCTCTTTCTCTTACTCATATTTTGTTCTGTGCGTATTCAATGTCAGTGTGTAAAGAGGGCAAGACCAAGTGGAATGACGTAGTCGATGAACGGTTGCTCTTGAAAACTGCCGTACAATGGTGAAGAGAAGGAGGGAGAGGAGAAGGGTGCAAGGGTACAGCTTTGAGGAAGTGGCAAAGACATGAGAGTCAGTCAGTTTTAAAAGCAACAACAACAACAAAAATTTTACAAAAAAATGGTAAGGTTGAACGCCAAGCACAAAAAAGAGGAAAACGCCAGTTAAGTGGTTAGTTGTGTGAACTTAAAACTGCATCTTAAAAACAATATAAAAAGTAGTTTAAAAAAATTGCAAAAATTTTAAACAAAATTCAAGTATATTACAAAAGCAATTAAAAATATTTACAATAAAAGTTGAGTTGTAAAATGGCATTATAAGTTTAATAAAAAATATTAAAGTTTTTTCAATTTTGTTGTTTGTAGAAAAAAAACAATAGTATAAAATAATAAAACCAAACACAACAGATTAGGCTACCAATTGAATTAATTGGCCACTGATTTGTATGCACCGTCAAGCACCGTTTGTTGAACTGCGGCATAATTGAATTTTGTTGGTCGTGCTGCACTGCACTGCAAAAGCAATTTTGTATTTTTTCTTCATGTTTTGAAAAGAGAAAATTTTGGATGATTGTTAAAAAAATTGTTCGGTTTTCATTAAAAATCAAGAAAAAAAACAATCGAAATTTGAAAAACAAAATGAAGCAGTTTAGCAAATAGGTGACCAGCTGAAGCAATAATGTTTTTAGGTAGCCAACAGAAAAACAAATCTGAACAAAAAAATAGACAGCCAAACACAACTGTAAGCAACCGCAGTCAAATCTGTAATGGTCAGCGGTGAATTATACAAAATACAAAAAAATTGCGATTCACTGTGCGGAGCAATTGAAATATTTTTAAACATTTGTTAGCAAAATGCACTTCAGGGGTTGGACAAAAATGATAAATCTAATGATGCTGGAAAATGGAGTGTCAGTGAAAAAATGTGTTGACTGCAAGCCACCGCAAGCAAACATTTACGCACACACACACACATTTATACTTACCCCAACAAACAATTTAACCAGAATGTGTGTGTGTTGAATCACTGCGCGCCAGTGAACTGCGTGTGTCTGACCGATGAATAGCGGCGGCCAGTAAACGGTAAAAGTGTGGCATTTATTTAACAATGCGGATGCCGTTATTCGGAAATGCCGGCTGATTCACAGGGCTGCCCTATTGTCGGCAAACTCAGCTGTGAGATAGACCTGTGAGCAACTCATCCTTATAACAGCTATCTTTCTCTCTTTCTTTTTCTCTTTTTAGTTCAATTCTTTTTCTTCTACTTCTATTTCTGCAATATTTTTCTGTTTTCTATTGACCTAATGTTGCTTAATTTTGCTGATGCTGCCCGCCTGGTGGCAACCCCCTCCAACAAAAATGGACAGGCAAAAAGAGAGGGTTGAGGAGGAGGAAGAACACATTGATATCAGTTTAAACAGTAGTCAAGGATGTCAGTTGTTCTCCAAATTGCTGTGCCGGGCAGATTTGCGTGTGCGGGCATTTAGCGGCGGACATTACAATTCCCTTGCCGCCAATTTGCTAGCTGCCCAACCAAGTTCACTCGTTCCTATGTTTGCTATTGTTGTTGTTGTTGTTTTGTTATTAATACTGCTGTGTTATGCAATACTGAAAACTGGCAAAGCATATGTGCTCTTCCCTTTCCCCTGACACTGATTTGCTGACCTATTATTGCAGTGGTAGTAGAGTGTGTTGTGGTTCAAGCGGGTTACATAGCTGCCGCATCCTCAGCACTGTCCGCTTTGCCTTTTTTGTAGGCTTTGCCATCTAATGCACCTGAACTGAACTGAGCTTCTCGTGTCAATAAATTTTCATCATTGCTGTTCCGCTCGATGAATATCAGTTTTTTTTATAAAATGCAGGTCGAAACATTTAATTTTGCAATAAGAATATTTTAATAAACTATTTGATATCACAATTGTGCACGCAACTCAAAAGCAATGTTTGTATGTGCGTGTGTGTGTTTTGCTGACTAACAATGGTTTCGCATCTACTAGGCATACCGTGGGTACTAGCATTTCCTGCTTTTTGTTTGTTTTTTGAATCAGTTTCTATTCTATATTTAAAAAAACCAAACGTTCGATACTTTTTGCTTTTACCGATTACCTACTAACATATTTTGATCATTTTTTAAAAGCATTTATTCTAACGTTGTAATTTCAATAACACTTGTATGAAATTTTAATTTTATGTCTTATTCAAACTCATTTTTTATTTAATAAATTAATTAAATTTTGTGATGATACTGAAAAACTAAATTGTTTGTGATGTAACTGTGTAAAATTTTGCATTGGTTTAAGTTTGCATGTGTCAAAACTGACTTACACTAAAAAAGCTTACTTTATTTTTGTTAAAAAAATTTTATTTTTTGCGTTTGGGTGTAGATTTTATAAAAATTTAATTTGAATAAAACCAAAAACATGTCACATTCAACATACTTGAATTTTAATATTAAACACTTCAAAACTTAATAACATCTTTTTGACCTTAACTTAACTTTTATTGTGATAATTAAAATTGTTTGTCAAATGTCATACTTTTTCATCCTTTAATATAAAGAGTGACAACAATTTCCCATAAATAATCGCCCCAAAATTTTCACCAGCTCAAAAATTATTGAGTTGCACATTGTTGGAAAGCTAAAATTGCCCTGATTACTAATATGTTTATATCTAAGTGGAGCTCGAAACGGTTCCCGAGAAAACTGGGTCCGAACTGTACCTTTGGTTTTGCTTTGCCTATTGCTTCTTATGCCATCTAGCGGAATAAAGCCGTTGTGTTTTTGAAAAACTGCATATTTTGGTCAACTTTGGACCCAATTTTCTCAGGACCCGTTTTGGGCTCCACTTAGATATTAACATATTAGTATTCAGGGCAATTTTAGCTTTCCAACAATGTGCAACTAAATAATTTTTGAGCTGATGAAAATTTTGGGGCGAATTTGTTGTCACTCTTTTACAATTTTTTTATTAAATTGAAAGCTTCAACTACAAAATTAATAATTTAAATTTTGTGTTTTAGTATTCATAAAAATTATGTTTATTAAACAAAATTAAATTATAGTGTAGTGCCTCCGCACTTAGTCACCACAGTTCAATCACATTGACTCACGTTTCACTTACACACACACTCATGTTCACCTCTCTCTTACCCTTACTCACCTACTCACTCAGACAGACATCTCATGTATATAAGCCCATCAAATGTAAGCACACTTTACCAAGTCTAACCAAGTCTTACCAAGTCTTAACCAATCCTCACTTGGTCACCATGCCTGTCTGTCTGCCAGTCTCTTTCCCTCTCTCATCACCAGTCCTTATTCCCTAATAAACCAGCCTCACCATAGGCACCACATTGGTGAGCCGGACTGGATCAACACCTTTTTCATCCCTCTTCCTTGCAAGACGGAACCCTTCTTCTTTTTCACCGTACAGCCGTAGATGTCTGGCAACGATCAACGCGGACGCCGACTCCGAAAAGGCTTCATACCGGAGCCGCCACCTAAAAAAGCAAGTCATCCGAAAAAGAAGGAGACAACAACAGACAACAGCCCAGCAGCAACAAAGTAGCCTGCAACCAAGCATCTTCTCACCGAGCCTCCAGCAGCTCGCGACTCAGGAAACGAGTCCTTGTTCGACTCTTCCATTGCCGCTCCATCATCATCGTCGTCTGCCAACATGGGCGACAACAACAACAAGCAAGCAGCAACAGCAACAAACATCTTGTCATCTTCATCATACCTGCTTCTTACAGACTTCATCGACAAGTCACAAACGACCTGGGTGCGCTTCTGCAAGGCCCAATTCATCTTCTTTGGCATCACCGATGAAGAAGCCCAGTACACTCGAGTCCTCGCTGGCCTCCCACCCAAACTGGTGGTCGATCCGGTCATCGAGATCATCGACTCGGATTTCGCGCAAAGCCACATGGACAAGCTTTTTGCCGCCATCGTGGACGCCTTCACAACGCGTGATCGTCATCATCATCATCATCATCATCCTGATCACTACCAGGATTGGCTCTCTGCAACCAAGGGTAGCAGCTGATCGATGATCAGCCCTCATCATTAGCCATCAATAGCTCTTTGGATGGACGCATTCAGGAGCTGCCCAAGCTGAATTCAACATCTGCCGAGCGCACACACCAATTTCAGCCACAAGCGCAAGCAGTCTCCTTCAACTCTGAGTTTATCAACAAACTCCACCACAACAGCGGTGTCAACAACAGCGTAGCCGATGCTCCCTCGCGAGCTGAAGCCATCATCTCGTCACCATTCACTCTCAACCAGCTGAACGACGAGCAGAAAAAGGATCTCAAAGCGCTCGTGGTCAACGGCCGACCCAATTCTGGCCTCGTTGAGATGCAACCCGGCATTCGCATCATCATCTGCAAAACCGAACACAAGTCAGACCTAGCACCAGGAACACTTCGTCGGAAAGTCTTCGACCCTGGCGGAGGATCATGATTCGCCAGAGGAACTCATCAAAGACTCCTCACAACCAGAAAGGGGAGGTGTGGTGCCTTCGCACTAATCACCACAGTTCAATCACATTGACTCACGTTCCACTTACACACACTCATGTTCACCTCTCTCTTACCCTTACTCACCTACTCACTCAGACAGACATCTCATGTATATAAGCCCATCAAATGTAAGCACACTTTACCAAGTCTAACCAAGTCTTACCAAGTCTTAACCAATCCTCACTTGGTCACCATGCCTGTCTGTCTGCCAGTCTCTTTCCCTCTCTCATCACCAGTCCTTATTCCCCAATAAACCAGCCTTAACATCGGCACCACAATAGACGTTTTAAGTTGTAAAAGACGCTCTTTTTATTAAGTTTGAAGTTTTTGACACATAAACGAAAAAAAAATCAAATTGAAAAAGGATAAAATGTAATCAAACAAAACCACTGTTTATTTAATAGTTTGCTAGAGACAGTTGTTATAAGGTCATACAAAACAAAACAAAACTATTGTTCATAAGCTTGTGTGTAGTACAAAGTATCGTGCAGACATTGGGTGTTCTCAGTTGTCCTTGTCACATGTGCTTACAGTGGTTTGTTGAACAATGGTTTGCTGTTTAATTGCTGCCAATTAGGCGTCAGCTCCGGGTTCAGTTTTACTGGCAGTTGGTTTGGCACTGGCAGGCACTGGTAGAGCATCAGGATCTTGGGCTTCTTCCTTTAAAGCACAAGACTTGCCTTGCTCCTTTTGGCCTGGTGACTTTCTTTTCTTGCGGCGTCGAGCCTTCTTAAGAAAGTCAGAGGTAACTTTCTTCGATGGAGGAGGCATCTGCTCTGTAGCATCCTTCGATGAGGATGAGCCAAGCTCGCCTAGCTCAAGTTTCACCTGTTGAGCAGCATCATCAGCCTTTCCAAGATCAGCCAGCACCACCACGTTGTCCAGCTCCGCCTGCTTGGGCATTCGCAGGAGATTCTCTCGATCAGGCAAGGCCAGTATGGCGTACTCACAGTTAGCGGTGCTGCAGGGGCTGGAGGTGCCGAAGATGATGCCGTGCTCGTTTTCAACGTGATAGTCCAGCAGGTGGCCGCAGCGGAAGGAGATCGGCTCGAGGCCCTCCACCGAAGGACAGAAGTCGCAGTACAGTCGAGGGGCCTCCATCGGCAGAGGAGGCGATGATGCAGATGCAGTTGTTAGCAAGATCGACTTGCTCGGCGAAGAGTCAGTTGAAATCTTCGTTTCCACCTTCTCGCCGTTTCCAGTGGTTGCGGGGCTTTGCTGTTGATGATTGCCCTTGGCGATGTCGAGTTTGATGTCGCTTTTGCTGCTGTCGTGTACGGTGTTCGGTAGAGCGTTGTCGGCGGTGGGCGCCGTGAAAGAGGAGCAGGCGAAAGTCGATGAGCAGCTACCTTTCTTGGAAGCTGCTGCTGTCTTTCCAACACAGCTGCTCGTTTTCTGCTCATCCTTTGCTAATGAGCTCTTGGAATCTTGAGTTGACATGTTTGAATGCAGCACGAGTTTGAGTTTGAAGCGTTTGCTTAATCGGTAAAAACCGCGTCGCTCGGTGTTTTAAGCCGATCGGCGTTAGTGTCGACGTGCACACGTTCAAGTCTGCTGATGAAATGGCCAAGTTTGCATGCAGATGAACAGTCAGTGGTGCCAGTGGTACAGATGATGCCGGTGCAGTACTACTACGAATGCACTTCGAGGAAAAATCTTTGACTAGGCAACCGATGTGTTCGCAAGCGCTAAATGTCGGATTGCACTCGATTCCACTGGTGGTGGTGGTGGTGGTAGTAGATCACTGGCAGAACTGTAAAATGTCAAACAAGAGGGGCTCGGAGAGTGGGGAGACTGGAGCAAGTGAGCATGGGCCCCACACACACAAACTGAAGGGTAGCCGCAAGCTGGCCGCAAAAACTTAGCGTTGCCAGCCCGAAAGTCACCCAACCATTTAATCGTGTATAATTGAGCGCAGGAAGTTAGGCATTAGTTGCTGCGCGCGGACATTTCTTTTTTACTCTCCATTTCTCTTCCCTCTGTGGTCACCATCGGGCTGTTTGTTTGTCGGCATTTATCTGAGTCACTTTTTTTCACGAGCCTCTCTTTCCGAGCAATTCGTCATTGACTAGCTAACCACTAATTGCACTTCATTTTGAGAAGAGTATGGCAACAGACGCAGTGCAAAGGCTGCAAACGACCACCGAAGCTTTCCCCGCAGATGGATGGATGGTGGTGAATGGTGGATGGTGGTTGCTAGTGTTAGACTGAGCGTTAGCTGAGGCCCTGCTTTGGGGTGAGCAATTGAACAACAACAGCCAAATGCACCCACCGATCTATGATTGTTGGAAAAAAGCCATTGCACTGCTAGTGCTTCACTTCATAGGCGCAAAGATCACCACCACGACTTTGATCGTCTAGCAAAACACTGGATGATGAAAATGGATGATGATTGTTTGGCTGGCCGCTGTTGGTAGTGCGTATCGCTTAGTCAATGTTTTTGTTTTTGTTTACAGCATCGAACAATGATGCCATAAAATTCTACTCTCTAAAAAAACGCTCAAGTTGAGAAGCTAGGCAGGTGTTCAGGAATTGGCCTGTGATTCACTTTCAAAGAGGCACAAATGTTTTTTTGGCGGATGTCCTAATGAAGACAAAATGCTCTGGGAAAGGAAGTGTAGTGTCACACTAGTTTTGCAGTCAATTATCCCTGCAAAAGGGCAATCTGTCCATCGCCCTGTTACTTGTCGTTTTATGGCTAAAACGAATATGCTCAAACTTATACCTTTGCGTAAAACAAACCCAGTTAAATGCAAATATATCTTTACATTTTAATCAAAATAAATTAATTTGGTTTATTCATTGACTGCACAATTCTCCATCTGAAATTGCCTTGCTTGCTGTTGCCTTCCTGAACGCTAAAAAATTAAAATTAATAATCTACTTGAGTAAAACTGTGTCACCAACTTACGTCACCAGTGTGTCAGGAGCCTTCTTATCAGTTTGACTGTACTTGTCATCGCTGTAGTCATCACTGGACGATTCAAGTAGGGATTGGTCTTTTCGGTGGTAGTTTGATGGTGAGTCGGCCGTTGTGTCGCGACTGTCACCACTATCTCCATCTTCATCCTCATCACTTTCATCATCACTACCCTCTTCATCGTACTCCTCATTTTTCTCCGGCAGTGTTGGCATCTTTGCTGAGCCATCATGCGGACTGCTGAGTGGACGTTGCTGCTGCTGCTGCTGCTGATGATGCTGATGATGATGATGATGATTGTACGCTCTGTTTCCCGGAAGACGGTATCCCTGGCCATGAGCTCGTGAGTTTCCCCTAGTTCTCCTGTACACCTGCCCACCGGTCTGCAGCACTGAAGGCCTTAGTCGGTGAGTGTCAGTGAGAGTGACCCTCAGTGCATCAGGGTAATCAAAAGCCTCCAAGCTGTCATCCTCGGCCATCTCATCATCATCTGCCCCACTCTCCCAGTCTTCCTCCCTTCTGCCTAAACCCTCTCTTCTTTCACCGGTGTCACCAGGAGTGTCTCTTTTGTTTTCGGCATCATCACCAAATCCGTCTGACGCTGAAAAGCCTGTTTCACCGCCGCTGCTGTCATTTTCCTCGCTGTCATCGTTTTCTCCCGCATTCTCCTCTGGTTGATCGTGGTTAAGACCACCACCACCGCCGCCGTTGCCTCCATTCCGAGAAGAAGAGGAAGATGTGCCAGCCCCTCTTGGCCTACTCGATCTGCTGCGGTACTCGCCGAAGTCAGGCTCGCCGCCGCCGTCGTTGCCAAGCAGTTGTCCATAAGACTGGGCCATCGCCAGCTGCTCAATGAGCAGCGCACAGATGAGCAGAAAGATGGCCGTGAAGAAGGCACTGAAGTGGGCCATAATCTAGTGGTAGTAGAAAAAATAAAATGAAAAATGAAGTGAGGTGAGTACGCGGAAACAGCCAACATGGCTAGAAATCACGAGTTTCGAGTCACTGGCTTGACATTTAAAAGTGGTGCTCAGTGCTTGACTGGAATTTTAAATGCCGCCAGCTAATTAATTAGCACACAAAGTTAGGCTACTTACGCGCTCTGAAATGTGATTTGGACTAAAAAGCTGTTGGTGGGCAGTGATGAAACTTAGGCTGAGGAGCTGCATACTTGCTGAATTCTGGGTTGTGGTGGATGATTTTGGGTAAATGATGACGTAAATCATGAAAAAACAAACGTTGTTAATCAAAGACTATAGGTTAAATTGAAAAAAAGTTGTTTAAATAAAGTTATTAAAACAAACTTTGTCTTAAAACTTAATTAGTTTTTTGCATGTTTAGTTAGTTTGAAAGCAAATGAGGCAGTAGCTCATTTTTTGCTTGTTTGCAATAATCAAGGGGAACACCTTGAAGTGGTGACATTAAAACTAGTGAAAATTGTTATCGTCACACTAACAATTTTGACTAGATCGACAACATTCATTTTTACAATTTTGTTTTCCTGTAAGCTAGTTTATAAAAACAAAACTGTGTCAAAAAGGAAAAAACGTAAAACAACATAAAAAAAGTTTAAAAATTAATCAGAAATACATTGCCTGGTTGAGCACAAACAAAAATTTTAACTCCGTTTTACGAAACATTTGAGTAAAGCTGACTTCGATGAGTAATTTTTGTATAAAAAATAATTGTCGTGAATAAGCTTTGCATCTCGGACTGAAAGTGCTGAGTTGATGAACAATTTTTTATATGCATTTTTGTTTAAAAAAAATCGCAGTAACTTTTGTCATGGTGAAATTTTTATGTGCCAATGAAAATGGAATGTATTTTCAGAAAAAAATGTTTTCTTAAAACTTCAACAAGTTCGACTCTGTTAGACACGTCGGTGAGCAAAGCATTTCTATCTAGTGCTGTTTTCTATTTTGTGTTGTTTTTTGTTGCCGCACTTGATGTCACACAGTTAGCATTGGCACTGGTCAAATTTTCTGCTGTTCTGCTAGCCTGACAGTTGTTTTTCTCTTTGAGTTGAGCTTAGCTGAGCTTGTGAAACTCGCAGACGCAGCTCAAACTCTTGCAACTTGTGCTGCACTTGCTACTTTTGCGGTTTTATTGTTTTCCTTCTGTTTTTAGTCTTCTTTTTGTATTTTTTCAGGTAAAAACACAAAAAAAGGGAGCAAAAGGACCGAAAGGGGAAAAATATATGGAAACGCTCACTGAAGAAGAAGAATAGAAAATCAGCAGCAGCACCAGCAGCATTAAAACAGTAGTAGCCAGCGCTGCAGCTCAATTGTTGTGCAATTGTTGTAGTGGTGGTGGTTGAAGAAAAAGAGATTGCGGTGACAATGTAATCCGCCAAAATACCAGTTAACGGTAGTGGTAGTAGTGGTGGTGGTTTTATTGTCTAACGGGTATGTTTTCTCTTTAAAAACTTCAAAAACTTATGACTGGCTACCGAAACGGCAGAAAGAACAAAAAGAACGTGAGACAGAGAGAAAAATCAGTCAGTCAGTTAGTCAGTTGGCCGGTCGGCTGACACAACGATTGAGTTTGCAGCTAAAATCAATTGGATTTGCAGCAAATCATCGAGCAGAGAGCATTTACTTACGTACTGAACTTTGGACTGTTTTGAGTAAAATATAGTCTACACACCTTTTTGACGCTGTTGCCCTTTGTAGTGTTTGAAGAAAAATTTAAAAGAGGAAAGAAAGAACGGTGAGTGCTGTGGTGGTGGTGGTGTTGTTGTTTTTGGTAGGAAAGGTAAGTTGTGCTGCTGAAAAACACCGCAAACGACCGAACTTTGAGCAAACAACAGGTGAGTTTGTGTGGTGACAATCAGCCAGTGAGTCAGTCAGTTTGAGTCTGTACAGTCGGCAGCCAACAGTCACAGCCAACCACCAAAACTATGCTAAAGTCAGGTGTTTTTGTGCATACGTTTTAGCTGTGCGCACTTCCTCTGCAAGCAGTCAGTCAGCAAGTATAGGGGCAGTAAAATAATGGTGCATTTAACTATCACTAGTGCCTACGTACACATCACTGTGTCTTGCAGGTGCTTGAATGCTCTAAAATACTGTACTGCCGTTGACGGCAAAGTCAATCGGTGAAGTTGTTTCGGTTGTTTTCAAGTTGAAGGAAATACCTTGAATACTAATTAATTAGATTAGGACAACAAATTTTGGTATTTTTTAAACTACGTTTTTGCTGTGATTATAAATACACACTGTAGTTTACTGTGTAGTCTGGTATAAACAACAAACGGATGTCTGAACAATTGATATTGATATTAAATTTAGCAAACGTTGGAATGGCTAATTAAAATTAAATGCTCTGAATTTTGTAATTACCGCTTAGTGCAATGTTTATGAATATGTCTGTCCTTTATAATGTAAGAAAGTTATGAAAAGTCTAAACATTTGAGCGCGCAGAAGATTTTGACTGCGTCTTTATTACAGCATTTGCAGCAGTCACAGCGGCAATTGAAGTGCCACAGTGCACAAAAGCACAAACTCGAATTTGGCCAGCGAAGCGCATCTGCGAGTCTGTGCACTGTGTCTTTTACAACGACGACGACGACGACAGCAACAACAACGGAAAAGTCAACCCGGCGCGACAAGTGGTCAGTGAGAAGTAAGGGGAGCAAAGATAAAGAAAGCAAAAGAAGAAAAAAGACAAAAATGACAACTCTACAAGGTGATCTCAGAGGTGCTGAACAGATTTACGACACACTTTACAGGGTGCGCAATCTCGACTGACTAAACTGACTGTCTAGTCGGTACTAAACTCTAAAAATGTGCAACTTGAAATGAGAAAATACAGGAAACTAAAGACAAACAAAAAGCAATTGAAAGTAGTATTTGCACTTCCTAATATTTGCATAAATAGTAGAGATTTTAACTCTGTTTTTCAATACTGCAATTTATTATTAATCAATGTGTTTTAATATCTAAAAATAAATTATTTTAAATTGGTTTTTGCTGTTTCACATGCGTGTAAATTATAAAAATTGTAAAAATTGTAAAAACAAACTTGATTATTTTAAATACAAAATGAAAACAAATATTTGATATAAAAATCATGTTTACAAGTAATTAAAAATTGTTTTTTGTATTAAAATTGAAAGTTCATTGTTTGTGTTTAATTCAGTATGTTTCATTAAAAAATTGAAAGTTATTAAACTTAAAAATGCAAATGATTTTAAGTGCAACTGTAAATTTAGAACAAGTTCATATATAATTCTGCCAAGTGCATTTTTAGTCAAATGATTAGTCATTTAGTTAATTAGTGCATTTGCCATTGCTAGCAAAATTGTAGACAATTTACTCAATACACACAAGACAAAAGCAGTGGTCAAAACTTAAGTTTAGAAACGGCTGAACTTTCATTTTAGCGCAAACCACGTTTAAAATTTGATACATATGAATGAAGACGAAGTGGCAATGTTGTTGCACTTGTTTTCGCCTGCCCCAATTATGAAACAATCATTTAAAACATGAGTGCATTTAATAAAGAAGCAGAAGCACAGTACACGTACCAACACCAGCACGTTTGTCTAACGCTTTTTTAAACTGCAAACTTTGTAATGAATGCTGCAGGAAAGAAGAATAAATAGCGGTGACTCTATCTTTGGTGCTGATCTGGTTTCCTTTCACTTAGCTCACACACTTTTACTGTGCTCAGGTTTGATTGTACTGAGTGCTCTGCTTTGCCTTCCACCACCACCTCCACCACCTCCGCCGCCGCTCACTAATTGTGATCAACTGAGCATTAAGTGCAGCAGGTGTCAGCAGACTGTGCTGATAAAAGTTTATAACTCCGTTTGGAGTTGAAGTGGTCAACTGGCCAACTGTGACCAGTTGATGACCACCACCGCCATCATCATCATCATCACCACCACCGTTGCTGACGCTGGTTTACGCTAAAATTTGACTACTTTTTCGGGCAACTGCATTAGTGTAAAAATCGGACAGTAGACAGTAGTCAGTTGGTCGACGATTGAGCAGAAGTGAGAGAGAGAGAGAGAGAGAGAGAGAGAGAGAGAGAGAAAGAGAGAGAGAGAGA
>JAALOO010001740.1_pt1 | contig 13711 bp, 11 predicted proteins | sample 7257641 | NCBI WGS metagenome assembly JAALOO01 (sample SAMN14085613, study PRJNA598686) | mite metagenome | biome: ENVO:01001000; feature: ENVO:01001002; material: ENVO:01001226; isolation source: single female mite from University of Michigan culture on fish food culture... ... | reverse complement strand
AATTTTGGGTGCAATAGCCGAAATTTGTATAAATTTAATGTAAAATGAAAATTTATATGGAAACTATTAGAGACATGTAAAACTAAAAAGTTCGAGTGACGGTTGCCTTAAGGCGAGAATGAGTCGAATTTTCCATTTTATTGACTCTCGTATTATTCTTATATGAATTGTCTTTTTTCTGCCAACTCTTATAACTCAACTTCTAGAGTACCTAAAAGTTAGGTTGAAGTCTTAAACTAAAGTTTAAAAGTTGGTCTACAAAATAATGGGGGTTTTTAATTTTAACTGCTTTAGTTTTGTTTATATGAATATTTGAAGTTAGAAAACTTGCAAAATGTTGTTTTGACAAATTCAGATGTTCATAAAAACTAAACTAAAACAGTTAAAATTAAAAACCCCCATTATTTTGTAGAGCAACTCTTAAACTTTAATTTGAGACTTCAACCTAAATTTTAGGTACTCTAGAAGTTGAGTTATAAGAGTTGGCAGAAAAAGACAATTCATATAGGAATAATACGAGAGTCAATAAAATGGAAAATTCGACTCACTCTCGCCTTAAGTTGGAGAATTGAAACTTTTACCTGCAAAAACTAACTTAGATCATCATGCCAAACAAAGTTAAAAGTGAGTTTCTAAACTTTTTACTTTTCTACTTTTTCCTTACCTTTATTTTTTTTATTAAAAAGTTGAGATTTTACTTCCGACCTTTTTGTCTGTCAATTAAAATCACTTTGGGGCAAATTGAAAACTTTTCAGTTATAAAGTAAAACCTGATTGAAACCCACTGCAGTCAAATTAAAGTAAAAGCAGAAGTAAGCGCTGCTAACACAAAAACTGTATTTTCAAAAGTTAACAGTAAAAAGCAAAAACTTTTATATTTTTTGAGTTGGAAAAAAACAAACAAATTGATACAGAATCGTACCATTTGTAAAAACATTATATTTTTGTAGCATTTATTGACTTTTTGTAAAGAAATTTTTACCTTTAAGTGTCAAGTTATTATTTTGTTGATTAATTTTGACACTCCTTTTTCTAATATCTTTCTACTATAATTTAGAAAAAAAAGATTTCTTTGTGTGTAGTGCTTTTGATTTTTAAGACAACAAAAATATTTTTAGTTCACAAATGAACTGCTGGTATTTGGTGAGAGGAAGAAAGGAGTAAGACTGTTTGCCCTAAGGAATTCAAAAACAATAGCAATTTTCTGTTGTTGCTAAATAAAAGTGAAAACTGTTAATTTGAGTGAAGCTTTTTGACACACAGAATAAAGAAAAAAATTTTCAAGCACTAAATTACTTTTGTTGTTTTGAATTGCCATCAAATTATTGTCAAAATTAAAAACGAGTTGTTGCAAGTAAGTTTTAGTTAAAAGTTTATTTAAAACGTATTACGGTTATTTGCTATTCATATAGCAATGTGCGCATTTCTTTAGAGATTCACATTGTTGCATAACTGTTTATTTCAAAGCTGCCGTTTTGTTTACGCAAAAGTGTTTTTACATTTTGTAGTTTTAAAAAACTGAAACTTGATACCGTTTTGCCTATTGAACCATCAAATATGACTTAGTGATTAAAGATCAGTAACTTACCATTGCCGTCAGCGACATTTTCCTCCTCCTCTTCATTGGCAGCGTCTTCTCCGCCTTTTTTAGTCACCACTTCCTGGTCAGCAACCAGTGGATTCGGCACCGGTAGTAGCTCCTGATCGAGGGACTCGTCGAGTTCCACCGATGAGGACAGTGCTGAACGAAGGGAAGAGAAGGTGTCGGGGTAAAGCCACGCATGTGTTGCCGGGCTGAAGAATATCAATGCACAGAGGAAGAGAAGAAGGCATCGTAGGGTAGTTGTGTTGATGGTGGTAGTAGACGTAGATGATGGCATTTTAAAGGGGAAACGGTAAGGACCAGTTTTAATTAATTCTACTCTGTGGTCATTTTGGCATCTTATTCTTTCAGGCAACCCTCTCTTTCTCTAAAGCTGGCGAAGCACACAAGTGCGAAAAGGAGCGCTCACATGGCCTGTGTGATGTAGATCTCTTCACTTCTGCTTGCTCACGCACTGCACGCCTGACACTGAATGATTTGTGTTTGCAGTTGAGCTTCGCACCTCGTTCCAGATGGTCCGTTCAAGCCGACAACTCAGGCTTACCTTTCGCCGACGGAACAGATTGCACTAGTGTGGTAGGGTAGAGGCATGCTTCCAAAGGAAAGAGAGAGAGAGAGGGAAGGGAAGGGGAGGAGGGTGCATGCGTGCAGAGGAGGACTGGTCATTGGGAAGGGAAGGAGAAGGTGGTGGCGGTGGTGGTGAAGGAAAGAGCCAAAGTCAATTCACTTGGAACAAATTGGCGTAATGAAGTGATGAACATATAAAGCAGTCAGATGCCAGCCAGAAGGGGAGCTGAGCGATCTCTTCTCCCGTAGGTGACAGATTTTATTTCCATCTCTCGCTTTCTTCCCCCGTTTTTTTTCTCCTTTCTCTCCCCCAAACACGGTCTTTTGTTCTTTTGGCTGTCTGCTCTCAACTGTTCTCCATTGTAGCTGTCTGTTTCTAGCTGTTGTCCTGTTGTAGCTGACGGGGACTAATTTCAGCTTTTTTGTCCACCGCTTTTTCACCGAAACTTTGTTCTCACTATCTGTCACAGTGCGGCACCAACTGACACCAACTGGCCGCAATGGATGACTTTACCGAGGGAGAAGGAAAAAAAAGAGAGACATTTTCACTAATCCAAGTGACACACCGGGCGAGGTTCAATTAGGATAATTAGATGATATTAGCAAAATATAATAATAATAGCGCAAAAAACATATTGTTATAAATGGGATTACATTTTACTTTTAGAGAAGAGGCAGAAATATGTCTTTGCCTACTACTAACATTTCATAAAATACATTTTAAATCTTTTGTTTGACAACAATAAAAAGCCATATATTGATATAATATTTTAAATATAGCGAAAGTGAATGTAAAAAATTTATATTAAATTTTGAAAATAAATTATTTACGTTACTTCAGTAAGTACCTTAAGTGAAGCAGTTTTGCTACCAAACCTCATTTTTACCAAATAAAAATCCACCACTCGCTCAATACGACTTCGTTACCGACAACCGTAAATTGTACGTGCCCAGTCAAGTGTAAGATCAAAAGTGGCTGAAATAGATACAAACGAATAAAATTTATTGAACCATTTTTAAAAAACATTTGTTGTCCAGTTTTGCTTTTTAACAGTGATCCAACAATTTCAAATTTCCATTTTTAGCACATAAAATGTTTGTAAATTACAACTAAAAATTAAAAACTTTTTAATTATTTGAAGTTAATTAGTATTGTGAAAAAATGTAAACAAAACGTCAAAAATTTTAATGAAAAAAATGATAGGTTTTCAAAAACAAAATCATTAAACTGACAATTTTTGTAAGTAAATAAAAACTGTTAATTTTACATTTAATGAAAACATTTAATAAAACTATAAAAATTCATATGTTTAGTCATTTTACTGAAAAATATTTTAAATCTTGGTATATATTTTTTGGTTTTAAAAACTGTCACAACTCTACTTGTTTTTTGTTAGCTCTAACATTTTTTTTGTTTCATCGTTTCTTCATTTTATTTTCAACAAACACTGAATTTTCTGACCGTCGGAAAATTCCATTCTCAGTTTTGCATCTCCTAGCAATACGCTTTGTCGCCTTGTTGAAAGCACTTGTGTTGCTGTCATTTGCATTTTCTCATTACACCTCAGTAAATGTCCTAGAAGTGATAATTAAATTGAGTCACTGCTAGTGCGCTTGAAGTTGCATTAGTCTAGGGGTCATTTAACAAAAAGGTTCTTTAGAGAGGTGAAAATTAACGATTAACAAAAAAGACTATTGTTATGCACTAGTGAGAAATGATGCAGAAAAGCTTAGAAAAAACTTATTTGTTTAAAAATTAAAAAGTCGGAAAATACTTGATTATGTTAATTGTTTGTGCGCACCTATTAACTTTTGAATGTTTTCAAACAGTTAGCAAATTAAAAAACTGTAGTAAAAATATTTTAATGGCTTAAAAATTGATTTTTCAACTATTGACCTCAAGTTTGTTAGAAAATCACTTTTGCTGTATTTTCTCTCATCTTTCTTTTATGTCTGCTTATCATTCAGCGCACACATTTTGAGGCAGTAATCACTGGATCGACAAAATGTCCTGGCACATGACCTGATCGTGCGATGGGCTAATGCCTTCTTTGTGGTCAAGAAAAAATAGTAAAGTTGTCAAAAAATCAATCAATAAAATGTAAAGATTCAATTTTCAATTTAGTTTAGCATGTGTAATTATTAACTCAATAAATTTTAACTTTTCTATGAATTCTATGAATTCTTTGTTGTTAAATTTTGAGTAAACAAAAAATGTTAATTATTTTGGGATTAGTTCAAATGTAATTACATTGTTTACATCAAACAATTGAAACATACATTATAATCTGTGTGTCTAATAAGTTGTGCAATCAAATTTATTTGGTTCATTATTTTTAAAATAAAAAATTTTAGTTGTTTCTTCCTAAAAACTTTTGGTTCTAACTAATTTTCTTTTTTTTTTTGTTCAAGTACTCTTTTTGGTGCTCCACAGTATTATGTCCTTTTTTCAAAAGAGTCTGAAGACTTGCGTGACTTGAACCAGATAAATGGCACTTGTAGTTTTAATATTAAACGTTAAAAAGTCATCTAAAAATAAGTGTTTATCAAAAACCAAGTATTATAATTTATTTCAAGCATTTTACAGCAAATAAAACAAGCGTCCTCTGAAGTGCTAAACGTGTTATCCGTTTGTTTGATTTTGGACTTTGGGCGCCTCCATCGTCGCCGGTCCTGAGCTTTCACTGGTTTGTATGAGTATGACTGAATAGGAGAGCATAAAGGAGAAAAATGTGGTGATGTACGATCGGTGAAGGTGAAAGATGCCGAATGGACTCATTGTCATGTTTTCCGCCAGTGATGTCAGAATGTTCAGCTGACTGGCCACCAGGGTGGTGTCTACCGAGTGCTCTCCACTGCCTTCCTCCGCCTGGCACACCGCCAGGTAGAGCCTCTCCTGGAACTGCGAGTTGACCTCTTTGGTAGTCTCGTAGGCGTAGCTGGAGACGAGGACCATCGCTATAAGCACTACCGCAAAAACGAGAAAACCAATGACGCTAATGAAGTACGTTGAGCCAAAGTCGGCAAAGAGAAGGCAAAGTGAGGCGATGCAGACTATGGTCGCATTGAGGATGACCACAAAAATGGCCGGCCCCAGCAGGTACGACAGTCGACAGATGACCGGACCGAGGATCATTAGCCGGCGGATGTACAAAGAGAGGTTGCCTGTCTCGCCGGTAGTTCGGATGATGTGGGCGATTGAAAAGTTGATGTAAGCAATGGAGGTCACCGGGGACGAGAGGGAGTACATATTAAGGATGTTCTCCAGCCAGCGATCCCACTGGATGGCATTGAAACGAGTGTAGAGCAAGAGCTGAAAGATTGAAGAGAGCATAGCAATGATGACGCCCTTCAATTGCGCATGTAAACAAGCATGGGATCAGTCATTTTGGTAAAAAATCAAAGGCATACAGTACCTGAACGAGGGCAATTCCCGTGCCAATGCGATGTTCTGCCTCACTGTCAAGCAGTGGGTAAAGGTCATTTCGAAGTAGCTTGATCAAAGACCTCGACACGGCACCCATGTAGAGGTTCAGTATGTAGCTGAAGCAAAAGTACACAAAGAGTGAGAAAAAGCGAATGTAGTCGACCAGCGGAGTGAGCGCCTTCTGACCGAGGAAGGCCGCATCGTTGGAGGAGGAAGTTGCACCACTGTTGGAGTTGTGCTGGGAACCGTCACTTGCCGCTGATGCTTGGCCAGAGGGTGAGGTGGGCTGCGTAGACACGTAGAAGGTGTAGTAGCTGAAGGCAAATGCGGCCGCATTCCACGAGATGAGCACCAGCTGATAGAACGGAGACAGTGGGCGACTGGGTGTGGAGGCGCCGAAGTAGGAGATGCCCATCAGGTGATGAACTATTGTAACAGAAAACCGTTAGTGATAAAAACAGTGTTTGCATATGTCTCCTACCAAAGAATAGATTACACAGTCCATTATCCTGGTACTTGGTCTTGGAGTGTTCCTGATGTTTGCATGTGCCGCCGCCGACATGGTCAGGTGAAACGCGAGGTGTTGAGGGAATGGAATTTAAGTTGGATATTTTCGGCACTTTGAACATTTTATTTTTGTCTGCAGCTATTGAGTGCATTCAATTGAAAGTGTGATCGATTCCCCTGCTGACAGTCACATTAGAAGGTGCACTGCAAATGACTGCTAATGAATAAGTAAAACTCCAATTAAGTCTGTCTGTAAGTCAACCTTCAGTTCTCGCCGTATTCAGCTTGATTAAAGTTTAATTGTTGATATCAGTATTATATCAATTTGATGAGAAAATACATTGCAAACTTTTAGCAAATGAGTTCAAAGAACTGTTGACTAAAGTGAATAAACAAAACTTGGTAGCAGGTAAACAAATGCCGAAACAATGACCAATCGAAGCGTGGAACACACATGAAAAAAACCGAAGTCGACTCCAAATGAACGTCATTTGGCAGACGAGGGAAACACAAGCAAGGACAAACAAAATGAGACAATTTTTGAGTAAATTTTAGCTAAATGTCTATTAATAAAAGAAATTAAAATTTGTTGAAAATTGCCGCAAGAAAATTGACACAGATAGCTGCCAAGAACTTTACGCAAAAAATGCACTTTCGACTGAGATCAGAATGAAGTGAGCGCAAGAATAGATCTGCTTAGAAGAAAAAAGTGCGTTTGTAAAAGAAGAAACAAAAACTGAAAGTAAACAATTTGAATGAGAATTTAGTAAAACTGTCGGTTCCTTATAAACAACACTATAAGGGATTAGTTTGGAAGCGTTTCATATCATTTTATGGGTTTACATAAACGTTATTTTAAATGCATAAACCATTGTATATTTTTGTCATAATAATTTGAAAGTTGAACAATTTATATTTTTCAAAAAAAAATAAAAAAATTGAATGAAAATTGTTTTAATTATTAGGTGAGTAATCAAGTATTGAAAAAAATTATTAAAATTTTTTTAAATTGTTGTACAATGTAATAAAACTAAACAGTTTTCCCTCGTTACTTGCCGAAGCTCACATTGCATGATATTTACATTATAGCCAGACCGTTTCGATTTTTCTGTGTGTTCTATTCTAAGACGTTGATATATGAAAACGAGCTTCAATTTGCCTCAGTTTAATTCCAGCGTTTGCTGTCGTTGCAAAACATTTACCATTTAGTCTGTTCACAATGCTGTTTTTTATTTTTAGTTTTTTTCTTAAAAATCAGCAAAAAAATTAAGTAACAAATTGAGATAATAAATTTTCAACTTATAAACAAGAGTAGTTAAATAGTACTTTTATTTTTTATATTTTTACAAAATTTTAATATTTGATGACAAAACATTTTCAAGAAGTGTAATTTAACAAAACCAAACATTTGATATTTATTTGTTTACAAAAATTATGGATTTTTAAACGTCAATTTTATACAAAAAGTTCTAAACTAGGTACATTACTTTTTTTGAAGAAAACAAAAAAGCAAAATTAATTAGGCTTTTAATTGTACCTTAGCAAAAACTCACTTTTGTTTTTTAAAAATCAAAATTTTAATCTGATTTTTTAACCTGAACCATAAATTTTCCTTACCTTCATTGTCTTTACTACGAATTATTACACTTTTAGCTAATTAATTTAATTTAATTGCAATTTTTGTAAAAGCATAGTTTTGTTGCATTTTTCAGAAGACATTAAAATTGATTGCCACCACATTAGAGGTGGAGGTGGCAGAGGATAATTGTCAACCTTAATGACTAGTTCAAGAATATACGTTTTGAAAAATGAAAACTTTAATTACTGCTGAGTAATTTACTAGAAAAGTTGAAGCTAAATATATTAATTAATTGTCACGAAAAATGAAAATAACAGAATGCTTGTCAAGTTGAAAACATTTTGTTATTTCAAATCTGTCGGAAAAGGCGTCGTCCTCTATTGGCAGCCATTGGAGATGCAGTGTGTAACAAAAAACTCATCCTGAAAAAAGAACTCTTGAAAACTGTACATGTACACTGCTGTACACAGCAGCGATGCGAAACACTGCACTCGCTGAAATTGCTACTGAATGACGAAAGGGGAATCCGCCCAAGAATCGCGTCAGCATGAGATGCACAATTCAATAGAAGATGGGCAACAAAGGCTGACTGAAATGACTCACCGGCTTGATGAGTTAACTGAAATGTTTGTTGATATTTTGTTTTCTGCATACTAATTGAGTACATTATTCAATGAAACGGTAGTTCATTCAGGTGCCATTCTCCAAATACCAGCTGTCCACTTTCCCGCTTAATTACTATGGACGATGTCTATGAATGGGCTGCCGTACAACTGATGGCCTTGTTTTGAAACTGAAGCCTTCACCTTCAAAACAGAATCTTCCAGAGGGACACTTTCATCTGGTTTCGCCCTTTCACTAATCTCTCTTTGAGGTAATTAATTTGATGAGCCAGCTAGACCAGCAGTCGATGAGCACCGTGACGCACCGTTGCTTTGCAACACTTGCGGCAAGGGAGGATGCCCTAATCACGTGTTTGTTGTTGTGATTGCCTCTCGTTGCAGCAGACGCCGCCTCTGCCTCTGCCGCTTTGTACAACTCTGGGCGACTCAATTGGCACTTTTCCGCGGCATTTCAGCCATTGTGCCGCATCGTTTGCCACATCCCGTTTCTCTTCTCTTCTGTTGTCCCTTCAGTGCCCTTCTCTTCTTCCCACTTCTTGCTCACTGCACTCCTTTTGTCTTCTACACCAAAACAGCAGCAGCGACACTGTTGTTTTTCTCTTTTATATGGTGGAAGCCGGTGTATCCCAATTCGGTAGCCACGGTGGCTCCCAACACTTTCTCCGCCTGACTGGCTGACTGACTGGCTGGCGGCGGTCTTATCTTTCACTTAGAATCACTCTCACGTTCTCCTTTCTCCTAAGACTATCACAGCGGCACTACCACAGCGGACTGGCTCAACGGCCACCACCACCACCACCAAACACACACACACAAGTCGCCTGACTTTGCATCTGCCAATCGTCTGACAGCACCAGCAAAATAATAACCAGCCCCACGCGGCGGTGTACACAACACACGCACATACCAAGAACACACAGAGAGTCGCTCGTCATTGTGACCAGCGCCGGTACACAATTATCATTCAGCTTGCTTCTGGTATCCCTTGCGAACCTTCGAACTCTGCTACATTTTTGCTACCATCATCATCATCATCACCGCCGCTATCACCACCACCATCTCCACCATCATCGCCATCATCTCTTCGTAATCATGCTCCGTCATTGGCGGCTCGCTCTCTGCTGAGCACGCAGAGAACACTTTACTCCGTTGCCTGAAAATGAATCCAATAGGCTCGTAGATTAACAGCTTTCTGTGCAGGGAGAAGTACCTAAGTTCAAAAGGGTACAACATTAAAGCGGACAACATTTCTTGAACTTTTAGCATCAGATTTCGAATCAACCGAACAAACTGCATCGATCAACAACGTACATAAGTTTATTTTCTTAACAATTTGAACAGTGCTCGCTATTTTTTCTGCCTTTCTGTGATCAATACTATCTCGTCAACAAAACACACAACTTACACGCACACATTCGAACCATGGCTCTAATTCCAATGGATCAGGTACTGTTTTTTTGCGATCAAATTCCATGTGATTCCATTTTTTAACTCTTCTTTTATACAGGTTTTTTTCATTCTCGCACAAGTAACTGCATTGCTTTGTGCTCTACTTTATCGCTATTGGGACAATCTTAATCGGCCCATAGAACTTGACAAGCCACCCAATGACCGCGAACAGTCCAAAGCCGCTGCCAAAAGAAGCTTGGCTCTTCTTTTGATGACAATACCTGGATTGGCTATTGTTTACCTGTGCTATGGAAGGTAAACAAACATATTTTTATTTTTAGTTTCACTAAACGCTGTTTTCCATCAATGCATTTATTTTTGAAATGTACAAGTTAATGAGTGCACTGTACTTTAGCACAACCAGCAGTCTCATTAGCATTCAAAATTACTTGGGAATTTTCCCTAATCGGATTTATTGACTTGCACTTGCGATTAGTCTGACGACTTTACTAATGAAGTGCTTTTCCCTTTTACGCCATCAGTTTGATGCTACACCTCGTTCTTCAAGCCACCGTCTGCTACCTCGCTCTACTACTAGTGCCCGCCCAATTCATTCACGTCACTACACTTGCTATTGCTATGACTCACTTGTCATACCTTCATTTGGATCGACTTCTCGGTGATCAAGTCGTCACCTCAGTAGACATCACTGCGTAAGTGTTGTGCAAATGTTTGTTTGCAAATGCACTAAATATGAACTTTTCGCTCTTTTCAAAATCTCTGTAGTCCTGTAATGGTCCTGGTTCAGAAGGTCACCTCGGTGGCCTTTGCTCTCTACGACGGTCAGTACCGAGCAAAGAAGAGTGACCGTCTGCTGAGTGACGATCAAAAGGGGTTGGCCATCACCGCCGTACCATCAGTGCTGGAGTACGCCGCCTATGTCTTCAACTTTCAGACTGTCATCTGCGGTCCGCTTGCCTTTTACGGCGATTTCATTGCCTTCATTGACGGAACCAAAATTAAGAGGGCCGGCCTGAAGCGGTACCCAAGCGCCCGGAAAGCAGTGGCCACCAAACTGGCCTTCACCATTGGCTGCGCCATAATGATGGTCACCTTTGTGCCCATCTACCCTCCCACCTTACTGACGGCGCCTGCATTCGCTGAGAGGTCATTTCTCTCCAAGCTGATGCTCATATACTGGGTGGCACTGGCTGCCCGAATGAAGTACTACTTCGCCTGGACGCTCAGCGAGGCAATCTCCAATGCCTCAGGGCTGGGATTTTCCGGTGTCGATGAGAAGACGAAGGAGCCTGTTTGGGAGCTGATGAACAACATTGACATTGTTGCTTTTGAGGTTTGTAAACTGATATTTACTGAAAAGACTTTACTAACGTATTTGACCTTGAACTTTCAGAACTCTTTTAATCAACGCGACGCATTTCAAGTCTGGAACCGGACTACGGAAATATGGCTTCGTCGAACCGCCTACGATCGGTTGCCGCCTAAATATGCGCTCTTTATCACCTACATCCTCTCGGCCATTTGGCATGGCTTCCACCCTGGTTACTACCTCACCTTTCTTCTGGGCGCCATTTTCACCGTTGCGGCTCGCGTTTCTCGTCGCTGTCTTCGCTTCCGCTTCTTGGCGTACGGCGAAAAGTGGTTCACCTTTTACCACCTTCTAACTTGGATCACCACCAAAATTGCCCTCTCCTATCTCGTCATTCCCTTCATCTTGTTGGAATTTTTCATCTCAATCAAGGTCTACACTGAGGTGTACTTTTTTGCCCATCTCGTCGCTTTCGCGTTGATTTTCGCCCTTCCACTAGTCTTTCCACCTCAAAGAAGGGACACTGCTGCTGATGACAAGGTGAAAAAGCCTACTAATAGCGAAAAGGAGGCCACTGTTGGACTGAAATACCTACAGTAAAGACTGACTGTTTAGCACAAATGAATGAATGTGATTGGTATACTCATTAAGTTAATCCACTTTTTCAGTATGTTATTTGTTTCACTTCAGAACATGGCGATGTTTATTTGTATAATTTTTTAAAGTAATTACGCGATGCTCAATGCCCATTCTTCTCTATGATTTTGTAACTAAACTTGACTGCTAACATCAAAAAGGCGCAGTAGTAGAGGATGATCTGCAGAACAGAGTTTACTTTGGCAACATTAAAATTGCCACAATTAGTTTCGGATTTTTCCGCTTGAAGAAACTGAAAGTAGTTTAGCAGTTTCACCTTTTTCGCCAACATGCGCGGTTCAGTGATTCGAAATTGAGCAGCGTAAATGGCGGGTGCAGACACGTCGAGGTGCTGATAAATGTAAATTAAGGGCGACAGAAAGGACTTTACAAGGGAAATCTGTACAGCTGTAATGATAAAGTACAGGAGGATTTTCTCGGCAAGCAGACAGCGGTAGAAGTACATGTTAATTAGTACATTAAAAAGTACAACTATCACTGTCATCTGGTGAATGATCTTTCCGTTGAAGCGCCGTACAAAGTGGGCTATTCGACTGTGCTCTCGGTAGAAAAGCGCCAAAAAGGTTACCAGGCGATGCTGGTCTAGGCTGTCGTTCTTCGAAGTTTTCAGCAGGCTTTGATTCAGGTACTTCAAGTGAAGACTATTGAATACTGATTGGGTAATTAGTGATAGCGTGAAAAAGATAATAATTTTAAGTGCATTGAAGGAGGCATAGCCGAGCAACAGTAGCTCGATAAACGCCAGAAAGCATGCTTGGCTGGAGTTCTGATAGAAGTAGTGCTTGGTGAAGTAGTACAGAAGGAAGGCGGCACAGGATAAACCTAAAAAGAGATTAATTTACTTTACAAGATTTTTTGTAATGGCCACCACTCACCAAGCGCCACAACGGCAAGAAAGTAGATCCACTCAATGAGAATAGTCAACAGAATTATTTTGATTCTCGTTTTGCTGGAAATTAATCCAAAGTGCTTTAACCGTCTTTTGTGAAACTTGGCACTCTTCACTTTGAGCAAGTTATTCAGACTTTTGAGCAAGTTTCTTGGACTGTGAGACACCGGACGAAGCTCAGGGTTTAGCGTAAAGAACCGTCGCCCATTGACCACTACCAGCTCGTAGAAAAATCGAAGAAAGTACTCTTCAGTTTTGTCCTCGATGATGTGATCGACGGCCATTTCCAGCAGTGAGACGGGCGACGCGAGCATGGCATTGACACTGTCGTAGACCTGATCACGCAGCAGACCGGCCAGAAGAACATCGTAGTAAAAGTAGGCCAACTTGTCGGTGATGATCGAGTAGCTGCCGATTAGGTGGCGAGCTGACTTAGTAATTTGGTAGGAGTAGAAGAAGAGACGCCAGCCAAAGTCAGGTCGACTGGTAAAGGATTGCAGTGAGCACTCCTGCTTTTTGGCAATTTTGGCGGCTAAAAAGGCTGACAGGGAAAAATGACTGGTCAATGAAACTATTCGCTTTGAGATGTTTAATTTGGGAAGTTTCATTTTGCTGAATTTCAATTTTAAAAACTTCTAGTTCAATACAATTTTACGGTTCATTTGAAAGACAAGTGAAAGTAAGAGTTAGATTCTGTTTGTCTACAAACACAGGCAGTACCGGTTGAAAGACTTTATTTTATTACGGCAGTTTCTATAGAAACTTGCTCTAGCTTTGTTTGCAAAAAAAATATAAAATGTACACGTATTTTTAATTTCACAAAAATATAACAAAAAAATCAAAACTAATTGTGGCGGGTGGATTTGCCACCGCCAAGTATGTAAGTTGTCCGCCTTAAGCAGACGCGGTCGGGAATCGGTAGAAGTGTGTATGTATTGAGGATAAAGGTTCCCGTAATGGAGGGAATGGATAAGGGTAAGGGAATGAGAGATTGGTGAGGAAGAAGTGGAGAGAGTCTCTCTAGGGATTGGGGATGAGGATGGCCTGGAAGAGGATGACCATGCTCTATCGCGGTGTGTGTGGATTAGAGCGCACGAGCCATCTCGCATGTGGTGCTAAGGGGTGGAGTCTATCGCAGTG
>JAALOO010001738.1_pt1 | contig 13712 bp, 15 predicted proteins | sample 7257641 | NCBI WGS metagenome assembly JAALOO01 (sample SAMN14085613, study PRJNA598686) | mite metagenome | biome: ENVO:01001000; feature: ENVO:01001002; material: ENVO:01001226; isolation source: single female mite from University of Michigan culture on fish food culture... ... | reverse complement strand
ATAGTTTTCATCACTTTTGAGCTTCTTTTCGTAAGCTACTCTCTTTTCCGGCTAATTCACGTGGCCGTCTTCTTCACCAACGCCAGCATAGTGGGCGCCCTTGTCGAGGGCCTCCACAGCAGAGAGGTGGTAAGGACACAGCTGCTTTCGGTCTTGGCCACGGTTCGCAGCAGTTCAAAGTGGCGACGGCGGCCTTTTGCTCAGGCGGATGCGGAAAAGGTGCATAGCTTTTTGGCGGAGCACAACACCATCTCCGCCTACATCATGGTGGGCAATCAGCAGTTGTGGGGCCGTGTCATGGCCACCTTCCTACTGACCCAAGTACCCATCAACGTCTACGCACTAAAGGTGTTTATCTTCAGCAGTCGAGGGATGATGGAGTTAGCCGTGCTGCTCATCGTTCTCATCATTCAGCTAATCGCCTTTGCCTCATCTATTCTGCCACTCGCCTTCACTTCTCGAGCGCTTCATGAGCCACAAAATCGGCTGATAGCACTGCAGCCGTATCTGACTGGTCCTCGATGGACCAGGCTTAAATTAAAGTTGGATGATCTCAAATGTCGGCTCAGCTGTGGGCCGAAGATTGCCGTGACAATAGGGCCTGCTCGGGAGGTCACCGCGACGACTGTATTTGAAGTAAGGAGGACAGGTAAAAAGAAGTAAAAATTCAACCGAGAATTGAGTACATTTTTGAATTTCTTTCGACAAACCATTTTCAACAATACCCCACATGCAATATCAATTCTGTGCGCGAAGACCCTAAAAATGGCGTCAAAGTTGTACCTTTGACTGTACAATGAATTTTTTTTGTAAATTTTCTGCACCTCTCTGAAAATTTTTTTTGTACAGTCAAAAGTACAACTTCGACTCCATTTTTAAGGTTTTCGCGCACGGAATTGATATAGCATGTGGGGTACTGTTGAAAATAAATTGTCAAAAAGAATTCAAAAATGTACTCAATTTTCGGTTGAATTTTTACTTTATTTTACTGGTTCTCCTTAGCTTTCTTGAAAGTTTAAATGTTTTTATTTGTAACTTTTTTTATTTTAGCTACTTGGTTTTTATCTTGCTTTTCTGATGGTCGTTTTCAGTCAACAGATGAAAAAAGATCAACAAATGTAAATTTTAAACATTTTCAATCATTTTATTTAAAACTAAAGCCAATAAAAAAATAACATTTGTAAAAATTGTGTAAAATTATTTTGCCAATCAATTGAGTGCATATTTGCTCAAGAACGCTTATCTTGCAAATGCCAAAGACAATAGTCAAAAACAAACAGATAAACAGGAAAGTAAAAAGTACTAAAACAAAAGTAAAGGCCAATCAATATTCGACAAGACAATCCAACAACAACTTGACAAAAAACCAGTGCAATGAGGATTAATTTTTTATTAACTGCCAAACGGAAATGAAAAGTGCTGGTGGTGGCATGCAGAAAAGAAAGTACGAGATTTAGGCACTGTAAAACTTTACAGTTAAAATTTTGCAAAGACACCTTTTCTAAACATTTTGTAATATTATTTATAGCCTACTCAGAATTACACAGTAATCGCCACCGGTAATTTACCAGCAAAAGATGGGCTTATCACTATTACCCCTTACCCGATGTTTCTACCATCAAACTCGGCAAGTCTTTGACCGGCCACTCTCTTTTTGGATTGCCTACTACATTGATCTAGCAGTGTTTGTCTACGGAACAGGCCGACTCCTTTTTCTGGCCATCGTTCTCGACAGCCCAGCACTAGTGTCTCACTTTAGGACAATTGACCCAGCTGTGGCCAGCCTCTCTGCCGTGGGCGGCTCTTCCTTTCTGATGGGCTTCATGTGGATCTTTGAGGTGTTTCACGTTTTTTGCCGAATTTCTCTGGCGCGAATCAACGTAGAGTCATGGCATTTTTGTTTTTTGTGAGCAGTGGTCGTCCAGCTTCAGGACAACTACTATCGCTGTGCTCTCAATCCGACACTGCAGAAGAGGTTTCGGCAAAGAATTGCAAAAAAAGATGATTCGAAAATTAAACTCATCGTTTCCCCTTTTGATTTGGATTACTCCTCGATTCGTCCTCAAGTTAACCGTGTACGCTGCTGCTCGGCTTCTGATGTGGATTCGTTTTGAGAATGTTCACCAGCGTCGTTTCTTCAGTAGACGGCTCATCAAGGCCGATCTGCCAAGGTTGTCGCCGACCGTCAAGCGACGAACAGTGCTGGTGATAATGGGCGCAGATAAGATCACAGCAGTGACTCAGGCGTGGATTGGTAAGTATAAAATAGATTTGTTTTATAAAAAAACCAAGCAGTTTAAACAAAAAAATTGCAGAACTCACCATTCTTGCCATTATTTGGGCTTTTAAAGATGAATTTTTCTTCAGCAACTATCCAGTTTTCAACAAGGCTCTGATGTCCATCGAACTGTCCTTCCTTACCTACACTCTTTTCCGACTCATTCACGCTGCCATCTTCTTCTCCAACGCTAGCATGGTGGCCGCTCTGGCAAATGGCCTCCACAGCAGAATGATAGTGAAAACCTACCTGCTTCCGGTCTTAGCTAAGGTTCTCAAAAGCTCAAAGTGGCGACAGCGGCCTTTTGCTCAGGCGGAAGCAGAAAAAGTGTACGCCTTTCTGGCAGAACATAACACCACATCTGCAGTAATTATGCTGGGCAATCGGCAGTTGTGGGGCCGTGTCATGGCAACTTTCTTACTTACAAATGTGCCTTGCAATGTTCACGCTCTCAGTGTGATCATTTTCAGCAATCGGAAGTTGAAAGAGTTGACTGTGCTGCTCATCGTCCTTGTCATTCAGTCGATCGCATTCGCCATATCAGTACTGCCTCTTGCCTACACTTCTCGAATGCTTCACGAACCCCAGAATCGACTAGTGGTACTTCAACCGTACCTGATTGGGCCTCGATGGACAAGGCTTAAGCTGAAATTGGATGACCTCAAATGTCGGCTCAGCTGTGGGCCTAAAGTTGCAGTGACAATAGGTCCAACTAAAGATCTGGTTTCAACAACTCTGGTCGAGGTAATTCGGACCGAATTATTCGGTTTTACTGAAAGTTTGTTTTTACTTATCTGTGTTTTTTATTTTAGTTAATTGGCTTTTATGTTGGCTTCTTGCTGGTCGTTTTCAGTCAGCAGATGGAGAAGGATCGACAGTTATGAAAGTAACATGTCAATTTTCGTACAATTAAAACAGTTTTGTGCTAAATGATTGGCCATCAATCAACAGCTCAATTAGCAAATAAAACTAAAACGGACATATGGAGTACGTTTAAAAACAATTAGTTATTGTGAAACCCCTTTTGGAAGAGCCCGGGAACTCAAATAAAACCCTGCATGACAATCCATAAGAGTGCACCGTTCAAAACGATATAAATTTTTAATTGTTAGTACAATCAATGATAAATTATAAATGACTGCCTTTCAAACTATCTTGTTTGTCAAGTTTTTTTCTTGGAAATATTTTTAGAAAACATGTTTTTTTCTTTTTCGGTGATTAAAAAACGATTGTATCTTCAGTACAAAAACGTCAGTTTTCAATTTTACAAAAAAAACAAAAAATGAAATTCAACTCCGTTTTTGAGGTTTTCTCTCGAAGTTTCTACACCTTCAGCAAGCAGTTTTTGGATCGCCAAAACAGCTACTTTTGGCCTGCCTACTATTTTGACCTGGCCATTATCATCTTTTTCTCTCCTCGACTTCTGTTCGTCATTTACATTCTCCGATGGGGCCGAGAACAAATTCCAAGCTTAAGCACCTTTGACCCAGCGGTGCACTTTCTTTCTAAAACCGACTTTACCATGGTAATGCTCATGCTCGATTTCGCCCTCTTTCACATCTTTTGCAAGTTTTGTCTGGCATCAGTCAGAAACGTCAAAACCTCTAATTGGAACTTCTGGCGACAGTTGACTGTACGACTTCAAGATGACTACTACCAAAGTCGTTTGACTGGAGAAGAGCTGGAATTAGTCTGGAAAAACAAAGCCAACTTGTTGAAAATGAAATACTCTTTGATCACTACACTTTTCTTTCCAAACTGGGTGTTAACGTTAGTTGCTCGCCTTATTGTCTGGGCTAAACTAGAAAACGTCGACCAGAGCCGATTTGAAAACATTTCAAAACTAAACGAACTTCCGCATATTTCTTTGGCCATAAAACGAAACGCCATTCTACTGATGCTCCTCATCGACCAACTTGTCTTATTGGCTCAAATTGGAATCGGTAACAAATTGGTATTTTCTACCTTCACAAAACTGAAAAACCTTTTTTTAATCCCTCAGCCATTATCACCCTCTTTGTCCTCTACGCCTTCCGTTTTGAACTCTTCCTTACGCCCACCTACCGCTGGTACACTTTGGTTTGGTGTTTGAGTGAAACGACCGTCGTCGTGTACTCCCTCTTTCGACTGCTGCACACCGCCCTCTTTTTCACTACGGCCAGCATTCTGGCGATGGCCGTTCAGGCGGCTCATTGCAAATCGGTACAGCGGTCTTCACTTCAGCAAAGCCTAAGGTCGGCTAGAGCAGACCACAACCGATCTTTAAACCTGGCGGAAATGGTCAAGGTGGCCCATTTCCTGGCAGAGCACAACATCCTCAGTGGGCAGATAATCCGCAGCAATCGGGAGCTCTGGGGCCGGGTGATGGCCGCCTTCGTAATTACAAACCTGCCACTGAATATTTACGCCCTGGGGCAGATTCTGCTGTCGGGTCGTCCTCTGGTGGAGCTGGTCGTCCTGGTGCTGGTGATCTCCATTCAGGCGGTCGCCTTTCAGGTGACCATGGGCCCGCTGGCCAAAGTTTGTGAGACGATGCACGCCCCTCAACAAGAGTTAGCTGCCCTGCAGCCTTATATAACCGGGTCCCGGTGGATTTTGCTCAAGTTGAAGGTGGATGATCTCAAACTGAGGCTGAGTTGTGGTCGGCCAAAGGTGGCCGTCTCTATTGGAGCTGCAAGGGAGTTGACCAGTGAGACGGTGCTAGAGGTAACATAGAAAAGTTTTTTGTTGTAAAACACTTTTTAAAAACTTTTTTGTGGTTTCTCAGTTTCTTGGACTGTACCTGGCATACGTTTTGGTGGTTTTCAAGCAAATACGAAAAAATGAACTCAATTAAATTAATCTTTTTTCTACTAAAAATTGAGTATTCCAAAACTAGTGAAAACTCTGCCAGGGCTCCATTGATCGAAAGGTCCTACTCTAAAACTACTTCGCGCCAGTCGTCACTTGTGTGAAAATAGAAAATAGAACCCAAAATGCTGAATTTCTCTTCGATGAGTCAATCTTTCGAGAATCGTCCATTTCTATCTGCACAGCGACTGAATTGCTGAAAGGAGAGAGCCATTTCGAATCAGGATTCACTCGTTTCTCTGATGTCGCCCTGTTCAGACGCACACTGCCAATTTTCCATTTCTTCTCGTTCCTTGTTTCCCCTTCTTCCGCCTTTTCCTACTCCTTTGTCACCCACTTTGTACCAGGAACAGCAGTAGCAGTCAACCAGTCAGCCAACTAGCCAACTAAACACCCACTCACCAACAAAAATCGTCATCATGAGCAACCTTTTTTGTCGTTGGTGCAAAATGGAGGTGGCAGACGAGGACTGCCTTGCCGTCCACCACCGCCACCACAACGGAGATCTGTCCTGGGGCATGGTGCAGTGCATGGTAAAGGAAGGCCAAAAACCTTGTCTCTCCTGGTTCGATTACCTGACCGAGGCTGCTGTAAGTAAAAAAGCGTTTTAAAACTATATTCTATTTATCAATTTTGTTTCTATTTTCAGGCTCACTATGAAGAAGAACACAACGGACTTTGGCCTGCCCGTGCTGCTCAGCGAACTAAGATCGTCCGAGAGATGGGCGTCCCGACCACTGCGGAGTGGTCGGTCTTTGGGCGCCTGCACGGTGACACTCCGCCCAGCCAGTTGGGGGCTACCGCAGAAGAACTGGATAAGGAGGCGAGAAAACTGGCAGAGATGGCGGAGTTTCGTCAGCGGCGTATTCGTCGTCGTCGAGCTGCTCAAACCGAAGAGGAAGAGGAGTTTCGTGGGCTTCGACGTCAACGCCGAGCGCGACAGGCCGACGATGACGACGTCAATGTTAGACGTTTCTTTGGAACAGCAACAGCCACAAGAATTGAGAAGGTGAAAAAGGAGAAAAACTCACGTCACAATGCCTCTCCTCCTTCTGCTTTGAAAAAAAGTCTATCGGAGAAGGACGGCATCTAAGTCACGTTTATCCGAGGAACCTTATCAACAACAAGCCCCACTTTTGTTTCCCCTTTCCACATTTTCTTTATATTTCTCTACATTTCATTTTCTTTTCATTTACACCACCACCACTTAACCTTATCTTTATCAGCATCTTTTCTGCCAATTAGCTTTGCTCATTATCATCTTCCGCGGTCTTGCTGAAGTTTTGCTCTTCAAAGGTTTGTTTAGATTTGTTTACTTTTACAACCGTTTTAAATCACTCAATAAAGTTTTGGGCCCTACTTTTACATTAGATTTGCATAAGATCAAAGTTCAATCCAACAGTATCCAATTCAATCCATCTCCTCTCAGCACACTTCTAATGGCCAACCGTTAGGAAGGAGAAGGTGAAGTGGTGGTTTCTGGAGTTGTGGGCACGATGGGCGTGGCAGGAGTAGCGGGTGAACTGCCCTCATTGACATTCAACAACGGCGCCATTTGCGGCTTCTCCTGATGGGAAAACTTGTGCTTGGAAAAGAGGAAGCCGGTGGTGGAAAGGGGGGCGTTGATGCTCGTCGCCGGCGGGTTGATGCGAAAGTCGGGTCGGGCGTTGGCCGACACCGAGGCTTCGACCTCTCCGCTGGCGGACAGCTCTTCCGAGGAGTCATTTCCTCCCTCTGCACTCTCCTTCTTCTTCCCTGTCCGCTTTTGTTCCCCCTTCTTCGACTTCTTGCTTAGCTTTGAGGTGGAGTACGACTGCGACTTTTCTCCATCCTCCTTCTTCTTCTTCTTCTTCGGCTCCTTTTTGGAGTTTAAACTGGAGTTGCTGGCGGCCGAGCCGGCTGCTGCTGCAGAACTTCTGTTTGATCCGCCTCCTCCGGTTCTTCGCCGTGAACTTCGACCTCCTCCCTTGCAGCCGACCATCAGGTAGACCATGAGGGGAATGAGCAGAAGGAGGGCGGCCACGACGGCGCCGATCATTATCAGCGTGGAGAGGTCACCGCCGAAGATAAAAGCCGGTTCTGGTGAGGTGCCTTCACTTGTCACCACAGCCGGGAACACATCCCTGGTGGTCAGCCAACCCGGCCTGGTGAGAGCTGCTTAACAAACAAATGATGATGATGGTCAGCAATCAAACTGGTTGGCTAAAAAAGTGTGATTTACCAGTTATGTCGTCCCTTTGTTCAGTAGGTTGCCACCTTGCAGCGTTGAAACCCACGAGGCATATAAAGATAAAAAGATGCTGTAAACTTCTGCAAAGCATTTGAAGTGATGATGATGAGGATAAGGAGGATGATGGAAAAATCATGTTGCGAGCAAACAAATAAACTGTTTCTGCTTTGATGTTCTAAAAAGAGAAATGTCTAAATGTGGCTTTTGATCACTAAAATCACCAAAACACTGCTTACTGTTGTTGTCCGCGCACTTGAAGTTTTAATGTTTGTTCGAATAGACGATGTTTTTTAATTTTCATACCAACTGACGTTTTCTTTTCTTACTTCTTCCTTTTTTCCCAACAAACCTTTCTTTCATTATCACCCTCCTTTTTCTTTTTGAGCGAGAGTTTATCAGTCTAATCAGGCCAAGTGTGAGGGTGATGGAAAGAAAGACCACCAGGGAAATGACGCCCAACAGGACAGTCAGATCGGAAGTCCACCAAGGTGAAATGGAGTTTTGGAGATCTGTCTTTTCACCCTTCTTCTCATTCAGCACTCCATTACCCACCTCATCATCATCTTCTTTGCCGGTGGACTCTTCCAGCATCTTCTTTCGACTTTCGGCGAGCATTTTCATCTCCATAGTGGGCGCATTCACCGGGTCTCTGAAGGCGGCCAGCTGGGCGTTGAAATTAAGCAGATTTTGGGTAATCGCCCGTTGAAACTGGCTGCCAAAAACGTCGAAAGTCCCAATCTTTCTTTCAATTTTGTTGTAGGTTGTACTTGGCTGACGTTTTAGGCCACTGTTTGCCAGACTGTTGATCAGTTTTGTTTGGGAAAACCTGGAAATAGTGGCTGTGATGGTAGTGATCTTGATGATGATGATTAGAAAATGAAAATGAGATGGTGAAAGGCGGCAAATCATGAAAAAATGTTGATTTTAAAATCAAAACAAACTGATGCGAAACCAAGTCTATTTTTACTCAAAATACCAACAATTCAAACAACAGCAAAAAATAGAATTTTTGCCTAAATCAAAGTTTTTCATACAAACACAAAAAAAAGTCCACTTTGAGATGAACTCCCCAAAGTTCAGCACCACCACTGCCATCATCAGCCAGATCGCTCTTTTCCTCTTCTGCGCCGCCATCCTCTTTTTCATCGTCAGCTCAATCAATCGAGCCGCTCTGGCGAGCTGGCAAAGCCAGTCTTCCAAAAAACAAGATCACAAAATGAGCAACTTAACCGATAACATCATAACCAACACCTTTAGAACGAATTTGTAGCATCTTTCATTTTAATATTGCCAAAGTAAATCTGAGTGCGCATCAGAATTTTGCTTTCAAGAGTGCGACCTTTTCTGTTTCTTCTTCTTGTGCTCGCTTGGGTAGTGATCAAGATGCTGAAGGCCTTCTCCAGGATATGCTGGCTGAGCTTCAAAAGTGGTTCCTGTTGAAGGTGGTTGCTGAACAATCAACGAGATGACCGGTGAAGCAGCTGCTGATGGGGCTGGTGGTTGCTCTGGTTGAGGCATTGATGACTGCTGTTGCCCATGGTGACCTTTAGATCGTTTCACCTTTTTGTGCACTCTTGGTGATGGGCCTTCTGTGGGCGGAAATGTCATCAGCTGCTGAGGCTGTTGTTGCGGCTGAAACTGTGGCGGAAAGGCTGGAGCAGCGAATCCGACGTTTTGTGGGGCACTGTTGAGGAGTGGCTGCTGCCACTGCTGTTGCTCCAGCAAACTTCTGGACTTCTTTTTATCCTTTGTTTTCTTTTTCTTCTTCTTAGAGGTCTTCTTCACCGCAGTAGTGGGCATGTTTTCCACCGCTTCACCATCACTAGTTTCGATTGGACTTGAAGTACTTGAGCCCTCGGTCGTTTCAGCAAAGTTTCTACCGTCACCATCACCAAACTTGAGCACCTTTCCAGTGAAGGTATCAACGAGCATGAATCCGCCCTTTTCATCCTGAATCCAGAGGGCGTTTTGAGGTGGTAACAGCTGCTGTTGCTCCTGCTGATCACCACCATCACCCCCTGCTTCAGCACCATCTCGACTGAAAATGGGCGAGCACCACCAAAGGAGAACTCCTGCAATCACCACCACCACAAACACCCAAAGGAGGATATTACCTGAACTCCAAAAGGAAGAATCAGTGGTGGTGGTTTCGGGAACTATGATCCTCATATCACCGCCACCACCAGCCCCACTACTACCACCCATTTCAGGCCGGCTGGTGTACTCCTTGATGAACTTTTTCAGTGCGTCAATGGCGATGAGTCTCTCTTTTAGAGAGCTAGTGTCAAAGTAGTCTCGGTAGATGAACCCGGCAATCACTGCCACGCCTCCAGCCACGGACCAACCAAGGCAGTGCTTCCTTTTCTTTTTTGAAAGCTGGACGGAAGTATCTTCATTTTCACTAGCTGAAACTAAAATGTCATCACCACCTTCTGAACGACCAGAGATGAGGGCGGTTTTTTGGGAGCATTTGACAGAGGAGAAGACAACCAGCGATAAGAGGAGCATAGCAGTCAGGTAACTGAAGAGTTCCATGGCGTCGTGATAAAAATCTGGAGAGCTAGTGAAGCTGGAAAAACTGTTGAGTTTTTTGCGATGGTGATGTGTTTTTTGATGATCAAAATGTTTGATGGCTTAAACATTGTTTACCTCAACAATTAAAAGTTTGAGAACTTGCTTTTGTTGAAAAATTCAAAAACTGGCCAAGAAGCAATGTAATCAGAGTTGCCTAAAAGCGACACCAGGTGACAGCGTTGAGCACTTGGCGCAGTTTTCAAAACTTTTTTTGCAGAAAAGTTTTTTAACTATTTTAAAAATTAACTAATTCAAAGGGATTTCTTCCTTCGATTCTATGTTGTAAGATAATAAAAAAAATTTTTGAATGAAGAAAAATATTACTGCTGAAAACACCATACTCAGCCTTGAAGTTAAAGAAGATCAGAAAACCATATACCTCAAGTTAAATAGCACTCATGGCCGAGTGGTTAAGGCGATTGACTAGAAATCAATTGGGCTCTGCCCGCGTAAGTTCGAGTCTTACTGAGTGCGTTGATTTTTTGGACTTTTTGACCCTATTTCCGGTAGAAAAGGCCTTCCGAAACATTTTGGCGCAAACAGAATCTCGAAATTTCAAGCGGTTCCCGAGATATGACTGTTTGAAAATTATGCTAGCTTTTTATGTTTGCGCTGCCTTGCACTAGTTGTTAACTTACTTTTTGAACCTTTTCAGGCTTATTTCCGGTAGAGGAGGCCTTCCGGAACATTTTGGCGCAAACAGAATCCTGAAATTCCAAGTCGTTCCCGAGATATGACCGATTGAAGATAAAGTTCCATTTTAACTGACTCTCCACAAGAGGGCGCACTTGCCAAAAAAAACTGCGCTAGGGACCTCTAAAAAGCACGTGGCCCACTTTTAGCAAAACTGACTTTTGGTCCTGCAGTTGTCATCAACATTTGCAGTGGTGAACCACTTGATCTACAAAGCAACTGACGAGATGTCCCTGCTCAACTGTGATACAAGTTGTTACAGTGGGCCTGGAGATCTACTGGACACGAGCAACTGGTCAACCGCCTTTCAGACCGATTCCATCCTGGCCAGCTACGATGCCGACTGTCTGGAGCTCATCTTCCGCCGCCTGTCACCTGCTGACGCCCTCCACCTTGGCCTCACCTGTCGCCGGCTGTTGGGTTTCTTCGAGGAGTCGCGGAGGACCACCAAAGCAGTGGAGGTAGTTGGAGGGCACTTCTTTGACGACATGTTCAATGCGCCGAAAAAACCCTTTCTACGCAGCATCAGGAATGCCGATGAAAGGAGGAAGTTCCCTACCAAGGAAGTTATTCTGAACAGAAATGTATTTTCAAGTTTGCATTTGCATACATTCGTAAAAAGTTTTGCCAATCTGCGCTACCTGGAAGCGTCCATTGGCCTGCATCCTCTTTTCTTTGACTATCTACTTACTAAGCTGACTTCATCACTTCCGCTGCTAACGACACTCAAACTGCATTTAAAAATAACCAACTATTGCAGGCATACCGAATTCTGGCACTCTCTAGTCAAGCTTCAGCATCCAGCCTTGCAGCACCTCACCTTGGTCATGAACACAATAGCAAATGCCAAGGAAGAAAACTACCAGATAAGCACTATTCCCCAACTGCCCATTCTCCAGCAGCTGACCACCTTCAGCTTCTTCATTGACGGCAGCTTTCCAGCATTCTACCGGCTCATTCGCCAGCTCGTCCTCGACTCTCCTTTTGGCGCCCACCTGACGCCCGGTGTGGGGGCTCTCTTTGGACTGCAACAACTGAACAACATTGACCCGTTTGACAGAAAGCCTGTACCGGTTGAGCCTGAGCTGCTGGCCTATTTAGTTTATCTCAACATACCGATTGGTAGGAATGAATGGTTCCTCTCTGAATATTGGCAGGCCGCAATGACCACCTACCTGCGCTGTCTGAAGCACATGACCCGCCTGGAGAGGGTCGAGCTGCAAATTGGTAGTAATTTCCAGCCCACCGACTACCCCTCTCTCCTCACCGCCCTTTCCTCACTGGCGCACTTGCGGGAGATTGCTGTCTACTTTGCTGAAAATGTCCTCGGCTATTTTGCCAAACCAGACTGGCCTCTCTCAATGCCTGTCCTTCCCACAGTGCGTGTCTTCCACCTCAAGTACAACCCAGACAATCACCAGTGTTCCGACATAGTGGAGCAGTTTCACCTGGAGCACTGCTTTCCACAGCTTCAGCACTTCAAGTGCCACTTTTGGAAGAGAATGAAGGGGAATGTCGATGACTTAAACTCGTTCCAAAAAAGTGATCTTTTTGTAGCGGAGCTACAGCCTTGGAGCCTTGAGCAGAGCCAAAGACTGCTGGCAAAGCTGCCAACGACGGTGCACCAAAAAGAGGTGAGCTTTACCTTTCAAGATTATCTCCATTTCAGCTCGCTGGAGAAGCTGAAGGCGGGCAAGGGGGAACGTCTGTGCTTGGATCCAGATGACGATGATGATTGAAACGGCAAATCTAAGTGCTGTTATAATCCTGACTAAATTCTAAAAAACAGTCCCCGTTTAGGAAGCTTAAGATTTTCGAAGCATGTACTTGTGTAATTGTGGTAGCAAAAATAATAAGAGAACTATATGAAATAAAACGTGCTGCTTCATCTTGCCCCGGTGTCCACTAGGGATCCCAAGGCTTCTTCTTTTTCTTCTTCTCCCAAAGCGTCCTCTTCTTCTTACCGGCCTTGGGACTAGTACGAGGAGGAGGTGGAGCTGACGAGGCGGTGGAGCTGCCTGTTGAGGTGGCTGCCGAAGAAGTGTTGCTGCTGCTGCTTGTCGAAGCGGCGCTGGAGGAGGCGTTGATGCTCCCACCACCACCTCTTTTCGCCTTTTTGTGGATATTCTTATGATCTGTCTTTTGCCGCCTCTTCTTCTTCTTCTTGCCCGAGTAGACAAAGTAGAAGAGGAGTGCCAGCAGAGAGAGGACACCAGCGCCGACGCCCACTGAGCTGATGAGCGAATTGGTGTTTGGTGCTACGCTGTTTCTAGTGGTCAGCCGTGGCGTTTTCGTCTTTGCCCATGGCGGTGGCTCTTGTGTTGGCGGCGGCGGTGGCTCCGGCAGTGGCGGCCCGGGTGGCCCTGGCGGCCTTGGAGGCCGTGGTGGCAGCGTAGTCCTCGTCGTTGGTTTTGGAGTCGTTGTTGTTGTTGTCGTGGTTGTGGTTGGCTTTGGCGTCGTTGTCGTGGTCGTAGTCGTGGTCGTAGTCGTGGTCGTAGTTGTCGTTGTTGTTGTCGTCGTCGGTTTGGGCGTCGGCGGTTTTTCGGTTCTTTTCTATGGAAAAGGAAAGTGGAAAGAACTGTTCAAAATGGTGACAGTTCAGAGTTACCAACTTACCGTGGGAGCAGCATCACTCAGGTGAGAAAGGAGAAACAGGTGAACGACAATAAAGAAAAGAATGGCAGGTGGAAAGTACCTCATGACTGGTCGTACTTTGTCAAGTTATATTAAACGAAAATGAGAACCGTACAGTGTTGCGCTCCGCACAAAGCAGAAGAATGAATCGAGGTAAACTGCTGACTACAGTCGCCTTTTGAGTAGTAGTACACGACATTTCGAATGTGTGAACAATACATTCCTCCTTACTAAAAGTTCAATGTTTTCACTCTACAAATACAACTATAAGCTTTGTTTGGGCGTTGATGATCTTCAGATGCATGACTTGTGTAATAGAATTAAGAAAATTAAAAATGACCTCTTAATTTTGCCAGTGTCTAATAGGGATCCCAAGGCTTCTTTTTCTTCTTGCCCGCCTTTGGACTAGTTCGCGGAGGAGGAGGAGGCGCTGATGAGGCGGAAGTGGAACTT
>JAALOO010001736.1_pt1 | contig 13716 bp, 11 predicted proteins | sample 7257641 | NCBI WGS metagenome assembly JAALOO01 (sample SAMN14085613, study PRJNA598686) | mite metagenome | biome: ENVO:01001000; feature: ENVO:01001002; material: ENVO:01001226; isolation source: single female mite from University of Michigan culture on fish food culture... ... | reverse complement strand
AGAGAGAGAGAGAGAGAGAGAGAGAGAGAGAGAGAGAGAGAGAGAGAGAAGGTGCGCCTCTTTACCGTTGATGGATCAAATTTGCATTTTCTCTGCCCCTTCTTCTGCGGTGTGATCACATTGAGAGGCCAATGCTCGCAAACGGTAACTAAACAGTGCCATCAGCACTATTGGACACTGAAAAGACACTAGTTTTAATTACAACTTGGCGCTTCTCACTTTGATAAATATGCTCACTTGGTGGTAATAATGAGATTGCACGGCAACTCTGCGGCCGGCATAGAGCAAAGCAAAACATGGATTGAAATTATGACTATGAGAACAACAACAACAAATGATAATTGCAGGCTTTGCTTAATTCTTTAAAATGACTCAATGATTTTTTTAGTAATTGTGTTTTTTAAAAACACAAAAACAAACTTTTGCAATCAGCATCAGACAGTCGTAATATTTTATTCTGCAAACACTTTGAATATTGAATAACATTTATTAGCATGTTCAGTTACACATTTCTATAATCTCTACCTTTACTTTATGTTGATATTCATTTTTTAAATCTTTAACTAACAGTCTATTGCTTACAAGTGTTTTTAGGTAAAGATGAAAAAGTGCTATTAGAGCGATTCAATTAATAGGTGCAATGGCGTGTGTGTACGCACTTCTGGAGCAAGAATAATTGTGACATAAATGGTTTCCACACTTGGTGCCATTTGGGAAATCAAGAAAAACAGACACACTAGAGAGGTAATGGACAATGAAGAGAAAGCCAATCGAGGCCAAGATTGAAAGACTACCTCACAAAAATGAGGAAATTTCAGGGTAGAAGCAGGTCAAGTCAGGTATGCACTGCTAGTCGTTAGCAGATGAGTGCCAGCTAATCTCACCCCTTTCTCTTCAAGCAAGCAGGTGACCTTAATTAAAGAATTATTTAAACCAACATGTGCAAGACAGGACAATGGACGAGAGAAAAAGGCCACAGAGAATGTGTTTACAGCCGAGCAAGTCAGCAAGAAGACAGCCAGTCAACGCAGGAGCAGCAGCACCGAACAACAAATCAATCCCAATCGCGACGACCATTTGTTTGAGCAATCATTAGGAGGACACACTGTCACTGCTGAGTACAGTAGTTGGGTACAGTAAAGTGTCACTTCTATGTTCACCCCCTTCACTCACTACCACAACTGGAGAGATCCTGTCCTCGACCATAGCCTGTCCACCCTGTATATAGGTGCATGTATGGCGGCAATATGCAGCAATGCAGCAGCAGCTGCTGCAATTATCATTAGGCCATTGCTATTCGGCATAGTCATAATTAAAACACATACACGCGGTGGACACTGGTCACACTGGAGAGAGAAGGGAAGGGAAGGGAAGGGAAGGGAAGGCAATGTGGAGGGTTCATCCGACGGTGGACACACTTGCTCACCGGTAGTGGTGCTGGTCATCAGCAGTAGTGGTGGCGGTGGTGAAGGTGGTGGAATTGCGGAAGAGTGTCACCAGTAAATGTGAGTGTGAGTGTGTCTGTGGCTTAGGGTTAAACGGGTCAACGGAACAGTGGGAAGGAGTGGAAAGTCAGAGCGATGACTGCTACCGTACGAGCACTGCTCACACAAACTGACCAACCAAAAATGTGAAAGTGAAAGTGGTGGACAGTCTTCGTGATCGAGCACTCTTCGACGGCCTCGACACCCTCAGTCTCTCCCGTACCACTGTTGCCTCTGTGTTCTTCAACCCGCTTTTTCAACCGCTGTCTCTCTTTTTTGGTTTGTAGCTTGCTGCTCAACGTTCTTTTTGGGTTACCACTACGCTGAAAATCATCTTTTTCTACGCTTTGTTTTCATATGCTGTTTTCTATCGCCTTTTCAATTTTTTTCTACTGTTTATAATACATAGGTGTTTTTATATATCCAATGTGGTTATTAAATTTTAATGTTTTTCAAATTCAATGTTTAAGTGCAAATGAAACTTCAGCAATATCAAGTGGTGAAAGCACTTGATCTTCTTTTGTTGTGCTTTGATACGCTTTTATCGTCATTTTCTACAAAAAAAAGTGCAACTTGCAAGCATTTTTGTACTGAATCAACAAAACAAACCAGTGATCACTTTACCACTTCTTTTAACCAAAACTATTTGTATAAACAATTTGGATTGAGTGGTCATTTCATTGATGACATTTCAACGGTCAGACAACAATAAATCTGATCTCAAAATTAGCTGCAGCGTCCTCAGCTGCAGTGTCCACCACCCACCTGCCAAGGCCACCCCGCAATCGACGCTCATTTTTCCGAGAAATAAACAACAACAATCAAAGCACTGACGCCCTCGACATTGGCCAGTGCACCGAACACTCCCCTTCACACACCCTTGCCTTCCTTGCTGACTACATTACCTGTGTTTATTTGTTTGTGTTGTGCTGTGCTGTTGTTCATTGCTCATATAATTACCCCGCCATCGGTGTCCGACAGCAGCAGTTCCCGGCAATGCTGGGGATCTCACCTTCTTCTTCCTCCTCCAGCAGCATTCTTCTCTTGTTCCTGCTGTCACTACTTTGACTAATCATCAGTGCCTTTTCTTCTTCTTCTTTACTTGGCGTCATATAGCCAGAGAGCTATGAAAATTCGGCGTCTGTGAATTAATGAAAAGAAGAAGCAGTGTTGTGAAACCACTGTGCAACACTGTCTGTCTAACACAGTGTAATCACCCATTGAGTTGTAATTAAGCGAACAGAAGATGACGGACTGACTGACTGAGCACCACCACCACAAGTGACCCAAGTGGACACCCAAGTCGTGGCCTTGTCTTCCTTTTTTCTCTTTTGCACTTGTGTCCACCACCACCACTACCAATTCTTCTTCTTTTTCTACCACCCACTTTTTTTGTTACTCAACTCTACAACCGTATAATCAATTGTATTTTCCATTGTGATAACCACACACACACACACACACACACCTTTCTTCCAGATTTTCTACCTTTCTACTTTTCTGCCTGAAACCCTTTTTGTACCTGTTTTCTGAGTCACCACCGCAGAATTTACAGTTCGTTTTCTACTTCAACTACCGCTACACACCACATTTCAACCCCCTGTGCCTCCCTTTTTACTTCTTTTCTATCACAAAACTGTGCACCATTTACTGCCTTCATGTTTGGCTAATTTAGGAGGAAAATGACAAATGAGCCAAATAGTACTGCGAACAACGGCAACATTGGCAAGAATGACGAGAACAACAACAACAGCGGCAGCAGCAACAGCAACGGCAACGCCAACAATGGCAATAATGAAGGAGTTGAGGAGCAACCGAAGGAGACGGAAACGAAGGCCACTGTCGAGCCGCCGCCAAAGCTCGACCAGAATGGCAATCCACTCGAGGAGAGCGGTGGTGATGGACCAGTCGCTCAGCAGACTGAATCGACGATAATCAACATCGAAGATAGTGATCTAGCAAAGAAGGAACCAGAACCGCCGTTGCCGCCGCCCACAACAACAGTCGACACAGCAAAAGAGGAAGTAGTGCCGCCACCGCCAGTAGCAAACTCCATCGACATTGTCACGCAAACGGTTCCTGATGGTAAGTGCTCGCTTTTTCAAGGTTTATCTTTTTCCCATTTCCAATTTTTTTCTCGACAAAAAATGTGCGCTAGACGACGACCGCAAGTTAGCTCCAGTGCCAAAGGAGATCTACGGCGGCAGCACTCCGACCGGCTCCACCTCACCGACGCCCACCGGAGCAAAGGTGCAAAAGCTTAAAAATGTGAGCATCCAAGAGCTGAAGAAGGACCTGGAGAGGAGCAGAGCACAGCAACGAGCAAAAATGCGAGATGGGGGTGCCGGAGGGGTCGCAGGAGCACCTTCCACAGAACAACTGCTGACAACTGTTGAGACCAAAGGTGGCGGCGGTGTTGGCGTGGCCATCGGCAATAACGTTCACGCAACAGCAGCACTAACAACAGCAGTCTCATCATCCTCATCCTCAACAGTACCTCCAAAGACGGTGACCATGTCCACACTGCCCGTCGAACAGCTGGACATCTCCGCGCCACTGGACGTCAGCTCGGTAGGCTCATCTGCGCCGACGCCCACACCCGACAAGGTGGTTTCATTTGAGGAGCCAGGAGGCGATAACAAACTGCAGCCCTCAGCAGCCACCACCTCCGACCCTGATGCTAAGCAGCTTAAACCCGCAGCAGGTCCGGGGAAAGGCCGTGGATCAAAGCCAAAGAAGAGCGTCGCCACTGTGAAGCTGACCGAGCTGGAGATGGCCAAACTGGGGCGGCTGGGCATTGCCGGCGGAGCCGCTGGTGGCCCTGGAGGTGGCAAGGGCCGTGGTGGTGGTCGATCAGGCAGTGTCAGCACTCAACAGGGTGCAGGCGGTGCTGGCGGTGGAAAGCTATCACCTCGTCCTGGAGCAGGCCCCTCGCCTCGTCCCTCTCCGCGAGCATCACCTCGACCGACTCCGCCTGGATCACCCACAGCTGGTGGAGGACGCCGAGCCGGCAGTCGGGCCGGTGGCGCCGCCAGTGACCAGGGAACGGACGGTGAAGGAGACGCCGGTGGCGCCGCCGGCGGCAAGAAAAACGTCGTCCGAGTGCCTCGCAAGGACATGCCCACCCGGCGAGAGCAATTTCAGGAGAAGCAGAGAGCGGCCAAGGCCGCCGGAAAAGCGGCGGCGGGGGCTGCTGCCGGAAAAGCTGGAGCTCCGGCAGGAGAAAAAGCGGGAGAAGCAGGAACAGCCGAAGCAGGCGCAACTGCTGAAGCAGCAGCAGCTGGAGCCGGCGAAAAGCGAGGCTCATCCTCGGAGCGCTCCGGCTCGAGAGAACGAGCTGCTGGTGCGGAGAGCAAGGGCTCGCTGACACGTGAGGTGAGCAAGGAGAAGGGCGCCAAGTCGGGCTCGCGAAAGGCCTCGCTGATGGACGGCACCTCGCCCGCCTCCCGCGCCACCAAGAACATCAACGACTACGGCTACAAGCTGGTGGCCCTCTGTCGGAAGGGCGACTGGGTGGGCGTCGACACCGTCATCAAGTTCATCAACAAGTCCAATGTGGAGTACGACAAGGACGCCGCCTCGGAGACCACCGGCTGGACGCCGCTCATGTTCGCCGTCCGCGAGAATCGAATACAGATCGTCGAGCAGTTGATTGATCTGCAGTTCAACGTCAATGCCAGAGCCAAGGTAGGTGCCGATTGTTGCCACAAAAAAATTGGTCTACTTAGTGCCCCGGTTTGAAAAATGAGTCAAAAAAGAGAGAAAGAGAAAGAGAAATGGAATGTATATTTATTGGCGCCGGTGTTCCGTCAGGAAGAGAAGAGAGCGGCAGTAAAAGTGAAAGAGTGAGCTTGTGCAGTAGCACCAGTAAATGAAAGGGTAGTTTCTGCTGCCGCCGCCGCCGTCGCGACGTCGGACTGCGGAAATGAGGTTAATGGCCGTGCTGGCTAATTGTGAAGAGCTTAGCAGAGCTGGTCAGCAGAGGAAAGTGAGAGAGAGAAGAGTGGTGGCTGCTCAGTGCCAATTACCAGCGTGGTGAGAGTGCGAGATGGGCAAGTGAGAGCACCAATTAACGGGGTGCTTGCACCTCTCTTTCTCTCATTGCACTCTGTTACCCCGTTACCTAGAATGAGTGTGTGTGTGTGTGTGTCTGAGCGAGTTGCGGTAATCGATATTCAGTAGATAATCAAGCAGCAACAGTGGCTAATTACCAGCAGCAGAGTAAAGAAGGTCCATTCACTCATTGAAGTGCCATGCATTATTCATAGATTCATCTCAATCTATCTATCTGTCTATTTACTAGCAGTTTTTGTGGGGATATTGACTCAATTGAGGGTCTAAATAGAATTGAGGATCCCTTTTTCATAGTCCAGAAAGGAAAGTGCACTCTCCGATGGATCAATTGCTGATAGACTGCCAGACAAAAGATAGACAGAAGATAAAGTGGTGATAAAGTGCTTACCGGCAACTGCTCATCAGTGGACAGTGTTGGGTGAAAGCACTGCACGCTGGGCTATATACGCGCGCAAGAGGGGGCCCCCATTTAGTGTGTTTCAGCAAGAGACAAAAGTGTCACTAAGTGGGTTAATCCACGGCAGAATGAGTAAAAGTTTTAATTATGAGTCATGCGTTTCAGCAGCAGCAGTAGCTGAAATTGCAGATAAGCGTGCGGCACACCGTTGTGAAGCACCTGCCTGAAAGATAATCGAATTCATTGCGAGCCAGCGAGTGCTCGGTACAAGTAAAAAAAGAAAAAAATGTGCGTTCAAAGTAGCGCACAATTGCACTGTTTTTATGATTGTTCCACTGCTGTAATCTAATTTGGCATTCCACTTCTGTGTAGTGGCTGCTAGCTGACAGCAGCAGCTAATAGTTCCGTTTCCGCTCTTGATTATAACTGAAAAAGTTGAATGAGTGAGAGGGTTGACTTTCATCTCAGGCAAATGGATGGCAAATGAAGTGAAAGTGAAAAAAAGATTTAAAGTGGGCAATTACCCGGCAAAATTTGCACTGGAAAAACACAAACATCCTTACAATGATTAACATGTTTTCGAAATCGGTCTGCCAATCATCAGGACAACCTGACAGCACTGCACCTTGGCTGCGCCTACGCCCGCGAGGACACCATTCGAATGCTGCTGACGAACAAGGCCGACCCGATGTTGTCGGGTGGCGAGAAGAACCAACTGCCCATTCACATTCTGGCGCAGAAGGCGACCGGTGCGGCGCTGGTCCCCCTGCAACTCATTCTAAAGTCATGTCCAAAGGAGGCAAGGCTGGCCATGGACACGGTAAGGACAATTGGGTGCAGGTTTAGGATCACTTACTTGAAAAGAGGGCTTACCAATGTGATATCGATGATTAGGATGGAAACATACCGCTGTTCTTGGCGCTGGAGAATGGAAACCACGGAGTCTGTCGAGAGCTGCTGCATGTCGTCGCAAAGGACCAGATAAACACGCACAAGCCCTCAACGGGCGAGACGGGAATTCACATTGCCATACGAAAGAAAGACATTGACATGCTCAGGTTGATGGTCGACAATGGAGGCGATGTGGACCAGCAGAATGTAAGCACTTGTGATGGCGTTTGATTCATTGAGTTTTTAAAACTCAAATTCATTTGGCACTTGCAGAAAGAGGGACAGACCGCCCTGCACATGGCGGCCATTCTGGGCGACGAGCAGCTGATCAAGTTCCTGCACATGGTCGGCGCCAAGCCGAACATCCAGGACAAACAGGAGCGGACGCCGCTTCACCTGGCCACCGAGAACGGCCACATGAAGACGGTGGACTTTCTGACGGAGAAGTTCCGCGCCTCGGTGCACGAGCGCACCAAGGACGGCAGCACGCTGATGCACCTCGCCTCGGCCGCCGGCCACCCGGGCACGGCAATGGTCTTCATGAAGAAGGGCGTCGCGCTGCACATGCCAAACAAGGCCGGCGCCAAGCCGATTCACATGGCCGCCAGTCGGGGTCACGGCGAGGTGGTGAAGGCCATCGTCCAGAAGGGGGAGCACGTCGACGCCAAGACCAATGTAAGTGAATGATGATGATGATGATGATGATGATGCAATTTCTAAATCTTTCCTTGCAGGAGGGATACACGGCTCTGCATATCGCCGTACAGTCGGGGCACGCCGAGGTAGTGGAGGCGTTGATCGGCATGGGAGCGGCCGTCCAGCAGAAGGCGGGCTCCAATGGCGAGACGCCCCTGCACACCGCCTCGCGTATTGAAAACGGCAAAGCTTGCGTGGAGATGCTCATCAAGTCGGGGGCGCAGATCAACGCAGTGGAGGCGAGCGGCGAGACGCCGCTGCACTTTGCCGCCCGCGAGGGCTTCATCGACACGGTGAATCTGCTGCTGGAGGATCGGGCCAATCCGAGCATGCAGAACGTCAACGGGGAGAATGTGCTGCACATTGCCGTGAAGGAGTCCCGTTGTGTCATTGCCAAACGCATCATCGAGTACATGGTGGAGACTTTTGCGAAGAAGAACGCCACTGATCTGGTGAATCAGGCGAACAAGGTCAGATTTGCTGGGATGTGTGTTTTCTCGATGTTATTTGCTTACCTTTTTGGTGTGTTTGTAGAATGGCGAAACATCAGTTCACTACGCTGCCAACTTGAATCCCACCAGTTCTCACTACGAGAATGAAGATCGCGACATTATGAGGTTAATGTTGGACACGGGCGGAAACTCTTTTGCCGAAACGCTTGAGGTAAATGCTGTCAAGTCAGCTGCTGATCAGCTGATGTTTGTTGTTTACAACCTTTTTGCAAACACTCACTTTTTCGTTTCAGAAATTGGAAACGCCGGTCCACTTTTGCTCCAAATCAGGCAACACCAACACACTTCAGGAGATCATCGGCTTTCTGCAGCCCATCGACGCTCAGGTGGCCTGCAACAAACCGACCAAAAATGGATGGACGCCGCTGTTCTTTGCCTGCTCGCAAGGCCACTCCGATGTCATTCGCATGTTGCTCAATCAAAACGCCAGAGTGGACGTCTTTGACGATGTAAGTGCTGGACTTTACTTGTTTTGTTTTTAATTACAACTGTTCACTTTTTTCTTGGTTCGTAGAGAGGTCAAGCGGCGTTGCACATCGCCGCCGAGCTTGGTCACGAAGAGGTGGTGGAGATTCTCCTCGAGTCGAATGCCTTCGTCAATGTGCGCAACAAGCACGGCATGACGCCGCTTCACCTGGCAGCGAGAAAGGGCTACAACAAGATGATCCGCCAGCTGGTCACCGAACATGGCGCCCTGCTTGATGCCTTTACTTTGGTGAGTTAGACTTTCTTTGTAGGCTTTAGCTAACTCTTTTTCTCGCATCGTAGACCAAACAAACGCCCCTTCATCTGGCGGCTGAAGCAGGCCAGCTGACCGTCTGCGAAACACTGCTCAGCATGAAGGCCGACGCAGTTGCAGTTGATAACGTAAGTTGTGGTGAACTCGAAATTTAAATGAAAAGTAGCCTCTTTTACCTAAAATCTTTTCCACTAATGCAGCAATCTCAAACGCCGCTTCACCTGGCGGCGGAGCACGACCACTCCGAGGTGGTGCAGCTTTTCCTCAAACACAAACCAGACCTCGTGTCAGTGCCAAACAAGAGCGGCTACACCTGTGCTCACATTGCCGCCGCCAAGGGTAGTGTCGCCGTGATCAAGGAGCTCATCAGACTGAACAAGGACTCGGTCATTAATGCTCGCATCTCGGTAAACGTTTTCAGAGTTTTTGTTAGTGTATTTCTATTGATAACGTTTACTTTGCAGAAAACCAAGTCCACCACGCTTCACCTGGCGGCCGAGGGCGGTCACGTGCAGGTGGTGAAGGAGCTGCTGGCGGTGGGCGCCAAGGCGACCGACGAGAACGCCGAGGGCTACACGGCGCTGCACCTGGCGGCGAAGAAGGGCCACGTCAATGTGCTGCGTGCCTTACGGGAGCAGTCCACTGCCTACTGGAAAGTCTGCAGTAGAAGGGTGCGTGTACTTTGATAAAGATGCAATCATTTCTAATCGACTTTTCCCTCCATTCAGATTGGCCTGACTGCACTTCACGTGGCAGCCGCCTTCGGTCAGACGGAGTTTGTCAGTGAGATGTTGCCAATAGTGCCTGCCACCATCAAGAGCGAACGGCCGCTCATTGATCCTAGTGGTGATGTAAGTGCCGGCGCACAAATGACTTTGTCTTAAGCATAAATCTAATCATGTCATCTTTAGTACGGAATAACCCCTCTCCACTTGGCTGCTCAGAGCGGACATGAAAACGTAGTTCGGCTGCTGCTGAACAGTCAAGGTGTCTCCGTGGATGCGGCCACTGAAGTTGTGGTATGGTCTTTGTTTCAGTGATTCCTGTTTGGTTGCCTTCATTAACCCTTTTTCAGGGCACCATTCCAATGCACCTGGCCGCCCAGGGCGGTCACCTGTTGGTGGCCGGTCTGCTCATCAGCCGAACCAGTGAGCAGCTACATCGGACGGACAAGTACGGCCGGACTCCACTTCACCTGGCCGCCTCCTTTGGCCACCGAGACATGGTCTCACTGCTGCTCGGTCAGGGCGCTCACATCAACACGCAGGACAATGTAAGTGGTGGGGAAGACTTTTTTGTTGTTGTCACACATAACACAAACACTTTGGCTCCTTCAGAGAGGCTGGGCGCCACTTCACTACGCCGCCAGGCACGGCTTCCTCGATGTAGTGCAACTGCTGGTGGACAGCGGCGCTGATCCAACTTTAAAAGCCAAAGACGGTCGAGTGCCGCTGTGCTGCGCCGCCGGTGCTGGTCACTACGCGGTGCTCAGCTACCTCTTCAAGAAGGAACACGAGACGCTCAATCTGATGGAGGACAGAACGGTAGATGTTTTTTGATGCAACATTTCCTTCTTACTGATAAAAACTCCCCTTTTATCTAGTTCCTCCTCGACCTGATGGTCTGTTCGAAGCAGCACGAGAACAAGCCCATCCAGGAGTTCATCCTCGTTTCCTCGGCTCCGATCGACACCGCCGTCAAGCTGGCGAAGTGCTACGAAAATCTGGCGCAGAAGGAGAAGGACCGGACACGTGACTTGGAGGTGGTCTGCGAGTACTGCGACCAGATCGCCACCGACCTGCTGACGATAGCAGCCACGACGAACAACGCCGGCCGCCTGCTGCGGGCGGTCGACTACAAGGGCACCGAATTCCTCGACGTGCTCATCGAGCTGGAGCGGAAGGAGGTGGTGGCGCAGCACGCCGTGCAGCAGTACCTGACCAACGTGTGGATCGGCAACATGAAGTGGGCCGGCTGGAAGTTCATCATGCTCTTCTTCTCCTTCCTCGTCTGTCCCCTAGTGTGGGTGGTCGTCTCCTGTCCCTTCGGCAACCGCCTCTCGAAGATGCCCATCATCAAGTTCATGCTCTACCTCGTGTCGCACATCTTCTTCATCGCCATCCTCACCATCACCACCGTCAACCCCTGGCTGCCCATCTACATGAACGACGGCATGTGGCCCTACTGGCACGAGTGGCTACTGGCCCTCTGGGTGGTGGGCATCTTCCTCGCCGAGATCATCAACCCCGCCGACCGGGACGGCCTGGGCGGCATCAAGGTGGTGGTCGTCTTCGTCTCCTTCATCGCCATGATCGTCCACCTGACCACCATCGTCACCGGTTACCTGAACTACTTCGACGAGACCGACCGCTGGGTGATGCTCTACTGTCGCAATCAGCTGCTCGCCGTCGCCCTTCTGTTGTCCTTTCTCGAGTTTCTCAACTTTCTCACCTTCCACCACCTGTTCGGCCCCTGGGCGGTCATCATCCGCGACCTGATCAAGGACCTGCTGCGCTTCCTCGCCATCCTCCTCATCTTCATGGTCGGCTTCTCGCTGCACATCTGCGCCATCTACCAGCCGGTCTTTGAGCCGCCCGACACCATCAACGGGACGCTGCCCAGCTACGGCCAGGAGTTCCAGAACCCGCTGGACACCTTTGAGATGCTCTTCTTTGCACTCTTCGGCCTGGTAGAGCCCGACTACATGCCGCCGATGCACCTCAGCCCACCGCTGGCGAAGATCATCATGAAGGTGGTCTTTGGCGTGTACATGATGGTGACGGTGATTGTGCTGATCAACCTGCTCATTGCCATGATGTCCAACACCTACCAGCGCATTCAGGCGCAGTCCGACACGGAGTGGAAGTTTGGCCGTGCCAAGCTAATTCGAAACATGAACCTCACCTCGCCGACACCCTCTCCGATCAACATTTTCGTCGGCGTCCCCTACATCGTCTGCAGCAAGTTTCTCAACTACCGAAAGGAGCGCAAAGGTCGCGGCATCACCGCCGCCCTTGCCCACCGGCCCTCGGTGGTGGCCACGCAGAAGTGGCTCCAGGGCGGGCCGGGCACGGCGGGCGCCGGTGGACGACGTTCCTCGCGCGCCACCAGCCACATCAGCCGCACCTTCGGGGCGACCTACGCGGAGGACGGCGAAGTGCAGAAGCCGATCAACGAGGTCATCAACTGGCCGTCCATTGTCAAGAAGTACCTCGAGTTCATTGGCGCCATTCGGGCGGGCGAGGAGACCGAGGAAAAGGACGACGGCGCCATCCTCAACGACGACCAGGCCTTCATCTCCACCGACTCGGCGCGGCCAATGACCTAGACACACACGCACACATCTGTGCACAGCAGAGTAGAGTTTCTCTTTTTGTTATTTGTTACAGACACACCTTTTTTGCTTTTTTTTGTATCATTTGTAAATAAACTCTATCTGACTTTTAAAATTGCACAACAAAATTTTTAAAATTTTTAATAATGCAAAAAACACTGGCATACGTCTTCTGTGAAGATGAGTGGGAAATGAAATTTGAACTTCCAAAATTCATTTCGGCACTGTGACATTTAGAGAGTACTGCAGCAACGCTGCGCCCTTTTCTCTTACACTCCATTTCATCCTGCGACAGCAGTGCGCCAGTTTGTTTGCCAGTCGCTGACATTCGTTCGTGTGGGACAGTTGAAAAAATCCATCTCCTGATTCGGCTAAATTAGCCCAACTTCAATCATCATGAGTCGTCAAGCGGTGACTGTGAGCCCTGCTGTGAAACGCATCATGGTAGAACTAGCCGAGTTCCAGGCTGACCTGGCCAGTCAAACGATGTGCCACTTTGAGCCGGAGAGTGAAGATGACGTCCTCCAGCTGAAAGGACACATCTACGGGCCGCCGGACACTCCCTACCATGGCGGTGTTTTCCACCTGAAGATATCAGTGCCTCAGAACTATCCCTTTCGTCCTCCTGCCTGCAAGATGATCACCAAGGTGTGGCACCCTAACATTAGTAAGCAGTTTTTAGCACAACAAGTTTTCATTTGAGTAACCTTTGTTTTTTCTGTCAGGTTTTAAGGGCTACATCTGTCTGGACACTCTGAGAGAGAATTGGGCGCCCGCCTTGAGTATAAGAGCATTGCTGATAACCATCCAGGCCTTGCTCAGTTCAGTTAATTTTCAACGACATTATACCCAGACAGCTGCTTTCTGGACTTACCACTATGCAGTGGTCAACAAAACCGAGCAGATGATCACTGCAAATGCTCAATTCGAAGGTAGGCACTAAATGAAAAGTAGTTCAATAAGCTGACACCTCAATTTTTACTTTTTAGCTAAGGTCAGTCAAGTGATGGCTCAGAAGGGCACCGATTACGACAAGGCACTGATCGCTCTTTCCACCAATGACTGGAACATTCAATCGGCTATCAGTAATTTTGGACGATACTTTCGCTTGGATTCACTCGGCACTTGAAAGCTACCTTCATTTTCCATATGATACATTTGTTAATGTCAAATAATTACCGGTCAATAATTACTGGCCGCAGCTGATTAAAATTGCTAAAAACGATGACCGGCAGGTTGCCATAGGGCGAAAACGGATACAGGTCGCTTCTGGTCAAAACTTGCCTACGTGATAGAGATAAAGAAGCCTTTTCGTTAGCCTTGGTCAGTATTAGGCAACAGCGGTGCCTGAAACATTGTGCAAAAAAGAAAATGCATGGGAAAAACTAGAAGGGAGAATAGTGTATTTGTGTGTGTGTGAGCGCAAGATGGTGTCTGGTGTTGGCAAAGCACAGTGTTGCTTTGGTAATGATGCAAAGTCCATTGATCCATTTGTCTACTTAATTGCTTGTGTAGATAAAACAGCGATCGCTTGATTAGAGAGAGAGAGAGAGAGAGAGAGAGAGAGAGAGAGAGAGAGAGAGAGAGAG
>JAALOO010001735.1_pt1 | contig 13717 bp, 11 predicted proteins | sample 7257641 | NCBI WGS metagenome assembly JAALOO01 (sample SAMN14085613, study PRJNA598686) | mite metagenome | biome: ENVO:01001000; feature: ENVO:01001002; material: ENVO:01001226; isolation source: single female mite from University of Michigan culture on fish food culture... ... | reverse complement strand
CGAATGACCTGCACGAGGGCCTCCACACCATCCAGTCCTTCATGGCCGTCGATCGAGATGGCTTTGTGGTGGCCGTTGAGGTCGAGGAGGATGAGGAAGAAGGCGAAGAGGCAGCCAAAGATGAAGCTCCAAAAGAAGGCAGTGGTGGTGGTGGTGATCAAGAAGCAGCAGCAGCAGCAGATACCACCTCAAAAGAAGTAGCCACCACGGTTGAAGAAGTCACCACCACCACCAGCACCACCAGCAGCAAACCGAGCAGCGTCGGCGGCAAACTGATGAGCGGCCTGCTCAACCGCAAGCAAATCTGCTGCTGCGCCGTCCAGGCGCCCAACTCGCCGCCGCCGCCTCCTGAAGAAACCGCTTCAGAGCTTCAGCAGCAGCAGCAGCGGCAGCAGAAGGTCACCTTCTGCACCAGTCGATCCGCCGACAGTGAGGAGACGGCACTGGTCTGTCGACGAAGAGAAAGTAAGTCACAATGGGAAAAGTACCTATCAAAAACCCAAACTCACCCAATTAAATTCCCCCCCCTCCTTCTAGAACGGGTGCTGGGCATGTGCGCCGCCGTCTTCGTCCACCCGACGGCTCCGGCCGGCTTCATCGGCCTCTACGGCGTCCGCCCGGAGCTCCATGGGCGCGGCATCGGCCAGGCGATGTGGCGCCGCGTGATGGAGCACGTCGCCGGCCGCAATGCCGCCCTCTACGCCGTGCCGCAGCACCTGGTGATGTACCGCGACCGGGCCGGCTTCCGCCACCCTGATGACCGCTTGCTGCTCATTTACGAGAGCTCAGAGGTCCTCGAACCACGGGTTGACCTGCTGGTGGACGGCATTCGAGGGGTGGAGGTGGTGACGATGGCCGGGCAGGGGAGCACCGCTGAAGGACATCCTCTTCAAGGGACCTTGCAGGAGATCACCACCGAGGTGCTGCTGGAGCAGGTGGCCCGCTTCGACGCCGCCGTACATGGCTACCCGCGCCGGGCGCTCCTGGAGAAGGTGCTTTTTGGTAAGAGGGGTGAAAAGGGGAGAACTATATTAGTCAAACTTATCAATTTATCAAATGATCACTTACCCTCTCTTCACAGAAGGCGAATCCGCCGCCCTGGTGGCGCTGGACCTCGAGGAGGCGGACGACCAGGCGGGCACCGCCTACTCCGTCCTAGGCTACGGCTGCCTGCGGACGAACAACATCGGCAAGGCGATGCTGGGGCCGCTCTACGCGGACAACGACGCCGTCGCCGAGCTGCTGATGCGCCGCCTTTTCTCGGCGCTGCCCGGCCCCTTCTCCCGCGGCCTCCTTTACATGAGCCTCGACTCGAATCCGGGCGGGGAGAGGATCGCCGACAAGCTCGGTCTGGTGCAGCACGAGCAGTTGCCGCGGTTCTTCACCGGACCGCCGTACCGCGAGGGCGCCAAGTGGGAGGCGGTCTATTGCATTCACTCGCCCAACTTTTCGCTGCTTTGAGCTGATGATGATGCTGATGCTGCTGAAGAAGGAGTTTAGATGATGATGATGCTGATGATGATGATGAGTTTAGAGTACTTCTTTTTGCTGTTGTTGTTGCTGTTCCTGTTCTTGTTGTAGAGTTGAAGAGTTGATGAGTTGATGAGTTGAAGTTGCTGCTGTTGCTGCTACTGTTTTCAGAGAAAGAGAAGAGAAACAAATGGACAAAGTATTAGTAGTGCTGTAGTACTAGAGTGTCAATGTACTACCATCAGTAGTAAATAAAGCACCCAAAGCACAACAAGAGTAAATCTAGAGTAAACAAAGATACCTCTGTAATGTGACTAGGCAAAAGAAGGAGCGAGCTGAAAACGGGCACCTTTTTCTGCTTTCTGTCAAATCATCATCACACCGTAGCTGACAACTCTAGACAACAGCCAAACTACGATCTCTCACCAGATGATAAAGCACTAAAACAGAGGCAAAGTTCTGACCAGTGACTGCAACTGCTGCTGCTGCTGCGAAGTAAAAGTGATCATTCGCGGCGCAAACACTTGTCAACAAAACACACACTGCAAAAATCCTCGCACCATGAACCCTAAAGACCTTTTAAAGATCTTCGCTCTATCCCTTCTGCACTTACTTCTCATCACTCCCTCACCCTCCTCCGCCCTAAAGTGCTTCGCCTGCGAGTTCAACATTAACCTCTGCAAGACGCCCAACTGCTACCACAACCCGGACATCTGCAGCAGCAATCAGTTCAGCGAGATGCTGGTGCCGATTCAGGAGTGCCCCAACAACTGCATGCTCAAGGCGGTCACCAATCCTGCAGGTACTCTCAATAATTAAAATCCCCTAACAAATCCTAAGCTAAAAGATTAAATCCTTCCCTTCTAAGGAATCGTCCTCAAGTGGAAACGCCTCTGCGCGCCGGCCTCTGACCTGACGCACGGCTTCCGCTGTCGCATCGACTACGTCTTTGGCGCCCGCATCGAGCAGTGCACCTGCGACAAGGACTTCTGCAATGGAGGGCCTAGTTTAGACGGCAATTCAAAACATCTCCTTCTGATCACTATTTTCACTTCCCTACTCTACAGTTTCACCTGCTTTCGAGTTCAATAAAACAGCAAATAAAAGTGATGACTTACCAAAAAAGCTCGGGGAAGAGTGCTAGGTGAAAAGTAGGTCGATGATCCTGGTGGTGGTGGTGCAAAAAGAGAAGGAGAGAGATCTATAAATAGAACCTCTCTTTCGTTTCAGTCTTCAATGGGCGGCAGCAGCGGCGGCGAGCGGTAGGCGCCGGGCGAGTTCTTCGTCCGCTCCGCCGCCTCCAGCGCCTGACTCAGCGCCAGCCGCCGGTGGTAGCGGGCCTGGGCGGAAAGTGCTGCGCTTTTTCGAACTCCAGTGACAGTGTTTTCAGCACTTAAATTATTTCCTTGAGTTGAAGCAGAAGTGGTCGTCCAAATCGGCGGAGGCGGCTGTGGCGTGGCCGGCGGACTCCTCGGTCGAAAGGGTTTCCCGCGAATGCTGCCCGGCTTCGTCGCCTCCAGAATCGACTTGATGGACAGGCGGCGCCGCTCGTGGTTGTGGTAGTAGCGGCCCGGCTTCTGCGAGCGCTCGCTGGTGAACTGCTGTCGCAGGCGGCTCCACATCTCAGAGCCCGAATCGGGTTTAGTAGACTGAGGAACGGGAATCCTCACCCCGGCTGATTGTGAAGGTGGTGGTGGTGGTGAAAAGATTGAGGACACTAGGAAGGGAAGAGAAAGAGAAAGTTAAGAGTTCTAAAAGAAGAAAGAGTTTCACTTACCCGAAGCCGACCGAAATCCCGGATTCGCTCCCTGCGGCCCGCCGACCGTCGTCAGCGACACCTTCCGCCCCTCCCGCAGCTTCTGCTGCTCGGCGAAGCGGGCCACCACCTCGGCACTGGCCTGCGCCTCGCTCATGCCCTCCTCCGCGACGAAGCGAATCTTCTGGCGGATGATGGCCAGCAGCTGCCGGTTGCCCTCGTGCACTATGCCGTGCTCCACAAAATCCGGTCCCAGAATCTCCTCCTGGACCGGTATTCGCAGCCCCAGGCTGTAGTAGAAGGGCAGGAGGAGGAGGGCGCTGACCACCAGGGCCCAGGTGGCCAGCACCGCAATGGCCATCAGCTGGGAGAGGAGCATCGAGGAGCGGAGGGCGGCGATTTCCACCCCCGTGACGGTGATGTTCTCCCGGTGCAGGCCCTGTCGGTAGTGGAGCACTGATTCAGCGTCTTTCGAAAAGGCATAAAAAGGTCTTAGTAATCATTGAGAATACTTTCCCCAAGACCCTTTTACCCGAAAACAGCCCAATGGCGACCATTCCCCAGGCTCCAGCCACCGCATGCACCGAAAAGGCGTCCGTCGGGTCGTCCACCCGACAGCGTTCCACCAGCGAGATGCTGACCAGCGTCACCGCCGCCGCCACCACTCCGGTCACAATAGCCAGCGCTGGGCGCATCACCGCTGCTCCTCCACTAATGGCCACCAGCGACGCCAAAATCGAATAGCAGAGAATCTTGATATCCTGCAGCCCTCCTTGGGTCAGGGCGCTCCACACCATCCCGAAGGCGCCCCCCGCCATGGAGGCCATGATCGTCGAAACGGAGGCCCTCGAGGCGTACTTCCACCGGTCGCCGGTGATGCCGAAGGTGCTGCCGGCGCTGTAGCCCAGCCAGCCCCACCAGAGGAAGATAATCCCATGGACGGCGTTCGTCGGATTTCCCATCGGCACGTGCTTGAACTGGCCGTCGAAGCGGCCTAAACGGGGGCCCAGCAGCAGGGCCGCGACCAGGCCGGCACAGCCGCCCACCAGGTGGACGTGGCCGCTGCCGCCGACGTCGACGACGCCCACCTAAAAAGTGAAAAGGTAAGTTAGCAAGTTCTAAAAGAAATCTAACTCAGAGTCCTCTTACCTCATTCAGCCACCCGGTGAACATCGTCCACCGGGCGGGCAAACAAAAGAGAATGTTGCTAAAGAGGCTGAAGACAAAGTAACTCAGAAAGCGACACCTCTCCGCCATGGCCCCGCTGATGATTGCGGTACAAGTGGTCGCGTAGGCGAGCTGGAACATCATCTCCGCGTAGGTCGTTCCAATCAACTCCGTTCCGGTGACGTGCACAAAGAAGCGCTCCGGCGAGACGACGTGCACCCGGAGAAAGTCTCCAAAGCTGCTGAAGTTTTTGTTTTGCTTTTGAGCTTGTAGGGAGTTCTTCAACCGCCACGGAGGCGGCGTTGGAGAGGGATGCAAGTCGAGCTCGGTCAACTTCAGTCGCCCAACGTCTGCCTCCCGTGAGCTGAAGGCGAAGCCGTAGCACCAAAAGGCCAACGTCCCGCAGATGATGTTCACGGCGTTCTTCAGCAGAATGTTCACCTCGTTCTTCCGGGAAACGGTGCCTGATTCCAACAGCCCGTAACCGGTTTGCATGGTGAAGATGAGGAAGGCGGAGGTGAGGATGAAGCAGACGTCGTTTTCAAGGGCCTCTCTCAGCGGAGCGTCCGCCGGTTTTTCCGTTGTTGTGGACATTTCTGATTTTTCTGTTGAACTCTTGGCTTCTTTTTTGCTGCAGTAAAACTCTTGAAAAACGAGTTCTCTCTTCTTTTGCCGACTGATGAAGACTGAAGAATGAATTCCTTGCTGACTTCAGTTTCTTTTTCCAGTGACTTCTTTCTAAATGAGAGGGAAGAAAAGAGACCAAATTATTAGAAAAAGCTGATGATAACGGTTCCCACAATTAATAATTCAAGGTTCTTTATGGGGCAGAATAAAATGTGAAGGGACGGGTCAATCAGGGAAGAGTCAACAGTGAAGAAGAAAGTATTTTACAAACAGCGGCCAACAGGGGAAAGTATAAAATATTCATTAAATGATAACGGAAGAAAAGGTCGATGATGATGATGATAACAAAATAAAATGAAAAGATGATTGATGGATTTACCTCTCTTTCTCGAAGCAAAGAAAAAGCTTATTCTGATGATGATGATCACAATTGTTCAGAGTGCAGTGAGAATAGAGAACAAAGATCGATTATTCTGGGCGCTCTATCCGACATTATTATTGCCATCTATACTGTTGTTGTTGTGCTGTTCGGGTCGAAGTCCTCGATGAAGTCCTTCACAGCCGTTGATCGGCGCCACTCGCAGCAGGTACGGCTCACTGCCCACGCCGTAAAGGCCACTTTCTGTGGTGGCAGAAGAAGGAGAAGTTGAAGTGATAGTGTTTTGATAAAGCGGATAAACCGGCGGGGCAATTGCAAAGGTAAAGTTCGGCGACAGAGAATCGGTGGAGGAGAGCGTCGGATTGGAGAATGCTCCAAGCGAAGAAAGGTGTCCAACCTTTTGTTGCTGATGAGATGATGAGGATGAGGAGATAATGTCAAAGGACTTTGACTGCTTCAGCTTGGCCGCCGCCGTGGAGAGATTGAGCTGAAAGATTTGCCGCCGCCATCGTCCACCTCCTCCTCCTTTGTTACTGTCACTTTTTGGAGGTACTTTCTTCTTATCATCAGCACTCTTCGCCATCTCGCTGGCCATCTTCGCAAAGCCGAGCATCAGCACGGAGAGGAAGATGAAGGCGCCGCCGAGGGCCGACGTCCAGTACAGCGTCTCCTGGAGGATGGCAATGGAGAAGAGGAAGCTGAGGACGACGCAGAGCGCCTGAATAACGGCCACCGCCCCGGCGTTCTCCAGTTTCAACGCCAGCGTCACAAAGAGCTGGTCGAAGCCGTTGCAGAGAGCTAGAAGAGAGTGAGGGAGTTTGGAAAAAGTTTGGGAGTTTAGGAGGAAGGTAAAGTAGAAACAAAAGAAAACAGTTAGGAAAAAACAACACAGAAATAAAAATAGAACTCAAAAGTTGAGGTAAAAGTGGGCGGCAGGGGTGGAAATAGAAATCGAACTCAAACTCATTTTTTGCACCAAAAATCTAAACTTCCACGTCTCTTTTCCCCTTCACTTTACCTCATCTTTCACCGCAAAAACAACTACCAAAAAATCCTCAAAAATGACCACCACCGAAAAAGCCTCATCCCTAGGAGTTGACATTCCCGCCGGGTGGACGCTGCCCGCCCGAGCCACGGACTGGCAGCGCCAATGTCTGGCCGACCGCCAGTGGTGCACCGTCTTCAAGGCGCTCTTCCGCCTGAAGACGGGCATCAACCTGGACGAGCTGGAGGAGATCCTCTTTCCCAGCACCTCGCCTCCGTTTGGACCGCTTGGCCAGCTGCTGCAGCTCTTCAGCTCCACCGTCCGGCTGACGCTGCTCTACGTCCTGCTGGCGGTGGTGGTCCTCGGACTGGCCATCGGCGGCCACCTCGCCTTTCTGGGCGCTCGAGAGTACTTTGCGAAGAAGCAGTTCAAGAACAACAACAACAAAAATGGCGGCAAAGTCTACCGTCAAGGTTCTCTTGGCTCCTCTTCAGCCAACTACCACCGCCTGCGCTCCGTCAAGGTGGAGAACAACGACTAACAAGGACTTCTCTTCAACTCTTCAATCTCAACTTCCTAATCCCTTGAACTCTTAACAACTGATTAAAAACAAACAAACAAACAAAATCGGCGGTTCTACTTACTCGTACTGCCAATGATCGCCCAACTGGTGACGCCCGGCGGAACGGACCACTTGCCCAGGGCGGCCAGCCCCAGCAGCCCCAGCACCACATTGCAGGCGCTGAACCAGAAGATGACCAGCGCCGCCGGCGTCCGCTTCATCCGCCGCATCGCAATCATCGACACGGAGATGCTCACCGCAGAAATGAGCGCCAGCGCCAGGCCAATGGCCGTGTGCGTCCTTCCATTGAAGTTCGATGAACTTCCTCCTTGAACTCCTCCTCCTCCTTCTTCAGAACTTCCCCCACCACCACCAAACTGTGCGTAAAAGTGAAAAAAGGTCGGCGAAGTCGTGGTGATGGTGGTGGAGTTCGAATCGAAAAAAGTCGAATTATCTCCTCCTCCTGAAGGCCCACCAAAGAGAAAGCTCGGCCGCCCAATGAGCACCACCCCGGCCAGCGTCGTACAGCTGTTGACCACCTGCAGCAGGCCAAAGGGCTCGGCGACCAGAAAGTGGGCAAAGGCGGCAATGAAGACCGGCGAGGTGAAGCGAATCGTCGTCGCGTCCGACAGTGGAATGTACGTGTAGGAGGTGTAGAAGGTGGCGAGGGAGATCGTGCCGAGGAAGCACCTGAAGGAAAGAAGAAAAATCGAGGTTAAATCATAACCTTCAACTTTTCCTCAATTTCAGTACCTGAGAAAGAGACTCCACCGCTCGCCGGGAACGCCCAGAATGACCCTCCAGTCTATGGTCATTGTTGAAAGATGATGATTATGAGGGTGATGATGACCTCCTTTTGAAACTCCTCCGACAAAAATGTCCTTCTTTGAGGAGCTCGTCGAGAGGGTGGACGAGGCAAAGGAGGTGACCGAGGAGGTGCTGCTGAGGCCTCCACAACCACCGTTTGCAGGCCGCCTCCCGTAGACGCTAAAGATGAAGGTAAGGTAGACGAGGCAGACGATGAAGGAGCTGCGAAAAACAGGAGAGAAAAAGAAAAGATAAGTTAGAAAACATATTGTTTTTCAGGTGCTAAGGTCAAGGAATCTCGACTTTTGATTGATGGTTACAACAGCTTCGTCAACAGGTGGAAAAGTACTGCTGCTAAACATAAATCACCAGCTGGCAATTATCATTTACAGTTGTACAATAAGAGCTGTACAGTCGAAACTTCGCCCAAGTCAAAGTTGGCACCATTACCTGGCCAAGTGTGAAAACGCGGAGAAAGAAAAGCTCGAAGCAGCAGCAATCATACTACGAAGCAATAAGGAAGGTCAAGGCAAACCTGCCTGCCTGTCTGCTCCTGCAAAATTATGTAGTTGCACCAATTTTGCACCATCATCATCATCATCATCATCACCACCATCAATTGAACGATAACTGTCTCAAGTAAGTTTTAAACATTTTCTTACCTAATGGTCAGCGACTCGAGGACATGTACCCCAAAGTAGCCGTCATTGAGCTTGATGAGCAGCCCATTGAAGGACCAGAAGAGGACGGAGGCCAGGGCGCAGAGGATGCCAACTGCCCGCACCCGTTTCAGGCGCCGCCAGGCGCTCACCAGGAGGCGACTTCGAACCACAAAAGATGAAGAGGGTGATGAGGGTGATGAGGTTTGAGGATCGGTGGTGGTCGAAGCAGTTCCATCCTCGACGCTGGAGGAGGACACTGAAGATCGATCATCGTCGGCGTCCTCCTCCTCTTCGAGGTGATTGAGGTGATCCACAGTGGACTGCTCCAACTGTACGGCACTGAAATCGAGCGATCCACTGCGAGAAGATTCAGCACTGCTGCTGCTATCCGTTATGGTCACATCCAGTGCCGGATTTTCATGACCTCTTCCACCATCTTCTGCCTCGGAAGTATTTCTTTGATAATCCGCCAATTTGTCCACCTCCTTTTCCGTAGAACGCTTCCGCCGGAATTTACCTTGAAGAGAAGAAAGAAGAAAGAGAGATAATGATATATTTGATTAGATAAATAGAGAGAGAGAGAGATTACAAAAGAGCTTCTCAAGAACTTGTATATTACTCTCAAGATCATCGGTAGTAGTCATGATGATCGGTGGTGGTGGTGGTGATTACACAAACAAAGCTCTATTTTTAGCGGAGGTTACCAGTGCTGCTTTATATCCAAACTTCTTTGCTTCCGAAAGAACAACAGTCAAACCTCAGTGATGACAATGAGAACTATCAATCTAACTAACATATTTTCTTTTCCCCCTTCCCCTCCTTAATGTCAATATTATTGACTCAATGCAATCAGTCACCACTGTCACCACCACCAGCACTGTCACCACCCTTACGTCACCTCATGTCCGTGCCTGCCGACCGATTGCAGCAAGCACATCACATCGTACAAAGGTATTTGCCGGTATGGAGCAATTTCAACAATGTGTCCAATTTACCTCAAACAAAAAGTCCACCAATACTTTCATCGGCGACTGGTAACGTCCGCAAACAAATCGCTGCTGCTGATTTCTGTTCTGTATCTCTTTCTGTATCTTTCCTCCTTTTGTCACCAACTCTAGTACTCTTGAACTTTTGTCATGTCCTTTTCCTAACGATGTATCATCATTTCTCTAGCAGATCTTCCTTCGTTCATTGAACAGTTTCAAGATTGAGGCGGAAGAGGACAACTCTAAACCTTCACAACGAAGCAAAGGCAAGGGCGAAAGCTAAAATAAAGAACAAAGGTATGCAAAAGTATGCAAAAGAGAAAATCAATACAGCCAGTAAATCACCACATGAACATTAGAAATTAGCATTTGGAAATGAAATTAGAGTGCAAACAAATAATACGTTCTTAGTAGGTCAACGAGTGCGGAACAGAAAGAGAGCAAGAATTAGAACATTCTCACATTTTTAATGAATACCTTCTTCAGTAGCAGCAGCAGCTGTGGAAGTCATTTTCTATTCTTGAATTGTGTATTGAGGTAACATGAATAAAATTAGTGCACAAAAAAGTAAAATTAAAAACAGATGGTGACTATGTGACTGATTGTGCTGGTAAACTGGTGAAATAGGGCTGAAACTTAAATGACCAAATAAATGCAAGTACTTTTCCTACGTGACCACAAACGATTGATCTCTATTTGTATCCCCTCGACAGCTCGTCCTGCACTCAATTTAACCTACCGACAGAGTAATAAAATGGCAATAGAATCACCACCAAAAAATACATTGAAATTAGCCAAAATCGAAACTCAAATTGAAATGGTTAGCAAAACAGACAAAACATCAGCAAACACAAACACAGTATTGTCACCAAGTACCAAGGCTAAATCGATCATTAACGACGACGATGTCGTCGTCGCCAGACCATCAACTTCCTCATTATCCTCTTGAATCGAATCAAAGAACACTCATCGAAGAGATGGACAACAGAGAAAAGAAGCAGACAAAGCCAATAACCGATGAAGTTCAAGGATAAGCTAAGCTAAGAAAAGCAACGGATGCGGCGGAGACACCGACAAAAAAAGTTATCGCTAAAAAGCAAAAAAAACAAATTGTTGCAAACTTACCAAAGCTTTTGATAATCTCCACGAGGCGCATGATGAAGAGGATGAGGATATTTTTTGTTGATAACTTTCTGATTTTAAATTGATTTTTTTCTTTGCTGCCACTAATTCCTCGTCGTGATAAAGTACATCAGAAAGTGCAGCAGCAGCAGGTGCAGGAGAAGGGTGAGGAGCATTTTCTGGGCAGCTTTCCACCGAAACTGAACTTATCACTTTACAAAATAAAAATTTTTGCTGAATTTGTCGTCGTTTTCGTCGGCGGCGGCGGCAGGCTCAGTAGCCGGTGCAATTAGCCGTCCAATTTGTGGCTGCTAATTTGTGGCTGTTTTTTCTAATTTGTTGCTGCTGTTGCTGATGCTGTTGATAAAAACAGCCGGCGATGCTAATCGTTTACTGCCTTCTTTTCGGTGTTTTCGATGAAAAAGTAGTCAAAGTGAAATTGTGTGCTCTTCGTGGTGGCGATGCAAAAAAAACTTTGCTTTGGAGTTTGTTGTGCTTTTTGTGCGTCAGAACACCGCTGCTGCTCGACACGGCCAATAGACCACCACCAGGATTGACTGACTTGCCTGAACAGAGCACTTTCACTTTGGCTGATCGACACTAGTCAGTCAGTCAGCCAGTCAGCTGACATTAGCTAGTTAGTTAGCTAGCGTTAGTTGGAGTGTTACATAATCAACACACGAGAGTGGCAAAAAGACAGGCGAAAAGACACGCACTCGCCAAAGAGAGAGGGATTTGCGATTTGCCCAACCAAAAGAGAGAAAGTGCAGTGTTCGGCGAGTTGAGTGCTCAGATCAAAGTCGAAGTCGAAGTAGAAGTCGTCGAAGCCGTCGAAGTTGTCGTCGAAGTCGTTGTCTCTCCCTTTCCCTCCTCCTCGAAATGTCGTTGTCTCATTAGAATAGGGAGAAAGAAGCAGTCTTCGCCGATCGAAGTGTCTGTTTGCCTTTGCCTTTGGCCTGCTCGAGCGCGTGTGTGCTTCAAATTTGAGTGAGCTTCAGCTTTGAGATAACAGTCGCAGCACTGATACTAAAGTGTCCACAAAGAAGAAGAGAAGAGCAAATCAGGTCAACATTTGGAACAGCTGAAGGCAGCGGCGGCGGTGGCGGCGACGATTTTGCTGTTTTCAATTAATGAGACATCGACGTTTTGTTTTTGCAGTTGCTGCGTCTGTTGTTGTCTGTGATTTGACAAAAAGAACAAAAGGGGGAAGAAGAAGAGGTATTAGAAAGTGGTTGTTGTTATTGTGCTGGTGCTGGTGGTGGTGAAAAGTTAATCAGCGCTCATTTGCAAGTGCAAGTGTCAGTCTGTTTTCTTTCCCTGTCTCCAGTGCACTAACCTCCCAAACTAGTTTTTGGTAGGAAAAACACAGTTTTCACACGACATAAGAAAAGGAGAAGAAGACGAGCACTGTCAGTCACCCACCACCAATTTCAATTCAAATGAAACAGCCGCAAAAAACTATATTTTTAGACGAGATGAGACAAAACGAGACAACAACACCTCATTTTAATGAAGACTGGAATAGAAAAACAAAACTGGGCAAAGAAAGAATAGAATCAAAGAGTTTCACTCAAGTGAAATGTAAAACTGAAAAGTCATTTGGTGCTGTCTTCTTCTTCTACCCCAAATAACAAGACAACTGCCCTAAATCTTAACCACAACTACACAACCACCTAGAAACAAGATTACAAGGCATCAGGCAAATACCCTCTCAACTAGCCAAAAAATCACAACAAGCTGTCACAAGACAAGTCAATCACACTTCTTCTCCTTCTTCTTTCCTCTATCGACCGATTAAACCTCGATCTTCGATTTGAAAAGGCTCTTTGGAAGGGCCGAAAACTTTTCCACGCACTGTGTCGGCAAATTCGCCGCCGCCGATGCTGATAATTACTACACTACAGTGATCAATGCAAACAAATCAGCAAAGAAGGCAGCCGCAAACAGGCAACTTTTCGCCGACAGGAAGAGGCCAATTAATGAAAATAAAAAACAGTGTGTAAGTGCAACGGAACAAATCATAAGAGGGAGGGAGGGAGAAATCAGAAAATCAGGAAAATGTGTATCATGTGATTGAACAGAGTGAGCGAAACAAATCACAAAAATTATTCAAAGTTATTCAATTAAATTAAAAGGCTTTCGGTAGTTGGACTGAGATTCAAATCGAAAATACTAACCGATTATAAAATTGGCGTAAATAGTGCGCCCAGCAACTGAACGACTGTTCAGTGCAAGTGGTTGATTTGACAACCAACCGAAAAAACAGAAAAACAAATCAAAATCAAAGTGAAAAAGTGTCACTCAAAAAATAAAAACAGAGTTGCAAACAGACAGTCAATTACCGCCTCAACAGAATTCTGTCTCGAGAAAAATTGGACTGACTAAAAAGTTTTACATTTTACAGAAAAATGCGTTAAAAGTTGAGTTGTCAAGCTAATGGGCACTGCCACACTTTTCTTTCTTCAAACTAGTTTCTCCCTTCAAACACTGAGCAAAAAGACTGTTTAGTAAAACGACAAAAACATAGCAGCAGCTTCCCTTTAACCTTTACAAATTAGCGAACGAACACGAAAGTTATTAGCACTGAAAAAGGAGAGATCTTCTTTTCCTACAACACACACACACTTACACAACAACCTTCCTCCCCCGAAAAAAGAAACATGACAGCGGCGGCAGCAGCAGCAAAAATGATGAACAGTAGATAACGGATAACTGCAAAAACTGTGACTTTGAAAAGGGAGAGCGAAAAATGGAAGAGCAAAATATGGAAAAAAGAAGAAAAACCGATGATAAGTCTTGTTCACGGACGAGTGAAAAAACAGACGAGCAAAGTATAACACACGTGCAGCGAAACGGAAACAAAATCTGCAAATCTTCAACTCTTCAATGCTTCAAAAAAGCATAATAATTTTGGCGGCCAACAATTCTGATTGACTCAAACACTCATGAGCAGAAAAATTCAGCCCCTTTATGAGCACTCACAGTTGGTAACACTAATTAGGTAATCAACAATAAAAGGTTTGCTTAGATCAAAAAGAAGAAGCAAAAATTAAATCAAATCAGAACTCCTGTCGTTCAACTGTTCAATCAATCCTGCAGTCAATACTACGACTCCAACTACAACTACAAATCATCACATCACCACTTCCTTTCTCTCTCTCTCTCTCTCTCTCTCTCTCTCTCTCTCTCTCTCT
>JAALOO010001734.1_pt1 | contig 13719 bp, 13 predicted proteins | sample 7257641 | NCBI WGS metagenome assembly JAALOO01 (sample SAMN14085613, study PRJNA598686) | mite metagenome | biome: ENVO:01001000; feature: ENVO:01001002; material: ENVO:01001226; isolation source: single female mite from University of Michigan culture on fish food culture... ... | reverse complement strand
GAGGGAGAGAGAGAGAGAGAGAGAGAGAGAGAGAGAGAGAGAGAGAGAGGGGGGGGACTACTTCAAGCTACTTCAGTTAACTAACTTGAGAACAAGAGAAATGAGAGAAATGGAAGGGGACAAAAAATGACACAGTCACAGAGAGACGGACACTGCGCGTCGATTGTAGTGCTCCCTCGATCGTTTGCGCTGTGACAGGTGAGTGCTCCCGCTCCCGTCCGCCGTTGGACAATGGATAGACAAGTTGGGGGAAGGGGAAGCTGCTCACACAGCTGACCATCAGATAGAACCAACTACCACTGACTACTGCTGCTCATATCAATGGCTACTCGACCCTCAAACACTGAATACAACAACAACTCACTGAAAGCCTGTTAGTACAAGAGTGAGTGAGTGAGTGAGGATGGCCTGACAGGGACAATTGTTGTCCGCAACTGCCAACTGCTAACGGTTGCCCTTGCTGCTGCTGCGACTGCTGCTGCAGTAGTCTGACTGACCCAAATTCAGTGCAGGCAGCAAAAATCGTCCGCGATTTAGGTTGGCAGACAATAAACAGCAGCAGCAGCTTCTTAGCTGTCACCAGGGTTGACAGGGGAACGAGCTTTTCAGTGGAAGAAAAATCAGCAAAGCAAAGCAAAGAAGAGCAGGGCTGCCAAAAGACAAACACAGAAGAGCAGGGCTAAGAAGGAGTATGATGGTGCCTCACTCAAAGTATGTGTGTGTGAGCAGTGTGTGTACCTGTGCCGTACCTGTGCCCTAGTGAGTGAAGAGTGAAGAAAGCACCGTAATGTTCAGTAATGCGCAACTAATTGCAGTGAGAGACCGTGGGGGAAAATGAGTTAGAAGAGATAGATAGAGCAGCAGTCACTCGCTGCCTGATGACATCGAATAATCAGAGTGCAACTCTTTCAAACAGGCAACAACAGCAGCAGCCAGATCTGAATGACTTTCTCGACGTCATCTGAAGCCCCACCAGCACTGCACTATCATGCTCATTGCGACAGCAGCAGCAGAAGTAGCAAACTTCTCTGACCAAGTTGCAGAGTGTGCTTGTGGTACACGGGGTAACCATGCAAGAGAAGGAGGAGGAGGTAATATGCAACAGTCGATGATCCGATTATCAGCAGCGGCAGCAGCAGCAACTCAGCCCCTGCAGTTAAGTGTAGATCATCAGCGAAGATGGTAATGGTAATGGTAGTGGTGGTAGCAATAGTAAGCTACGATTAGTCGACAGCAGCAGTTTAGCAAAGTGTGCAGTGTGCGCACTGCGCAGTAATTGAAGCGTATACAGAGACATTTTCGCCATCACCACAGCCTCGTTTGCATACCAACTCACACAACCAGCGAACAGTGTGTTTCCAAGTGTTGTACAGGACAACACTGTCTGTGTGTATGTGAGTAAGTCAAGCACTGAGAGTGTCTGTGTTCACACTGGCACTAATTTGCCGCCGAACGCCGCCGCCGCCCGCCCCCTCAAGGCTGAATCTGCGTCTCTGTCAGCACCTTCTTTTGCCCCTAAAAAAGGAGCAACTGCAATGTCTCAATGCGCTCACTAAATTAGCGCATTAGAGCACTTTAGCTATACACACAGACTCAAGTAAAGTAACTGGAACAAATAAACAGAAAAACTAGATTGAGAGGGAGAGAGAGAGGTAGACTGTGTCCACTGCATAAATGCAGTGTGTATTTCCAGCATGTGTGGTTGAGGATTAGCATCCAATGGAGGGGGGGATGCAAAAGAAAGGCTCTGCAAGGCAAACGACAGGCGTTCAAGTTCAGCTCCATCACCACAGCAGCCACCACCGCCACAAAGAGACAGTTGTATTGACAGTAGTAACAGACAGACGGACAGACAGTGTCTGTAATGATAATAATGCCAAACAACCGGCGCCAAAGGACGCTGACGAATCGATGAGTGCTTTCGATTTCGAAAGCAAGCAAACAGTCAGTTAGTCAGCCAGTTAGTCAGTCAACAGAGCTTCTGATCGTGATCGAGAGATTTGCTGCTGCTGCTGTGCATCCTCAAGCCAAGCCAAGATATACTGAAAGGGAAAGGCAATCGGACGAGGGCAAAGAGAGGGCAAAATGAGGGCTAAACCAATGAGAAAGGGAGAAAAAAGTGGTAGCAAAATTACCAGCAAAAATCGGTGGGGGACAACAGCCTATGAATTGATAAACACACCAGAAAAAAGGAAATATTTTGACCAGCAAAAGGAGTAACAAGTGTGCAAGTCATCGCGGACGCAATTCAATTACCATCTCTGCTGATCACCACCACCACCAATGATGAATCTGGCCAAAAGCCAAAACTATTTGCTGACTACTGCTGCTGCTGCTGCTGCCGTTCAGCCATTTGCAATTCTAATCCTCCTGAAAGAAGGAGAGAGAAGAGAAGGGAGACAAATCAATGCGCCACGTAATTATCATCTCGAGGAGCTGACTTCTTCAGCTTCAGCTGCACCGATGTGACACCGATGTGCAGTAGGCCAGTAAGTGTGTGCTGCTTGTAAGACGAGCTCTGCTCTGCTCACGATGCCAGCGAATGCCCGGGAGAAGCACTTTCGTACTAAGCGGACTACTACTGCCACTGTTGCCCATTGCCCTCTCTTCTCTCAATTGTCCGGTTTGTGTCTACTGTGCTGACTACTACTTTCCGAATGTGTTTGCCCGTGTTTACTCAGTCAGTCAGTCAATCAAAGTTTGATACTCTTGAAGACTCCAGCAACCACAACCACAGTCGATCACTATGAGAAAGAAGGGGGAGGTAATGGTGAGGGGGCAAGCCGATTACGGGGCTCTGCTAGTGTGCACAGGTTTGCCAGCCAATGTAATGAGCAATTAAGTGTGCAAAAAGAAAATTCAACTCACTGGAAGACAATGGAGTGAACGGGTAAAAGGTGGTGGTGGTGGTGGTGGTCTAAAGACTCTTACAAACGGGCAAGTGAGTGAGCGAGAGTCGGGTAATTGGCTGCAGCAGCCACTCTATCATTACCGCAGCTAAAAGGCTGCAAAAAAAGCGCATTCTGCGCTTTTAACGGCAAAAACAGGAGAAAGAGAGGCAGAAAATAATGGCAAAAAGAAGGCCGAAAAGCTGAGCAGCAGAAGTAACACCTGCAATCAGCTTGTCGCCCAGCTAAGCAGGACTTGTTAATTTGTTGAAAGTCAAGACGATTGTAAGATTGTAAAAACAAGGTGAAAGAAGAAAGAAGAGGAATAAGAGGACTGAAAGTGGAAGTGAATAACAATACTGGTAAGGTAAAGTAGTAGAATGCACACTTTCTGGCCAATACACAGTATCCTCTCAAGACGGCTTTGACAACTGCGTGCACCAACAACAGCTTCATCAAGTCAAGTGCAACAACAGCAGTCTGCCTCCAGTCTTGCGCCACCACCACCACCGTAACCAGTCGTCTCACGAGCATCCCCGAGCTTTCCGATCTTAATCGATCATCGAACCGAGGCAAATGACTCTGTCTAACTGTCTGACTGACTGTCTGTGAGAGGGAAAGAGAGTGCTCGAAGCCAAATTCAATCAATCAGCACCGAGACTGAAAGGTAAATAAACATGGCTAAATTAAAGTGAGTGGTTAAAGAAGGAACGATGAAAAATGAATGAACGAAGAGGATGTTCAACAGCTTCCAAATGTAGCCACTCTAATCTTGGACTGATGGCAGTAGTAGTGGTGAAAAACGATAACAGTTTGCGGAATTGCATCAAACTGGAAGCTTAAACAACAACAACAACAACAAACACCACGACAGGTCAGGCAGAACGAATCATGAGTTCAGACACACAAACACATATCAAAAACACAAAAAAGACAAATCTTTTTCAAACGAAAGAGAAAGAAGAGCTACCTCAAAGACTAGCGACTCAATGAGTCTAAAAGCAATGACCATCACAGCTGAAAAAGAATGGACAATGGTCAGGAGAAGATGAAAACGGCAACAGCAGCTAAATAAACTAAATTGACGAGCAAAAAGAAAAAGGACATTGTACTTTTGTAAAGCACTGAACAGCATTAGACAAGTGTCCGCAGATTTGACTGCCTGCCTGCTGAATTAAATTTTGCTACGCTCATTTGTCTAAAGACCACCACTACCACCACCACTACCAAAAACTGCCTCTACTGTACACACTTGCTAATACCACCTTGCTGAATTTGTGCGCACAGCTCAATTAGCTCAAACTAAGCACCTTAGAGTAGTGGTAGTAGCCACCTGAGCTAATCAAATTAGAAACAAAAAGACAGGACTACATTAAAAAAGATAAAAGATAACGACGACGACGATTCCATGAGGAGAAGGGGGGGGGGGGGCACTCAGCACAGGAAGCACAGAAACACGAGCAAGAGACAGGAGGCCAAATATAAAGCAGGTCGTGGTGTGTGTGTGAGTGAGCTCTTTCAGCACACGAGACACTGAAGCAAAGAAGAAGAAAAGAGAGAAAGAAAAAAATAAAAAAGATAAGCGGCGAGCAGCACAATGCACAGCAATCGACAAAAGCAGTGCAAGAAAGATGAGGCAGAGTTGGCCATCTGAGAGAGAGAGAGAGTGGACGCCGTTTCCGTCCGGAACGAGCGATTAGGAGCGGAGTGCTCAGAGGACGACGACGACGAGTGCAGAGCACGACTATGACTTTTCAGTCAGTTAGTCCTCCGCACAACATATTCAGACATTAGCAATGCAAAGAGCCGGAGAGAGTGGTGCAACGGCGGCGGCAGTGATCATCTTAAAAGAGTCACTCTGAGGACTCATCACCATCATCAACTTTATATCCTCACAGTCGCAGCCATCACCATCATCATCATCAACTTTTGCTGCTGCAGCAGCGCACTGTTAGCATTGTCTGACAATTATTGCCAATTATCGATTTATAATCTCTCATCGCTCTCATTTGCATTAATTGCCCGGCGCATGATTAGCGGTGATTTATGTGAGCCGGCACTGTTTTGACTGACTGACTTACTGACTGACTTGAACTTCTTTGGGAAAAACAGCTGTGAAAGTGCTAATGCAAGTGCTAGTAGTGCTAGCAGGGAAAGGGGGTCAATTGCAGTGCGGATGTGCAGTTACTGTAGTCAGTCAACTCTTTTCAGGCATCAACTCAGCATCCCAGATGGCAAAACAGCAAAAAACAGCAGCAGTTCAATGAAGCTAACTTCGGTGATTTACCACCACCACCATTTTCAGGCAGAATTGAAGCAGCTGGGTTATATTATATGCACCTGTTGCTGCTTCTGCAGGCTACACTGCTTGACTTACTTTAGCTGAAGCAGCAGCAGCAGCAGCAGCAGTGGAAAGCTATGTCATCAGCCAAAGTGGGCCATCACCGAAAGAGCAGCAGAAAAAAAGGTTGTGCTCGCAACCTAGTAGGAGAAAAAAGTCGAGCAGACAAGACGACACCAGTGCTCTCTCGGTGTGTGTGCAATTAGACGCCATGTGACATCGTTTGCTCGGTCGTTTGCAGTGTTGACGATGTCTGCCGCCATCCTTCGCTCCCTCCTTCCACTCAATTGTCCGACACTGAATGCACCCCAGCACTGCACTGGTCATAGAGTCAGAGAGTCAGACACTTCTGCACCGTCACAGCAGCAGCAGCAGCAGCAGTGCAGAAGTAGCAGTAGTTTGCCCAGTGCGTACACACAGTAGCACCATAGTGTGTGTTTTCGGGTGCAAACACAGTGACACACGACAGAGACTGGTGGAGAACGGGTGTGCAGGCAAAACTTGTCATGAATTGCTACTGAAAAAGAATGGAGGCTATTGCAAAAGCACTGTGGAAACCGACAGCGACAGACAGACTGCAAACAAACATACACTACAACAATACAGCGTAATAACATTACTACTACTACTACAAACTCTAATAGAGACAACAACTGCAGTCAGCCATGATGATCAGTTGTTGGCAGTGATCACACTCTGTTTGCTAACTCAATTATTACTACTGCAGACAAAAAGGAGTGAGGAGGGAGGAAGGCTTTGGTAAGCTCCCATAACTCTCCACACCAAAAGCCGATTTCTGCCAATTTTTTTCAATTTTGACACGCTTCACTAGCTACCTGTTGATGATGGTAAGAACACCACCAACTCCTCCACCAAATGATCCTTTGCTGCAAAGTAAGCAGCAGTGGAGGAAAGTGTCACAAATCTGCATATCTGAGAAGTACAACAGTGTGTGTGTGGTACAGCACGGAAAGACGACAGTCGCAGTGATTATTCACACACGTGGCTCAATCACACACAGAGGAGACACACTTCTCAGGCGATCACAGTTCTATTTCTAGCCAGGCAGGGAAGAAGAGAGAAGCGGAAACACAATTGGCAATTGCCAACAGTGGATAGTGGAAGTGTGGCCACAACTTGTGCGTCGCAGGCAACAGAGGCTGGACACACTAATGAGAAAAGAGGCAATGGGGGACAACCAGAAACGGACCACCACCACCACAATTGCAACAAATACAACGACAACCACGATCAGCAGCACCTGCACCCTCTGCAGACAATAGAACAGTACCTGACTGACACTGCCGTGACACACACACACACACACAGAAGCTAATGAAACAGCAGTCGATGGATGATAACTCTTTCTTTTCAGTGTGTGTATGTCCACATCTCTTTCCCCACCATTGACACCCGCGTCAACTGAGAACTGTGACTCTTCGGTGCAAAAAAAATCTCTCCTTTTAGCAACAACTGGAGAAAGAGATGCCAGCGATAGAGTGGTGGTAAATAGCCCATTAGCTGCTAGTAGTACACAATCAGACATCTTGTTCATCTGCTGCTGCTGCTGCTGGCCAATTAGCATAGTAGCATGGCAGTATCACAGACATACAGACACTGTGAATGAGAGGAGGGGAAACAATGCTGAACAGAAAGAGAGGAATTGAGACAATGGCAAAGGAACTGCCAGGCGAACACCTCACTCTTCTATTACTTGTGCCCATTACTAGCCACCAGGCACTGCAAAAAGCATCAGCATCAGCGCTACTGTCCATCAAGGTCGTCATGGACTGACCAACATTCAGTCTGCAGTCTAATGGTGGAAAGCACACTAATTGTCACTGCCTGGCAATGGCTGTGATTCGAGAGTTGTAGAGCAGGAGGAAAAGGAGAAGGAGCTCCCCTTTTGCATACAACGAAACACGACGATGACAATTTACAACTTGCAAACTTTTTACTACTAATGCTAGAAAAAGAAACACACATCTAAGAACGAAGGGCTAGTGAGCTCAGAAGCAGCATGTGTGTATGTGTGCAGTGAAACATGCAATTAAGCCCTTCAATAGGCAAGTAGCGTGAGTGAGGTGGTGAACTCACAGAAAGTGCAGAAAAAAAGAGAGTAAAGTGAGAGAGAGATGAGAACTTGGACAAAAAATGGTCACGAGATCGCACGAGAACGAGGTAAATTTACGAAGAGCAGAAAGGTAAGAAGATATCACAATGTCTAATCTCAATCATGAAGACGTAGAAAGAAAGATAGAGAAGATAGATTGAAAGATTGATAGTACAGCGGCACAAGAGGAAACAATTCAGTGGTGAACATAGAAGAAGAACAGAAAAAAGATTAAAAAGAAGATGAAAAAACTGAAAGTGAGACAGATTTGAATGAATAAGTTCTCAACTTCTTCATCTTCAGCAAGTTGTTAGAACAACCACTGTTACTGCAAGAGTCATCCCAAAGAGGGGACACCACCACCACACTGCCGACACAGTTAGACAGCTACAACTGTTACAGCAGCAGCAGCAGAGAAAAGACGTTAGCAAAAAACAAAACAATTAAAAGTCAATCGATCAAGCGAGGAGCGATCACAGTTGCGTTCGCAGTTGTTGCTGGTGACTGATTACGCGACTCTGAACTCTCTGCACAACTAGAGCTCTGTACTACTACCAAACAAGCGGCAGCACCAAAATAGACATTGGCCAAGAAAGCCTTTGGAATCCCCCGTCTCTCTCTCTCCTCTTTCACTTTAAAAAAGAGAGCGAAGGGAGTAAAAGTTGGCGTCACTTGACTACTGGTCCACCTGTGCCACACAATAGGCACACACACAGACACACATACAATCACCTTTCAGAGCCGTTAAAAGGTGATCACACTGTACCAAGGAGCACATGAGCTACTGCTGCTGCCCCCTCCACTCAATGATAAACGGGTATCGAATCGATGAGCAGTTCATTGAAAGAAGGAGAGGGGATTGAAGAGAAAGGATTATTCTTCGGGCAGTAGCTATCAACTCAGCAACAGCAGAGTGGCCGCCGCCGGTGACCAGCACTACTCTACCAAGGCCAGCAGCAGCAGCAGCAGCAGTGAGCAACAAAACAGCAAAAATAGAAACGGACACAAAGGATGAGAAAGCTGAAAGCAGAAATCGGCAGCAGCAGGAGAACTGGCACAGGAGCAGGAGTGACTTGACGACACACAATCACCACCACTACCACCACCACCAAACTAGAACAGTAGATCAGCTGCTGTCTTCTATTTTTGCCCAATTCTCTGCACTCGGTGGTGGTGGTGGTGGTAGTGGTGATCAGAAAGAACTCACTCTCAATTTTGCAAAAAACACAACAGCAGCAAAAGCGCTACTGCAGTGTGTTTACAGAAAGGCACATGGCCTAGAAAGGGAGTGCAGGTAAGTGGTGAAAGGGAAAGGAGAACAAGTGGTGGTGGTGGTGGCGTGTTGGGCAATCACACTTCTGCTTTCTTGCAGTCGTACACACACTGGCAATCATCATCATCATCACTGTGGCAGATGTGTGGCAAACAGGGGACGCCGTTTGTTTGCTCTAGACGCTCTGCTCGATAATCAAAAACGAAAGAGATTACCAAGGCACGAACTGCTGTTGCTAGGAAATGCAGGGGCCGAGATCGAGAGAGGAACCGTTAGGCAAACACACACTGGCAATTGTCAAGTGTGCTGCTGCAGATTGACAGGTAACAAAGGAAAAGGACAGTGGAAAGGGGAAAAGTCACCTCCTGCTGGTGCTGATAAGCAGGAGATCACAGATGACAACCACTACTGGTTCCAAATGGCAGTCTGACGCCTGAAGTGAAAGATGGAAGACAGCGTCTCACTCGTCGACGGCCTAAGCTCATGTCAAGGGAAAGTGGTGGTGGCGGTGGCCAGTGGTCATCACCATCATTATTGTCAGCTAAACTTCACCTTTGTCAGTGATATCCCCATCCTTGGGCAGTCAGCAGGCAAACAAACAAACAAACGGATGGACGACAGAGACTCACTCACTCACTCACGATCACCGGGTCATAAGTGTCAATAAGTGTAATCGAGAGGAAGGGCAAAGCGAAGTGAGAGGAGAGCGAGGTGAGAAGAAGAGCGGGGCGTCTGAAAAGTCATCTCCTGTCTTGGCGCCCACTGTTCTGTGCGGGGATTGACAGTTAGGGCAGCCGCTGCAAGTGCAGTAAGTGCAGATCGACCGACTCTTCGCTCAGCGCAAAGGGAAGGGGCAATCGAAGGCGATGGCAAGTGGCAATTAGTGTGTGACACACTGTTGTCTGTAGTCCGTCAATCGATCGACGACGGCGGCGGTGGCTCTCTCTCTCTCTCTCTCTCTCTCTCTCTCTCTCAGCAGCATCAGCAGCCCCAGAGCACGTAGCACCAGTTGCCCGACACAATGAGCATTAAGTGAGCACCGATTGGCAATCCTGAGAGAGAGAAGGAGAAAGAAAGCACAAGTAAAAGGGCTCTAAATTAAAATTTGAGCACGTAAAGAACGACAAGGACCTCGGCGGCGACGGCGACGACCACTTTAAGGATATTCAGATGTTCAGTTCAGTGCCAACGGTGCATTGTGCAGTGTGCTGCAGTGTGTGCAGTGCAATAAAAGTGGAGTACTCATAACTCAGTTCAGCAGTTCTGCCCGAGACGTTCGGCGACTAAATATAGCGAGCACCGAGAGAGAGAGTCCTCTTCTCAACGAACACAGCAGAGAACACAATCGAAACTGCTGCCTGCAATGAAAGAAAGGAGAAAAGAAAGAAAGGATAACGAGCCAAGATTGGCAAGAAGAAGAAGAAAGAAGTGCATCGAGAGCAACAAGTGGCAGCAGAAGAAGCAGCAGCAGCAGCAGCCGTGGTTTGAAGAGGGCGTACGGGCGACAAAGCAGCGGCACTGTGTCTGTTGCTGCTGTCTGACACCCAACCAACAAGCCTACCTTACTTCAGCACACCACACTCGGCCTACTCTACTCTCGTTAGGTGCTAATCGATTGAAGGGAACTGATGATTGCAAACAGTGAGGAGTGAAAGAAGAGCGAACAAACGAACCACGGCTGAATGGGCGAATGACTGAATGTCGCTAGCATTATTAGCAGATTGTGTAGAAGAAGGTGAAGGAGAAGAAGAAGAAGTGTTCAGTGAGCGACTGAGACTTCACCAAAGAGTGCTGCTGCCGCTGCCACCAGTCACGGTATTTCGTTCACTCGAAAGACAGCTAATTGCAAACGGCGACTTCTTCTTCTTCGCGCGGCAACACTTGCCAAAGAAGAATGAAAGGACTGAATTGTGCGTGTCCGTTTCATTTTTCCTCCTCTCCTTCTTCCTCCAGTTAGGCAGGCAGGAAGACAAAGGATGGCCATTGATGTGCCCATCCGTGCACTCCCTCTCCCTCTCCCTGATGATTGAGTTGTTCAGTTCAGAAAGCACAGATAATTCAGAGCACTGATGACTGGTGGTCAACAACAACAGTCAGTGACGCTAATAGAGCAGTAGGTCAGAGTGGACAGGCGTCGTCGACCAGGCATCAGAGCAGAAATGTCAACAAAAGAGGAAATGAGAAAAAAGACCAAAAAGCCACCTACCTTGGGAGGTCGATATGTGCCGTTCTGTGCAGTGGCAGAAACATCTTTACTGTCTTTATCCTTTGCCGGTGTGAACGTGCCGCCCTTTCCGGTGGGCGTCGGAGTGGCAGTGGTGGCAGAGTTATTGTGGGCAGTGCTGCCGTTGTTGGTCACTGATGATGAAGTGGTGGGCGGAACGTAGTGCAGCACCGTCTGGTCGCCCTTCACTTCGACGACGCATTTGGTCTTCAGATCAATTTCTAGAAAAAGAGATAGAGAAAAGGGTAATTAGTAATTAGCAAAGCAATGTCATTTAGTGAAAGGGCGCGCTGAACACACCACACTGATATCAGCAAATCACGAATCAAAGTAAATTCACCGTTTCCTCCCTTTCAATTAAACAGTTTTTAACAGTTTCATTTCCTGGTAGTGGCGGTGGTGGTGCACACTTTCCTTCTCAGGCGTCAGCCATAAAAATCAAAGTCACCGCAACTAATTAGCGCGACAAACATGTTGTTCGGCGTATTACTACTAAACTGTCACCACACAGAGCACACACAGAGAGTGACAGAGCTGAACAGACTTAGTTTTCAATTCAGTCTTGACCTCCACATCGCCAGCAAGTGAACCTGAACGCTGCCATTTGGCGCTTACAACTCTTTCTCAAAGTGAAAATGCGTAAAAGCAGAAAACAAAAATTGTGCCCCCACCGCCTCTTTCCCCTCTGTCTGATTGAGATCATTTAGATCACTTTGCCGCGCTGACTTGGGGACTTAATCATTCAGCCTTTTCTGTCCGCTGCTGCTGCTGCCCATTTCCTTCCGCCGCTCAGTAGATGTAGTGAAGGTGGCGGCGGCGGTGGCGGGAATACTTGGAAATAATAATGCGCAGAGATAACGGTAGCCCCCCACAGACTAACGACAAAGTTGATGTGGCAGAGACACGCAATGCCTCTGCTGCTGCTGCTGCTGCTGCTGGTCAGGACGCTAATAGAGGAAATATACACACTATTAGCCGATTGCAGATTGGCAGTGGCGATAGCAACAACAGCAGCACTACATCAGCAGATCTACTTGTGTCTACTTGACCGATACGATGGAGGATAGAGGAGGCGGCAGTGGCGGACGACAAGAAAATAATATCGTTGCCGTCGTCGCCGTCACTGCAGCGGCAACAGCAGCCTAACGACCGGCACTGCCCAAGACAGTTGACAGTAATGGAGGAGGAGAAAGAGGGGGAAAACCAACTACAAAAGAAAGAAGAAAACGGGAAGAGAAAGTAAATCAAAACAAATTGTCACTGCTTTCACAGAATCGAGCCAGCAGAATAGTGTAAAAGGGAGACACATTCACTGTCACTAATTAAAAGTGATGTCAGTGCACTGCAGTTTCGACAACAGCTCTGTCAAATTGGCAACCTTGGCCAGCAGCAGCACATTATTTTTCAACTCTTTTGCTGCTGCTGCAACTGCAGCGAAACAAAACAAATCTCGCTTTAAAGTGACAAGAGAAAGTGAGAGTGAGCACAGCAGTCCAATAACGGCGGAGTGGCACAACTGTACGACAATTGTTCAAATGCTCAAATGAGAGAGAAAGTCGCAGACACATTTGACATTTCCACTGCAGTTTACGACCGTCGTTGTCGTCTTTCATTGCGCCCTCCTTTCTGAACTGTAGTCGTCGTCATCGTCAGTAGGCAAGAAAGAAGGCAGGCAAGCAAGCAAGTGTCTCTCTTGAAGCAGTTCACTTTCTCCCCTCTTTCACGACTCAATCAATTGTGCCGGACAGAATGACTGTAATAACGGCAGCAGCAGCAACTGTGCAAACCTAAACGAAAAGGAAAGGAAAGTAACGAAGGAATTATCGAGAGTGGCGAGAGTGTGTGTGCGCCAAAGCTGTCGTCGTTGGTTGCTGTAGCCGACGACGACTTTAGACTGAGGCCCTCTCAATCACCACCACCAGCACCACCAGCAGCAAACTCCAGGCTCAACTAATTAGTGGTCCTCTTCTCTGCAGAGCAGGACCACTGCTAAGCCTAGTTGGAGCCAGGCAGAAAAGACAATAGGAAAAGTGGCGGCGGCGGCGGCGGCGGTGTACATGTACATCACCACCATCTTCTTCTCTTTACTGTTTTGTTCTGGTGCGTGGTTTCCACACGTCCAGCTCTCTCCCAGAGACGTCACACTTCGGTGTGTCTGTCTTTCTGTCGTCGCAGACTGCGACGATGCAGAGGAGTGAGAGAAGTAGAAAGAGAGAGAGATCAGGAAAAAGGAAAGAGATGACAAGCACTGGACACTGTATTGTGCATACGCTCTTGGGCTTGATGGCGCGACCACACGCAAATCAGCTGCAGCAGTGGCAGAAGCAGTACTGCACTGCACCACCAACAAGAGCAGTTAATCAAAGAAAACAGTCGATGATAAAAAAGCGGCAGCAGAAGAAAAAGAAAGAAAGATTCCGCACCGGGATCGGCGACAGCCGCCGCAGCAGCAGCAGCAGTATCCGACAAATGGGCCTGGCCAGGCTGCGGTTATGCAGAGAGCAAGCAAACTCGTTGACTGACTGACAGCCACGAAAAGAAGGAATGCGGCTCGGTTGTGCAATCATCAGTGAAGGGAAGAGAAGAGAAAAAGGGCAAAACAGAGCGAAAACACTAAAAACAGGGCGAAAGGGAAGTGAAGGCAATCGAGTGGTAGTGCTATGGTAGAGAGACTGGAGAATGAAAAAGAAAAGAAAAAGAGTTGAGGCCAACTCCTCTGAACTCGTACACTACTTGATCACCGAATATGCTGCTGCTGCACCTATCTCGGGCAAAGCAATCTCCTGTGTGTGTGTGTGCGTGTGAATGTGTGAGTATGTGGCAACTAGAGCGCCCGAGCCATCTCGCATGTGGTGCCAGGGGGTGGAGCCTATTGCAGTG
>JAALOO010001420.1_pt1 | contig 13736 bp, 6 predicted proteins | sample 7257641 | NCBI WGS metagenome assembly JAALOO01 (sample SAMN14085613, study PRJNA598686) | mite metagenome | biome: ENVO:01001000; feature: ENVO:01001002; material: ENVO:01001226; isolation source: single female mite from University of Michigan culture on fish food culture... ... | reverse complement strand
TTTAATCTCTAAACAATATACAGTATAATTACAACAAACGTACTGGAAACACACTCTTATCAAATCGCACTACTACTATTGCCATCGTTGCCCTAGTCCGAAATGAACTCTAGCTCTGATAAATCAGCTAGGATTTTTTCGAGGCGAATGGCATTGTTGTTTACTTATTTAAGATTTGTTTCTCGCCATCAGCCGCTCACTTGTTGCCAGGCACAGGAAGCTTCAACAATCGAGCAAAGGTAAGAAGTACTGTTAGCTGTCCACAATGTGAACTTCACATGAACTGATCAACTGTGTGAGTGTGATCAACTTGTTGACGAGCGAGAAATTATATCATTTGCTCACCGCATCTGTATATAAACCATGGATATCGTCGTCTTGTCTCAACATGTTCTGCAGCTGCTTCAACTGCTGACCTTCAAGTACTTCAGCGCGTGGTATTTCCTAAAGGACGCTACAACGGCTACTCGTTTATTGCCACTCAACTTGTGATCGCCTGCAGAAAGTGCTACCAGTGATTGTTTGTGACACCTTACACAAATGGCTCTCGTTTCGCGACATCTTGGACGGCTGTGTACTAGACTGACCAGCTCTGCTTCATCGAGTGTACAGAGCAGACGATCACTTTGTGACAACACAATCATCGATCCTTCAATTGGTCTGAACAGCAGTGAGAAGCAAATCCAAACAACGGCATATCAGTTTGCGCTGAAGGAGTTTCGGCCGTACATGAAGGAATGGGACGAGAATGAACACTGTCCGCGCGATCAGCTGTGCAAGGCGGCCCAGTTGGGCTTTGGAGCACTGACGGCGTCATCAGATTTTGGCGGCTCTGACCTGTCCCGCCTTGAAACCAGCCTCATCATCGAAGCACTCTCCCAGGGATGTGTGTCCACTACGGCCCTTCTCAGCATCCACAATATGGCCGTCACCATGCTCGACAAGTTTGGTGGGGAAGAGCTGAAATCACGATTTCTGCCATCATTGGCCAGCTTCGAGAAGATGGCCTCTTACTGTCTCACTGAACCAAGTGCTGGTAAGTGTTTGGTTGGTGATTGAAGCACCAAAAAAATGTACTCAAACTTGACTTATGTTTTCAGGTTCTGATGCTGCCAATCTTCTCACATCTGCCACCAAGAAAGATGGATACTATGTTTGTAAGCAGAATTATGTTCTTTTTCTATGAGTAATGAAACTAACCTTGATTTTTGGTTGCAGTAAACGGCAGTAAGTGCTTCATCAGCGGTGGTGGCGAAAGCGAAGTCTACTTTGTGATGTGCCGAACAGGTGGTCCCGGTGCCAAGGGAATCTCCTGTATTCTAATTGAAAAGGGCACCAAAGGGTTAAGCTTCGGAAAGAAGGAAAAGAAGCTCGGCTGGAGCAGCCAGCCAACTCGTGCTGTGATCATGGAGGACTGCAAGGTGCCCGTGGCCAACTTGCTGGGCGAAGAGGGCAAGGGATTCAACTATGCAATGGACGGCCTGAACGGCGGTCGACTGAGCATCTCCTCCTGCTCCCTCGGTGCTGCCCAGTGGGCCCTGGAGGAGGCCGTTCAGTACTGCTCCGACCGGAAGCAGTTCAACCGAGCACTGATCGACTTTCAGAACACGCAGTTTAAGCTGTCCAACTACGCCACCGAGCTGCTCGCCTCACGCCTGCTGGTGCGCGCTGCAGCCCGGCGAATGGACGAAGATAGCGGCAAGTCGGAGGAGACTGACATTGACAACCGCCACATCCCACTGCCTTCCATGTCTGCTGCCGGCAAGCTGATGGCCACGGAGAAGGCCTTCACCATTGTGGACGGCTGCTTGCAGATGCTAGGCGGTTATGGCTACCTTAAGGACTTTGGCATACAGCAACTACTTCGCGACTGCCGTGTTCACCGAATTCTCGAGGGTACCAATGAAATCATGCAGCTCATTATTGCACGCGACTTTTTGAAAGGTTAATCAGAGTTAGCTTTTGGCTAGAAAAAATTTCCTCCACTCCGATCATGTTCAATTCAATTCAAAGTGATAATAAAAACATATTCTTTATTAATTATGGCATAAAAGGATTTGAAGGGAAAAAATATGTTAAAATTGATAATGCAATACTGATTCATAGAAATGGCCTTTTGAGAGTGGGAGAGAGTTGTGCGTAATTACAATGAGGGGAAATGTGTGCGCTTTTGTGAGGCGATGGTGCCAAAGCAAAGACAATCATGTGATATAGTTCGGACTATATGACACGTTGACTTTAATGACCTCCTCGGACTCACAGGGAATGAATGGGCTGACGCTGAACGGAGTTACAAGTGGAGCACACAAATAGCACTAGTGTACTCGTCACATACAGAGGGTGCTTGTGCGCAGAGGTGTGTGCGGGTGGGGTGGTGGTGGTGGTGTTCGTTTGGTACTACTAGAACAGAGGGAATGTACAGTTTACAATAAATAGAGAAGATGGGAGTGATAGTAAGTGTGTTGGTGCAAATGGTGCAGGTGACATGGCAGTGGTGATAGGTACAGGTGAGATGACGTGGAGGGTTTGTGGGTGTGCACAGACGAATGGGATAAAATTTCAGTGCAACGGAAGAGTGCACAGAGAAAAAATAAATAAATAGTAAAGGTATAGCATCTATTTGATAGATGATGTGCCAAGTGATAGACACTAGTGTGTGTAGTTGATTCAAAGTTCAGCTGAGGTAGTGAGCTTGCTGTGGTTGCCCTGCACTGCCAATCAAATTAAGTAATAGTAGCTATTGGTTGTGGTGGCAGGCGAAGACGATCATCAGCAATGTGTTGTGATTGTTGTGTGGTGGTGGTGGTGGTCCGTCAGCAGAGAGACCGACTCTTCTTCCGGTGGTGTCGCACCTTTCTGCTGCGGTTCGCCACTTTGGTCCATCGAACACAGGGGGCGTCGGTGCGTCGGTGGTAAGGTCGCTGGTGAAGAAGGGCGCTGGGCATGGTCGTGCCTGGAGTGGGCATGGTCGTGGTGTTGCTCAGGTCGGCAGAGACCAGCGCCAGGTCCTCTGTCCTCGCATTGGACGCCCGTTTCTCTTTGGTGCAATTGCTGCTGGCCAGTGACTTGTGGTCAGCGGCATGGCCTCGCTTAAGAATGCACTCCAGGTCGGGATCGTGACTGATTTCATTCTTGAAAATCCTCTCTCCCTGGTCTAACCAGATATTGGCACACGATTTGGTTTGTAGCAGATCTGAATACTTTCGGTGCAGCTCACTCTCATCCTCAGGGGAGCGGTCGACGACGAGAAACTGAAAGCTACCTAGGTGCTCAATTCCGTCCACTGTCTTTCGCTTCTTGTCAGCTTTGTACTTTTTCATATTGTGCGCTAAACCATTCTTTTTAAAACCCAAGATGAGCTTCTCCGTTCGACCAGGAACGCATTCCTTTCCCTGGCATACTGAAAAGAAAACATGCCTTACGTTGTTGATTGCCGAATGGTTGAAACCACACATTGAACGTTCAAAGCAGTCCTGCAAGAGAAGAAGAAAGCAAGTATGAGTAAGTGTGCTTGTAAGTGTGTGAGTTTGAGTGTGTGTGTCTGTGTAAAAGTGCATTGAGTATGATGCATCGATCACATGATTGGTGCCAGCAATGGTGGTCATTAGTGGTGAGCCGCCAACAGTCATCGAAACAGTGTTACTGTGTGAGTGTCTTCAGGTGCCGGCAATGTGCTCAGTAATTGGTCATTTAGATAGACAAAGTGTGTGCGCTGCAGTTGAAGTGCTGCTGTTGCGTGCACCATCGAACAGGATATTTGTCCAATTGCTGAATTGTCATCTCACTCACTCTCCCACAGAGGGTAAATCTGATAAATGCAGGGTGCTGGCTCATAGCTGTGGCCATGTTCGTGCGGCTGCCACAAAGAATGGGCCCTTTAGATAAGGTGGACCTGTCAATAATTGAATGTGCCCATTCACATTCTGCGTGCGCACTGCTTAATTGAAAATTATACGTCTACGCTTGTGGTGGCAGGCAAGTGAATGGTGCACTGGTGAAAGGAATTGCTGATTATATGCCTAGTATTAGGACGGGCAGTAAGCAGGCAAATAACTCAATCTTGTGGCAGTAAACAAACACTGCCTGGCTTCAGATGGTCTGGGCATCGTAATTGTGCAGTTCAATTCACTGTTCTTTTCCTCACTCCTCTCTCACTCTCTTCCTCTCTCCCTTTCTCTTCCTTTCTCCCTCTCTTGCTCTCACTCCAACTTCGCAACTTGGTGTTTGGCTAACAAGTGGGTCCGTATTTGGTGGCCTCACACACTGACATGCGCCTCACACTGGCAAAAGCATTCCGTTGAGCACTGGAGGTTGCCCAGAGGTGAAAAGTCCTAGAAGCGTACCTGCCAACCCTACACCACCAGTGCTACTGTTCATGCCGGAAGTGAGTCTCACTCTCTCACTCTTTCTCCCCTAGTCTGTGTATCTATATTTTTTACCCTTGCATGACAGCTCAATATGTACGGGCAACGCTGACAGGCAGCACTGATTGCTCTGTGAATTGCTCAGTTGTGACTCGATGACTTACCTGGGCAATAACGTCGCCAGTTGCGTTACTGAAGCAAATGAACTTCTTGTGTTTGGGTGAATAGATTGCTGTGGTGAAATCGTCGTCGTTTTTGGCAAGCAAAAATTGAGCTACACAAAAAGATAAAAAAGGTGGTTAGTGAAATGGGTAGACAAAAAAAGTTGCAGCACGCCGTTTGAAGAGAACGGCAAGTGCGAGGCAAAGCAAAGGAACGTTTATTTGCATAGCCAGTGTTGCTGCTGCTGCTGCTGCCGCTGTCGTAGACATGAATCGCACAAGACTACTACTGCCTGTGGAATTTGCTGGCTGTGGCAATGCAAATAAAAAAGAGAAGTAGAAGTTGGTCGCGACGGAGGTCGCTGCGCAGAGGGAAGTGGTGCGTCCGCAAAATAAAGACGAAGAAGAAGAAGAAGAAGAAGCAAAAGTGAGCAGCCAAGTGACGGCTTTGCAGTGGGTCTTTACTAAATCTGGTTTAATCTCATCTCATTCGAATCGTTCGCCCACACGCAGCACAAACACACACACACACGAGGAGTCGAGGCAGAACGGGCGCGCGCGACCACTTCACCGCTTCACCACTGTTACTTTGCCACACTCTATGACTCGATGTGAATGTCTGCGTTTGTGTATGTGTGTGTCTTCTTAATCACTTGAAAGCTCAACAACTAAGAAGCCGGGATAACATTAAAGAGCATGGCGTGAAGAGACTGCGAGCACTTGAGGTAGGCAAACACACGCCAACAGGTAAAATATTTGCTCTACAACCAGTGACTCTGCTGCCTGCCTCTGTCTTGCATCTGTTTGCAAACTTTAAAACCTATTGACTTATTATTAATTTCTACCAATTAATTTGAGTGCCACACACAGTCAGTCAGACAAACAACAGCAACAAGTGGTTGTGCTGGAGCCACACACGTTAGGGGTTCACTACTACCAGTTGAACTTACTATCATTGGAATCGTCGGGTTGGAGAGTCAAGAGGCCCTGACTGTTCAGCGCCATCCACCGCTGGGCCTTGTGGCGTCTCTGTGATATTATTTGAACCTCCTGAAAGGACATGCCCAGCGGAAGGTTTGGCAGGTTTCGCTTTGCTCTGTGACTATTACGACTAGTTGGGGTGCTGCTGCTGCTGCCGGTACTGGCGGTGCTGGGGAACACTTCCGTCGCACTGGATGAAGGTGCTGCTGCTGGGGAATGGTAGGCTGGTGGCGGGGAATGTGCTTCCACTTCTTGCCGGCCATTCCAGCTGCTGCCGGTGGCTCTCCGTGGCCAGAAGTGCCATCGTAAGCGATGACTGCCGCCGTTTTCGGTGGCCAGCTGAGGAGGAAACGCCAAGCGCTGCGGCTGCTGCTCCGACGACGGTGGTGGTGGTGGTGGTGGTCTGCTCGCGATCAAATAACCTGATCTAGATTTGCCGTCCAATAGATGTTTTTCCTGAGTGATTGGCAACTTGTCCGCCGCATGGCCAACACCACCACCACTACCACCGCCATCAGAAGCGCTGACTGTGCGTCTCCGGTCCACTTGTTCGTATATCACATGTTGAAGACTAATTCGCTCTCCCTGTGGTCGATGAGGTGCACTTGATTGGCTTGTTGTTGTTGTTCTTATTTTGGCTGATGTTGTTGTTGTTGTTGTTGTTGTTGACGGTGTCGGTGTTGACATCCTTTGGAACATCGTTGATTTTGCTTGCCTGACGCCTGTCGACGTCAAGGCAAGCCAATTGCCATGATTGAAGTTGTAGTGCATCAAACGTCTGCTCGGCCAAAGATTACTTGAGTATAAAGAAAAGCCAGACGTCTAAGAGTTGAAAGGGGAAGGGGGAAGAAAAAAGAAGAAAAAGGAATAAATATATTGCTTTAAACGAAAACATGTGTGGTTAGATAAATGTGCGGCAATTGTGGCCATCGCCAGTGGCCGTCTTGGCTGACAGACGGCGGTGGCGGTGGCAACCAGTGCTGCAGAGAAGTTGGGCGACTCAAAGTGTTGGTGTGTGTAGGGGAACAAACATCAAAAAGGAAACACTTCATCTGCAAAAGCATGGCTAGCAGAGAGACGACTAAATGCATTCGAACTGTTCGGTGGCGTCTTTTGGGCGCGAGTGATTTGCCAATTGGCGCCAGCGATGGTGGTGGTGGTGGTGGTGTCCAGGGCCAGCAAAGGAGACAATTGGCTGCTCCATTCGGCAGAAGTGCTGCAGCGGCAGCAGTCACATCAAACGCACTAGACTTGCACGCACCTCTACTTCTTTTGCCATTGCCGCCTGATGAAAGGATTTCGAGTGTGCCAGTGCCAGTGCATGCCGTCGAAGTGTCTGCCAGTTGTTTGTGTCTTTCTGTGAGTGCGTAGGAGCGATCCTAATGTGCCACTTGCCCAGTCTCACTTGCATACAACGGGGAGCTGACGCCAAGCTATGCAGTTTGTTCCTTCAGCAAGCTCCTTTGCTCGTTCTAGCGAATCTAGTGAAGACAGCGAACGCTAGCGTCTGCATAAACACGGGCCGGTGTGTTTTGTCTGCAATCAATTAATCTTGTTCTTGTTTTGCGAGCTCTCGCCGTAGTCCTCCTTCTTCTACTTCTTGTTTTTGTCTTCTTCTTCTTCTCATCGCCCGACGAGGCCTAACATTTGTTTCCAAGTTAGGCGGCTAATTGCAACTGTGGACATGGACGGCACAGGCACACTCCGAAAAGAAGAAAGAGAACTGTGGCTTCAACGGAGTGCTCTCACCGCTGGTCGCTGCCGACTTGCTGACAAGCCGGCGTTGGCCGACACTACATCTCAACTGTCTTGAAGACTGTGTACCACAGATGAGCATCTCAACGAGTCTGGTTGACAATGACCAAAAAATTTCTGGTACCAGGCTTCACCGGTAGCATATTTACCAGAAAATGGTGCTGATGTGATCGTTTTGGAGAGGGTAAAACACATTCTAGGGAGGCAAATACTTACATTTGTAACCAAAAGGACAGCGAGGATTGCCGCGACACCAAGTTTGAATCTAAAAAAGAGCAAAAACACACATGTTTAGTCAGAGAAGATGCTAAAGCGCTAGAGCAAAGTAGAAAAGTAGCAAGTACAAGCAGTAGCGGCTGCAGCAGCAACCAGAGAATAGAGGGCAGCAGTTGATTGAGTAAATGAATAAGTGAGACTAAAAGTGACAAGCAGGACAGAGAAATACCTAAGCAGAAAAGGTGCCATTCAGGGAATCGAAGCACCGAAGTGACATTTTCCGTGATGCAAATCAGATAGGACATCAAGGGCATTTAGAGTGCAGTCACTAGTGAGGTGCAGAGAAAGGACGAAAGAGCACAGTCAGCTGAGTGTGTCGAGCGGTAGGAAGGTAATAGGAAGGACGAAGGCGGAAGGGTGAGCAAAGTGATGCATCTGATGTGCAGTTGTGCTATTGCTGCTGGTGGTAGTAGTGCTGATGATGCCCAATGACATTGAACACAGTGGACACGATCGAATGGAAGTCTGTGTAAGTGTACGTCGCTCGTGAAAGTTGCAAACTCTCTTCAGTGTTCGATTTGGTAGTATCTCTCCCTAAGTAAACATATTGAACACTGCTGAAATAGTGTGCTCACCAGTGGGCAAGCATCAACTGGCGATCAATTTCAATGCTGCCTACTGGATGGATGGTGATGCTCAGGAAGCTTTGGTTGGCAGACTGACAGTGGCGGCGGCGGCGTTGATTGTATTAATAAGCAGCTCTACTTATTGCTGCTGTAGCACTTTGGCAAGCACAAACACAAACACAAACACAATCACACACACACTCACTCACTAACTCTATTAGGTGGTAATAAATATTGTCCAATATAAGTGCCGTTTCTCTCTCACTCTGCTAGCTGTGTTTGTGAGTGTTTATATAATGGTGAAGGAGCACGCGACAAGGAGTTAATCAACTGACAAGAGGCAGAGTACCATTTGATGAGCAGCCGAACAACAACAATGGAGCACTAAGAAAGTAAACGGAAAGGAACTGATGGTGGCGGTAGCGGCGGCGGTGGTGTCTGCTACTACCTCTCTCCTCGGCGCAATAAATGAATGAGAGCTAAGTGGTGCTGTGTCCGTGTAAGTGTGATCACAAAGAGCACTACCATCGACAGTATCAGCGACAACACCACCAATCAATCGGACGGACAGTGACAGTTACGTGCTGGCTGCTGGCAAACAGTCGAGTGGTGATCCTCATGACCATGAAAGCCTTGCACCAGCAGAGGACCTTTTGCCAAGAAAGTGACGAACGGTGAAAGTCATCGAGTGAATTGGCTCCGGTGAGGAGGCACTGGGCACTGGCAGTGGGCAAACAAACACGCTCGCTCTCAGCTGCTCCGAACAGTGGCAGCCACAGTGGCGACCGCATCCTGCCCATCATCCTCTGCCTTCACTGGTAAATAACTTAAATATTTTCTCTCAACACACTAAAAAGCTAAGCTACCTTTGAGAAGCCTAAAATATCAAGCATAATCACAAATGACTATTTTCTTTCTTTACTGAAGAGCAAACAAATTCCTCTGCAAATAGACATTAGGCACCGCGCTCTAAACAATTTGTGTGTACATGTATAGTAGGTAGACTCACTGTACGAGCAATGCTTTTAACAAAAAACTAACTACCTGACTGGCTACTACTACTGCCTGCTAATACAAAATATTACAATTATTAAAAAGATAAGATTGCGTTCAGCGAATCCACGTACTGCGCTGCTACAAAGTGCCAAGATATGTAGCAGTGTACAAGAAAAGACTAGCACGAGACACCACCAAACAAAAGGACGACTCTGATAAGTGCTTTAGTGAGAAATGGTGGATAAGTAGTGGCAGATAAGGGACAATGTGCCTCTCTACTCAGGTAACTCAGTACTGAAGGCGACCTCAATTCGAGTGCTGGTCACCGGTGTTTTGCCCGCACTAGCCGCCATTAGAGTGATCGGCGTGCTCATCGGTACGACAATCACCGGAGAACATCAGATATCCTTTTCCTCCTCTCATCCGCCTATTCTCAACCACCCACGACTACCTGTTGCTGTGAGGGCAAATCAACAGGTAGTCGTGAAAGATGCAGCAGTACATCCAACAGACTGACAACACTATCTCAGTCAGAAGGCTAATCGCTACAGTGGACAAGATTAAATCGCACTGCTGCAGCAACTAAGGTCGGGAAAGTTGTTGCAATGGTCCGATTACGAGCATGAGGGAAATGCTGTTCTCGCACTCATTCACTCACTTGCTCTCTCTATCACTCTAAATGACGTCATTTAATACCAACCAGTTTGTCTCAGGTAACAACACTTTGTTCAGTGAATGAAAGCAAAACATAACTCTTGTAGTCTCAACGAGTCTGTGGGAAACAAAATTCTTCTAGAGCATAAACGTTCATATGCCGGCAGAACAATAAAACTTTTTTATTGGAAGTCTGTCTTTGATTAGACCGTTTTAAAGCAAAGAAACAATTAAAAGGTGAGAAAAAAGGAAAATGAGTGAGAGTTAGTCAGAAAATGCTCAGTTTGTCTTGGAATGCAGGTAGAGCTGAGCTAATTGCTGTTTACAAAGGAAACAAATAGTAAGCAGTAGTCAAGTAGTGCTCTAGAGTTCAGTGCATCAGTGTCCTAGCGCAATGTATCCCTTTCAGCAGGAGCAGCATTGCTTAACATCCTCATGGCTAAATACCACCACTTAAACGTGCGACAATAAACAAACCATGCAGTTGCATCCGCAACATTGCCATCGAACCATGAAGGTGAGCAACAGCAGCAACAGACAATTCCTGGTAAATAGACGGTGTGCAATTGCATTGCAATGAGGACGATGCCTCGACGGCAACTACCTGTGATTAGACTCGGTCAGAGATAATCAAGTACCGTTGCCTACTTTCTATTTAAAAGTTGTGTGCTCGACAAATAGTGCACTAGAAGAAGACTGATTACCTGATGGATGACCGATTCTGCGGCCACTGCCTCAGCACTTGATGTCTCAACCGTCTCAATGTCAACAACCGATCACTGGATTGAGGAAGGAGCACGCGTCAGACAGCAGACAGTACTGACGCTGTACTTGGCAAATATTTGACTATTATTCGGTCAAAAAGGGGTAGACCTCAAGACTGTGGTGCTTCACACCAGTAGTTGGGAATAGCCTCAAATAAAGAAAAGCCCGGGTGATAGAGAGAGAAATAGACAGACAGAAAGAGAAACCAAAAGAGGGAAAAGGCTCACTGCCTTACGTTGCTGACGTCAAAAGTCGCTCTTACTCTTTCTCTCCTTTTCTCGCTCGCTGTTTAGCAGGGCAATATTGATAGTGTGCAGCTACTTACAAGCCGGTAATGAATCGCCGTTCTGACAGCAGACACTTGTGTACCTGTGTTCCCAGTGCACACAGGGCATTGGGTTGGTGCGAAGGTGGTGTTAGTGGAGGCAGTGTTGGCGGTGCCAGCGGAGGCAATCATCGCCTGCTTCCCCAGGAGTAGTATCAAAACAATGCACCGCTCTCGCGTACGCCATTGAACATCCGAGAAGTGAGCAAATAAACGGATAATGGCACTGAGACTGCTGCTACTACTGCTGCCGCTGCTGCTGCTGTGCACTTGGAAGCAGTGGGCGATCAAATGCAGTGCCGCCAAGCAAGGAATACAGCGCCTGCTGACAGCCAATTGTCATCGGACAAATAAGCTGTAAGTGTGCAGTAAAGTTGTACGTGAAACGGTGTGTGTGTGTGTGCTCCATCAATAGGTGACACATTTGATATGATTTATTTATTATGATATATTGGCTGCCGCCGCCGCCGCCGATGCCGGGGTGCTCTCCTTGATCCGCCACAAGCGCACACAACCGGTGTGTGCCGCTGCAGTTACTGACAATCCGGTGGCAGTGACGACAGACGACAAACAGAACCAGTGACGGTATCGACCATTCGCCTGTCAATACGGCGACAGTGTACACCGCTAGACAGTGTCGGTGCTGGGAGAGGATCTAGAGAGTGGTGGAAAGGTGCAGAGCGAGAGCGAGAGATGCAGTGTTGCAGCCAGGACAAACAGAGGCAGCACTGGTGCATTTGTTTTGCCGAGGTGCCTGTCGGCGCGGCAATGTGGCTAATATGATCGATTACACCATTGTCTGCCATTTAGTTGATTATTATCTACAAATTTGCCTTAATAAAGGGACAATTTCTGTGCAACGACCGGTCGCGCACTGATGAGAAGTAAGGAAAAGGAGTAATAGTTTGACTTTATTTGCTGTGGTAAACACTGAGCACTTTACTTTCAAGTCACAAAACTTTGACTAGATTGAATTTAATTAACTGCACCGGAACAGAGCGTCTGCACAGTGTTAATTTTGTACCTGTTCACTTTATGTACTTGAACTCTCGTTCATCAGTGGCCTAATGAACCTTGTCACAGATAAGATAGGGAGTAGTGACACCCGTGTCCGTTCCAGATCATGCCACAAACTACTGAACTGACCCCAGGTGTCATCGTTGAGCAGAACTGGGTTTCTGACGACAGTTTACAAAGTTGCTAATTGCCTGGCCGTTTGCCTTTAACGAGTCTTTGTCTCAACTAGAAGTCAATACAAAAAAGAAAGCCCAAAATGGACAGAAGACGCTTTGTAAGAAAACTGCAAAAATTCCTGAGCAATTAAATGAGGTGGACAAACCAAATTGATCGTAATTTACTGTTTGTCCCTTAAAGTGACAGGACAACGGCTGTGCCTGTGGCAAGTCTACCTTCACTGGACACGGCGATTCAGTGGCCGATGATTGACACAAACGGCTCAATTGCTGTCATTGCCAGTGGCCATTCATAAAAAGTGCCCCGTGCGAGCAGAGTAATCGGATTAATGGAGCGCTTAGTGTGGTCACTAGTGCGACCGCACTGCTCAGGACGCAACTTTAGTAAGTGATACTCGCGAATGGGTGGCCGATGAGCGACTCGAGGCTGATAGCTGTTGCGGTGCAGATCAAGCGAATTAAATGATCAGCAGTGAATTAGAAAGTGCTAATAGCTCAATTAATGCTGCAATTCACTGGAGAATAGGAAGAGAAAGAGAAAGCATTCCACAGAGCAATGGGTTAATTAGAGCCACTCAACGGCTCTTTCTTCTCCTAGTCAGTGATACTCTTCACTGGCAGGAGAGCAAACACAGTCGTCGCTCTTTGTTTGCCGACGATTTGCGACGATTCTGACCCTGATTTGTGTGCGTGTGTGTGAGCTGTGCTGTTCAGCGTTGGGCAAAGTGGCCATCTGTCTGCGTGATGCCGATGAGAGGGTCATTACAAGTACAAGGCAGCAGAGAAAGGCAGCCTGGGTAGACTAGAGCAGACTGCTGGCAAAAGCCTCAAACAAAGAGTTAACTGGAGTCAGAGGGAAGCGGCACAGGTGGCAATGAGTAGAGAGGAGGTCGGCGCGGACAGGCAAACCACAGGCCAGCCGGTGAAACAAAAGTCACTCGCTCTCAGTCTGCCAGAGTGCTCCTGTCAGCATGTCAGCATGGATAACTATTGGCTTCAACTCTCTCCTTCTCACACATTTTACCTGAGAAAGGCTAAAAGTTTTCCAGCAAATCAACCACTGTCATTTGAGTTTGATCTGGTGACTTTTTTCTCTCTACAAAAAATGCTTTTTCCAATTTCTATATTTTCAAGCAGTTCAATCGATCAATATGGCATCACCGGTCGTCTCCGGTAGAAGCTTAATAAGGCGTAAGCAGTGTACCTGTGGGTTCAAAGGGCAAACCTAGGCAAGTAAAATAGTTTTGAAGATGAGATAGTGCTCCTGCGAAACTGATGAAGACGCGAGCACTAGTGGTGGGGGCGGCGGTGAAGAAGGTGCTACCAGAAAAAGTGGCTAGAGCTAATAAAAATGATATTTAAACAAATCCGTGCTTGCAGCAAAGCTAGTGCCCGGTGCAAAGTTCTGACTCACGCAAAACAGGCTAGAAAGATCATAATTTTACAATTGGAAATATAAAGGTATAGACACATCAGGCAGCAAAGAAACGTGCCTTCACAGTCGATTAGTGCTGAAGAAAACAGACAAACAAAGCGAGGAACTTTGTTGTTGCAATGGAAACCGCCGCCGCCGAACAAAACGCGCGCCAGAGCAAAAGAAGAAAGCGAATGAGAGGCTGGTGCAGCTTGTTAGGCAAAGGCTTCAAGAGAGAGAGAGAGAGAGAGAGAGAGAGAGAGAGAGAGAGAGAGAGAGACATGCT
>JAALOO010001732.1_pt1 | contig 13740 bp, 18 predicted proteins | sample 7257641 | NCBI WGS metagenome assembly JAALOO01 (sample SAMN14085613, study PRJNA598686) | mite metagenome | biome: ENVO:01001000; feature: ENVO:01001002; material: ENVO:01001226; isolation source: single female mite from University of Michigan culture on fish food culture... ... | reverse complement strand
AGACACAGAGCGAGATTAAAAGCGAGATTTTTTTCAAAAAAAAAAGTCTCGCTAATGGAGAGTTGTTTACATTTGAGAGAAGATGTGTGTTTTCTGAAAAGTGCCACAAAGATTTAAAGTGCCCTTTCTCTCTCTTCTCAGGACACACATGCACTGTGTTTTATCGGAAAGAGTCCAACAAAGTCTTGAAACGTCCTGTACAACAAAATCTGGGCAGTCAATTTGTGTTGGCTGTTTGTCAACGTTTCAGTTACGCTGCGGCGCTGAAAATCACCGCCTGTACATTGTAACATGTTCACCACACAGTGTGCCACTCACGCTTGAACTCTGAAGAATTAGAAGTGCCGATTGTGCAAATCACTGGGCGGCAATAACCATTCCAATAAAGCTGTCACCGATCACCAAACACAGACAACAGCAGCAGTGGCAGTGGCGGTGATAATGGCGGTGAAATCGATAGATCCACCTGGGATTTTGCAGCTGCTTTCATCATCATCATCACCACCATCATCATCTTCCTCTTTTATACACTGTACGTGTACTTGCCTGCCTAGAAAAAGTCATTACTATACAAACTGCTGCCGCGAAGAAAGTCTATTGCCTCGTCGGCAAAGAGTCGTTGTCATCTCTCAGGCTTGAGTCATCACCACCGCCGGTCACAGAGAAGTGTCCGAGAGGGAGAGAGAACAATGGACACAGGACTTGCGTAGACGAAACGGCTGTTGCACGGCGAAAAGGGCAACATTTTGGGACAGTTTTGATGGCTTCAATCATCATCAACCAGCAATGGGCGCCATAATCATTGTCGTCATCTTTTTCTCGCCTACTCAAAAAAGTGGGTGAATATTTCACCGGAAGGTGGTAAATGGACGGTGGTACTTTTTTTGAAAAAAGACAATTGAACCCGTATTTCCAAGAGGTGCAACTGACCTTTCCTGTCACACAGTAGAAAAAAGAAGGAAGAACAACATCATCATTCTTTGCGCAACTTTAAAACGACGGGCATTCTTCGCATGGTTGTCAGTCATTTTGGGTAACACGAGCAGGACCTCGAAAATAAACAAAGTTGAATACCTCGTGGTTTTGCGCCATCATCAAGCAAATTTCGTTTTGACAGACCGTACGCATCACCACCACAGCACCTCGCTTGCTCTCAAATGGCAAAAAGGTTGGTGAAATGACTGAAATTCCTCCTTCTCCTCCTCAAGATCCGAAGCAAAGAGCCTCACACTTTCTCTCTTTTCTCCCTTGACTCTCGTCACACACACTGCAAAAGTGGAGTGCTTTTGCTGACAGAAGACGTGCTGATGCTGTTGCTGATGTTGCGGCTACGTCGTAGAACGAAGCGGCAACAAACGAAGGCACAATTCTTATTTATTTATATCGATGATGATCATCTCATTTGAGCAATGAGCACACACACCACACACAAGCACACACACATACACTCATTCCTCTGGTTCGGAAGGAAAGACTGAGCTCAACAACGAGCTGAACTAAAGACGATGACGATGACTCAGACACCGGGGACTCAATCGCCTCATTTGCGCAACTCCCTGATGCACCCAAAACAGAAAGCCTCTTTCATTAACTCTTTCACATTACACAGGACCATCGACAGGACAATCAATGCCGCCAATGGGTAATTGCTGTTTTAAAGCCATTAGATGGTGGTGAAGAATATTCTGCAACAATTTTGGCAAGCACTTTTTGAGTACGAAAACACGACAGGCATCCGGAACAATAATAAATCTTGCTTCGGCAAGTGATCGCAAAAGGCAAAATCTGTTTGGCAGTTAAAAATAGAGCTTAAAACGAGAAAAAGTTGCTTGAAAGCGCAAAGACTGCTTTATGTTGCTAGTTCAGTTTAGTTCATTCATTCAATTAGGCACCTCGCGTTCAATCAGTCTTTTACTGCTGTGGTTGTAAAGGAAACAAATTAGACACACAGGGCAATCGCACTCACTCTTCTTTTCCTTTCCGTTTGTACCCACAAACACTAGCACACACATTTCACTTTAATAGCATTTGACTAAATTGAAATACCCCTTTAGGCAAGCTCTTGCCACACACACAACCACACTCATTAATTTTAATTTCACTCTCATGAACAACCTTATCTTCTAGTAATTACTACCGACAAATTGTTTTAATTTGTTTTCATAGCCTTTCTCTCCGAGGTGTTACTAATCAGAGGACACTACCACCTGTTGAACACCACAGCCGAGTCTATTTCCATAATGAATGGCCCTTTGAATGCAAAACATTGAATCTAAACATTGAATCAAAAGGATTGACTCGTGACGACATGATCACCACCACCATCATCGTCTCGACTGCTGCTTTTTGTGGTGGTAGTGGCTGATGTCTGTACTGCTTCACTGCTGCTGCTGCTGCTGTCGATTCAATGTTGTGATTGCCGATCATCGTAGTAATGATTTGTGCCTTCTCAGACTCTACTTCTCCTGCTTCTGCTTCAGACATCAAAAGAAAAGAAAATAGAAGCAAGTGAAATGATTTACCGAAGCGCCATCGGTGCAATAACAATTATCCCTATTAGTGATGAATTGATAACTTTCAAAATGGAATTTTTTCTCTATCTCCCTTTTCTTACTCTAAATCGTTTGAATCGCATAAAAAATACTGAAAACTTCCTATTCACTAATAGGTTGAAGCACTTTTTTATTTTTTTTTCAATTTTCTAATTTCTAATTTTAGTCAGTCACTTCTGTTGTCATGATGGTGTTTCTTGTTTCTACTGTGGTAAATGATACTGGCCGGGAATAGTATCACCACCGCCGCTACCACTACCATCAAACAAATGGGTATCAATTTACTAGAAGTGAGAATTTAAAATGGAAAATACATGTGTTGTGAACATTGTTTGCATTGCAAAACGGCTGCTGATGCTGCATAGCTTCCATGTTGCGAAGCGGCTGCTGTTTTTGAACACAATGCAGTGCAACTGCATTTTTCATTCATTTCAGGACTGTTTAGCACTGAGAATCAGAATATTATTGAGACTCTCTCGCACTGTTGATTGCTAAAATTAGCAAGCTATTGGAAAGTAATATATCGTCTATTTTTAAAAACGTCGTCTACGCTGGCGCGAGGGCAATTGTTACCGTCACCATTTTGGTGATGTGACATTTGAGAATGATCAGATGAGAGTAGTGTTGTGTTGTTAGCGTGTTGTCAGTTGTTGGCTGTTGAATTGCAAAAAGAACAGAGAAAACGGAGTGCTTACACTTGTTGTACTGTCAGAAATGTGATTATGTCATGGTATTTCAGGGCTGATGAGGATGAAGATGATGAGCTGAAAAGCCACTTGGGGAGAGCCTCCCCAGTAGTGCTGACAAATAAGGAAGTAGATGACGAGGAAAATGCCAAACGCTGTTTTTATGTTTAAAATATTTTTTTCACTTGTGCAGGAAGTTGAACTCAAAAATCACTTTCAACTGACACTGAAAAAATGTTCTTTTTTATCTAAGAAATCAGGCACCTTTTAGTGAGTCACACGTGTTAATGAGCAATAAATGCCTTGTTTTATTATTAACTAAAAGGAGGTATGCACAAACATCCGCTAGATTAGCGTTCACGGTTGGGTCGCAAATGTGTTCATTTTGTGAGTCTGTGCACTATTTAGTTGCTCATTTAACCAGAATCTTAGTAGGTAGTACACTCACTGTACAAATTACGCGGGAGATTGCAACTGATTTGTGCAAAAGAATTTACCGGGGGATAAACCGGCGACATTGTTCTGCGTTTGCTGTCTAGACGCAGGCACACAAAAACGATGGTCATTGTCATGTCAGGTGGTGTCTGTTTAGCAAGAGGCTTCTTTTGACGAGAAAATTACACACCTTCTCGCTAAAAAACAGTAAAAATTAAAAAATGTTTTGTTAAACGTAAGTAAAAAATGATGTTTGCTTGCATTTAAAAAAGATTGATACTCTTAGCTGTGAAAATGACGCCAGCAGTACTTCTTTTGATATCGTTGGAATGTGTAAAACATGTGTTGTAAATCAAAAGCAAATTAGAGTCAAAATTTACAAAGTGCCTCTAAGTGAGGGATTAAGCATTTTTTTGGTATTGTAAATCAGAGAGCAGCCTCCACTGTGGCACTGTCAAAGTCGAAATCGATCGATTGATTGATTGATATGATACCAATCGGCGATCAGAGTACTGATTTTCAGTGAATCCCCTATATTTTTACAACACTGATTTTTTTTGCTGTACACATCGGGTAATCCTTAATTAGCATTACCGGCAGTGCATCCTTTGCTACCTTCGCACCTTAACACTTGTACGGCTTTTGTACTTGCCACTGTTTTGCACAGCAAAAGAAACTGTAGAATTTATTATTGTACTTTAAGAAACAGAGATAATACTGCTGATAAGCTCTCTGATTTGTGGCAGCTTACTCTTTACTATACTAAAAATAGGCAATCATTTCTATTTATAGTGTACATCAAAGGACATCAGTGAACCACGAGCATCAGAGAGAGAATGCCCGTTACTGCGACGCACTTTTTGGTGGTAATGCACTTCTGCCAACCAACCTCAAAGCCAATGACTATCCTTGCAAAGAAGTTCTCTCAGCTGTCGCTTTCATCCTCGTGACGCTCTGAGGAGGTAAAACTCAAACCTTTCTCTGATTGACTGACGGCTGTGTGAGTCACTTTGCTCTTCTTTTGATTGTCAGTGAAGTGCCATCAGATGTGGTGCAGGGTGGCTCAATTAACCAAACTAAATAGCAATAGTATGCCACTACCACATGTCCTGATTAATCGCAGTTTATGAATGGGGGCTTCTGTAATCACATCAGTTTTTAGTTGTAGAGAACACAACAACACGATCATTGCACTTGATCTTCAATCTAGCTGTTCGTCTAACATCAGACAATTTGCCCACGTTTTGTTTTGTTTAGATTTTTGTTTTAGTTGTAACATTGTACCCAAAGAAAAAGTCCATAAACACTTAAAAAATTAAATGACGGGTGATGTCAGTCAGAGGATGAAATATCCCTGCCTTCCAACACCATTTTCCCCTTTTCTATCGCTCACTCTGATTCCACAGGGAGGTCAAGTCGCGGGACACACACTCAGCCACTTTAGAGCACATTTGGTTCAACCAGTTGCACTTTTCACGGAGTTTTGTTTTGGATTTCATCATCAACCTTTATAGCAGCATTGTACACACTCGTGTACAATGCCGCTAATCTTGCCTCATTTAAAATAAATAGTAGACAAAAAAGGGCGCCGGTATTTCAATTTGCAACCATCACTGACTGCCTAGAAGCTGCTGGTAATGCCCTGACGTAATGCACACAATCGCAATTAGTGCCTTATGCAGAAAATGCTGCTTTTCTGCCTTCTCTTTGTTTCTCTTTTTGCACTGATACTTTTGCCTCAATGGGCCATTGTGTGTGGGGAGCACTTGTGCTGCTGCAGCTGCAGCTGCTGCCGTACTCTGCACTTTCATTCACTGACCTAAATTGGGCGCCTAAACTGGTGCAGACACACCGCCACCGCTACCGATGACGACCAGATTGATTAATTGCTCTGCTCTCTTTCTTTCTCCCTCCCTCTACGCCGACCATATGGTTTCTATCAGTTTGCAGGAGTAAAAAATACTATATTATACAGTTAAAAAGCAGGGAAGACGCTTTGATGAGCTTTGATGATGATGATGATGTGATCAGAAAGAGTGCGCTGTCTATCGGTAGCAAGTGTTTATCACCGGCTAAGCCGGACACACAATTGACGGAACAGGGCAACTAGCTAAGTGGTCAAATCAGTCGCCTCACTTGGTTAAGTAGGGAAAACAAGGTTTGACTGCATTAGACAGGTGATACAATGGCAACAAACAAAGATGATGAAGAAAAACAATAACCTACGCTGATAATACGCCTGGACAATGGGTACGTTGAATGTAAGCCCAGATAAGCATGTGTTGCTGGTGCAGTAGAGGGGCAATAAATTACAATGACGCTTGTTTTGAAGTTCAGCTGAAAAGGGATTTTAGCCAAAAAGGTATTCTGCGCAGATGCTAAGAGTTTGATAAGTTATCATTAATAAAATGTAAATTGTTAGTTTTGTACAGTTTCAGAAAAACAATTGGAAAATAGTTTTTTATTGGCAAAGTTAAAAATATGCTCACATGAAATCTAAGTGACACCTTGTGGCTCAGATTGCAAATAGTTAACAAACAAACTAGTAAATTTTAGTACTTTTTGTTAATTTAAAAATATTAAAAAGTTTGCGTTCTTAACCAACTTTATAGTCTTGTTTTATGCCACCAATACTCAAACCATTTTCGACCATGACGTTTAGAACGCCTTCAAAACTGGATGCAATTGTTTCTTTATCAACACTACTTAAAGTCGAATTGTTTTGGGCTATATTGTTTGTGTTTCCAATAGTTTGCGGTGAGTTGACCACAGGTTTTGTCAATTTTGACCTGATTTCATTTAATCTTTGTCTTATATCTAAAAATATTCTTTCTTTATGGATGTTGGGATGCAATGTAGAAATTTTCAAACGATCTACAGCTTCAAGCAAGTTGTTAACCACCTGAAGGAGAGCATTATCTTGAATAAAAAAGTTGTTTTTATTATTTTTATTTTAATAAAAAAGTTGCTTACTGCTTTTCTTGTGTAGTTGATCTACAATAAGAATTTTAATATTGCCGAATGTAATTTGATGATTTCGATTAATTAAATCAGCTTTTTGTAAATTTAATTTTCGAAAATGAAGTTTATTTTTAAGAATTTGAATAAAATTTAGATTAAAACTTTCCATATCATTTTTTACATTTAAAGTAGGTAGTTGATGTTGGTTTAATGTTGTTTCATAAGCAAAAATATTTGATGTTGGAATACAAAATTTAAATAAATGCAAAGTAAAAATGCAATTTACAAAAAAATAAAATATCATTTTCAATTTTTTAAAATTAAATTTTTGAAAAAATAATTGCAAAAATTAATTTAATTTGACTAATTTTTGACATAGGCCAGCAGATTAAAAGATTGACTAATTGTTTTTGTTACTAGTGCATTTTTAACCGTGCTTTTACGGATTTTGTATTTCTAATGAAAAAAACTGGCAATTGTAAAAATAAAATTTTGTTTATGTTTTGTTTTGCATTTTTTCAAGTTTTAACTACTCCCAATTAAACAATTACATTTGTTTAAACATTAAAACTTCAAACTTTAATTTTTGCATCATAACTCAAAATTTATAACATAAAATGATTAATTAAACTTATTAAAAAGTATAAAAGTTAAACAAACAATTTTTCTAACGATGTAATAACACAAGTTTTACCTAAAAACTTGCAAATTTTCTTTTGCAACCAATTATTATTTTTAATTTCTCGGATAACCATTTCTTTAAAGTTTTTTCTTACAGCAATTTTGCCAATTACATCATTCCATGCAATAACCAATCTGTTCATTTTTCCCAATTCTTTTTGCATTTTGTCCAAATTATTTTTGTTTTTGTTTTTCTTATTATTTTTCATTAGTTTTTCAATGAACATTTCCATTGGACCATCACGATTAAGAGTGTTAACAAATTTTTTGATCATTGGTCTAAAAGTATTTTCAATTTTTCTAACTTTTAAAAAGTAAAAAATTGTTAAACATTTGTTTTATAATAAAATTTAATTTTTTTATTTACCGTTCGGTTTATCAAGTGTTGGAGCAATTTTGATTAAAGCTACTATCCACCCTTTTATCCAATGGGTCATTGCAGAAAATGCTTTAAAAACTTTCTTAAACGGTGCTTTAGTTCGACCATTTCCTAGAACCTTTACATAATTATTGACAACTTTAACAATTTGTCTACATTGTTCTTTAACAATTGCATTAGTTCTTGGTGTTGATTTTGATTCAACTAATGCAGTTGAAAAAATAATGAAAAAAAATGCCAATAAAAATGACAACAGTTAGAGAAAGACGGCACATTGTACTTGCAAAAATTAAAAACATTAGCTGATGCACTGTGATGTCTGAGCAGACATTAGTTTTTGTTTAAATAATTTAATTTTTTAATTTTTTTCAAACGTAACAGTAAATTAAAATTTTTTAATAAAAATTTTTATTAGCAACATTTTATCAAAACAAAAACAAAAATAACAATTGTTGGTAAAAATGTTAGTAAATTTTTCAAAATTTGTTTTTCAAAAAAGATCCTGTTTGACGCGTATTCAAAAATTAATCATAATTAACAAGTATTGTTTAATTGCATGGTGTGATTTTATATTCACAAATTAATTTTTGAAGATTTATATTGTTTGTTATTTCTTGCTTGACCAAATCTTCAAATATTTTTCTTTCTGAAAACTCACTTACTACTAGACTCCACTCAATAACTACAGCGTTCATTTTTTTCAGTTCGTTAAGAAGTCCATCTAATATTGTTTCCAAGTTATAATTTATTTTATTGCTAAAAATCAGTGTTAAAATGTAAGTTTCCATAGGACCACCACTATTAAGCGTGTCAGCAAACTGTTGAAGGGTTGGTTTAAAAGTGTTTTCAATTGTTATAGCTTTAAAAAATTAAAAAGTAGTTACTTATTTGTTTACGCTTATTTTTATGCTTACTGTCTTCGTCACTTAGTTCTGGAGAAATTTGTTTTAAAACTTCAATCCATTCTTGTATCCAATAGGAAATTGCAGAAAAATCTGTAATAATTTCGTAAAATGATGCGTTTGTATGACCATTTCCTAGAACTTCTACAAATTTTCCGACAATGCGAACAATTTTTTCACAATGTTCTTTCACAATTGCTGTTATTTCCGGTGTTTCTTTGAATTCAGCAAATCCTGATACAGAAAAAATGAAAAAAATGCTGCTAAAAATCACAATGGTTAGAGAAAAACGGTGCATTTTGGTTTTAGTTGTAAATTGTTGTTTTGTAATGTCTAATTTAAAAATAATATGGATAAGGATTATATAGCTTTTTGTCCGCCTATTTTATGCAAAACGTGATAACTAATTAAATTTTTTAAACAAAATTTTCCAGCAAATTTTTAATAATTGAAAATGAAAAACACAAATATTATTACTTTAGTACTTGAAAATGTTAGTAAACATTTCAAAAAGTTAGTCTTTCAACAAGTGGCCACCGTCCTCGGTGACTTTCCACGGTGTCAGCACGCTGGCGAATAATCATTTCAATTTCTGCAGCTTTTGGGTTTACAAGTGTGTTCCATCGCTAGCAAAAAAACAAAAATATTAACACAAAATGTCAACAAGCTGTGTAGCTCTTACCTCTACCATCGTTCCCGGAGTCAGAACGAACTTTCCCACGGCGTAAACGGGTACGGCAAGCATCGAAGAGAGCGCCAGAAACCAGCCAAAAGCAATTGCCCACGAGGGAAAGCTGTAGTCGACGTACTTTACCGGTTCGTACTGTACCAGATTGAAGATAAAGATGGCCTACGTGTGAATAAGAAAAATTACTTAACACAATCAAAACATTGCCGTGTTTGTGCTCGTACCAGCGTCAACATAGGCGAGATGTACTTCCAGCAGATAGTCCAAAAGACGGACAACTTCTTACTGCGCATAAACTCCAGCTGGCGGACGAAGGTGTCCATTCCGTAGAACCAGCTGACGGCCACCGTCTCAAAGAAGATCAGACTGAGCAGGGAAAAGCCACTGGCGGCGTAGGTGTCAAAGAGGGTGAACCAGTAGATGCCACCGCGGCTGACCAGCACCAGACCGGCGCCCAGGCCAGCCAGGCTGATGACGCCGAAGAAAAGCGGTCGACGGTGGGCGAGCACGTCGGGAAACTCGTCAATGACGCCCGTGAAGAAGGACTCCAGCTGGACAAACTGAAAAAGTAAACAAAACAAAACAAATGGGTGAGCGAAAAGAGGAAACTGAAAACTGAAAAAGTTACACTGAGGCTTGTTACCTGAGATCCCAGTCCCAGCATCATCATCATGATAAAGAACAAAACAGTCCACAAATGGGCAAAAGGCATCATCAGCGTGGCAGAAGGGTAGACAATAAAGGAAAGCCCGGAGCCGCTCTCCGCCACCTCACTAACATCGACGCCCGCCTGCTGAGACATGAAGCCGATGATGCTGAAGACGATGAAGCCGCTGAAGAAGGCGGTCAGGGCGTTTATAACTGAGACAATGACCGTGTCCCAGAGGACGTCATTGCTGAAACTGTTGTAGCTTGAGAGGGCCGGCCAGGCGCCGACGCCCAGCCCCTGCGAGAAGAAGACCTGCGTGGCGGCGTCAATCCAAACGGTGGGATCCAACAGGCGCCCTAGGTCCGGTTTCAGGTAGTATACGATGCCAGTGAGGGCGCCTTCGAGGGTGATGCCGCGGATGAACAGTACCGTCAGGCAGAAGTAGGGGAAGAGAGCGGTGACGTACAGTATCTTCCCCGTCGTTTTGATGCCCCTGTACATTGCCCAGTAGCAGAGCAGCCACATGAGGGCCAGTGACGCCCAGAGGTACCAGATGACGCCGCCGGAGGTGTCAATGCCCGGCGTCGTCTGGATGACGTGCCTATTCCAGAACTCCTTCACCGGATTGCTGCTGGCAAACTCCTGCGTGTGGTTCCGGCAGATGGCTAGCTGATGGGCGGTAAGCTTTACAGTGCTGCTGCCATTTTGAGCTACTGTGTTGCTCTTAATCTGCAGCAGCTCCAGACAGGAGGCCACAAAGTTGCCCTCCACCTTACAGTGGGCAGTGTTCCAGGCGTTGCTGCAGGTCGCCCAGGGCAGGTCGCCGATGGTGAAGGAGCGCAGGAGGTAGTAGGCGGACCAGGCGATGATGACGATGTAGTAGGCATTGAGCCAGAAGACGAGAATCAGCGAGCTGTAGCCGACCCCCTTCAGCACCGGACATATTGTCCAGATGGTGATGAAACCCCTGCCGAGCAGCTGGCCGAGGGCCGACTCGAGCAGGTAGACGGGCACGCCGGTGAAGACCAGACAGATGAGGTAGGGAATGAGAAAGGCGCCGCCGCCGTTCTTGTAGCAGAGATAGGGGAAGCGCCAGATGTTGCCCAGGCCGACGGCGAAGCCAATGCAGGACATCATGTAGTCCAGCTTGTTGGACCACTCTCTTCGAGGGGCGGCTTTAGTTTCGAGGTCATTAGTTTTGGTAGTATCGGGTGTGCCTGGTGTGGTACTTGCTGTTGTTGCACCAGTGGCGACAGAAGGTTTGGAGTTTAGCGTGGAATTTTCAGTAGAGAGAGACATTTTGGATGTGAAAGTGCCTAAGTTTATTGTGCGTCATACGCTTAAAATCTTTATGCAAAAATGTTCTGCAAAAAAAGTTCTGTTTTTTAGAAATGAGTTAGTTTTTCTACAATTACACGCACTCAGCTGTACAAGTTGCACAAATTACAAACTTTTTTAGTTTTTTTCATTTCCCCCTTTCATCGACATCTGCTGACAGTGAACAGAAAACAACTCCATCTAATAACAATAGCAAAAAATTATCCGATTTTAAAAATTGCTGCCTCTATCGTTGTTTCATGAGTGCAACAATTAAAAACACTCACAACAAGTGCCCAAAAATAGAACTCATAATTGTTATTATTATTAGAAGATAGGGCGGATGGACAGTCGAACAGTTGGGAATGAAACAAAAGAGGAAGAAAGATGGAAGAAGGGGCAGCAGTGAAAGTGGCAAGTGAAAGTGCTGCCTATCAAAGAAAGATAATAGCAGTAGATTTCTAATAAGGATAAGAGCTGGTGCAGCAGCAGCATCAGCAGAAAGAGCCGCATCAGCATCAGCCGCCTGTGGCCATCATTCAACGGCTGACTATGAACGGGTGGACTTCTTCTTCGTGGGTTTCATCGACTTTGCTGCTGATTCAGCTGCTGGTGTTCACACTGTTCGCTGTTTCAAGTGATGGTAAACGACTGTTTTTGTGTGAAAAAAGGTTCACCCCGTGTTTTCCCATCATTTTCAGCTCGCATCCACCCAGCGTACCTGCAGGAGCCTGGTCACTGCGCCTCGCCCACTGACCTTCGACCTCGGTGGATGTCCCGCCTGGCGGACAGTCGTCTGCTGAGCCGCATTTCAATGCCTGGGACGCACGACTCGCTGGCGCTGCACGGCGGCCTCGTCTGGCAGTGCCAGTCGATGCCGCTGGCCGCCCAGCTGGCGGCGGGCGTCAGGGCGCTGGACGTCCGCTGTCGCCACTTGTCCGGCGGCCGCTTCGCCATCTACCACTCCTTCAACTACCAGCAGATTGACTTTGACGGGGTGCTGGCCATTGTGGCCGAGTTTCTGGCGGAGAACCCCAGCGAGACGGTGCTGATGCGCGTCAAGAAGGAGTGGATCAGCGATCCCTCTTTTGGTGGGCCCTCATTTGAGGAGACCTTCCTTCGCTACAGGCAGATGTTCAACGGCCTTTTCTACCAAAGTTCTGAAGGTGGTGGGCACAATGGAGTGGAAAGCTTCAACGCGTTGACGCTGGGAGAGGTGCGCGGAAAAGTGGTCGTTCTGCAGGACTTTGAGACCTCGGAGTGTGATGGAAAGGACGTGGGCTTGCAGGTGGGAAACGGCGGAGATGAAAAGTTGACCCCTACTCACGTGCGTCACCACAAGGTCTACGGGCCGCTGTGGTCTGAGGCGGTCATTCAGGATCAGTTCGCCATTTACACCATCTGGTCGATGTACTACAACAAGTGGGTGCCCATAAAGGAGCACCTTCAGGTGGCCAATGACAGCCTGATCAATTCTACAGCTCCCAATGGGCCAAGTCCTCCGTTCTACATCAACTTCCTCTCCGCCTCGGTGGGCGTCATGCCGTACTTTGCCGCCTCGGGCAACGTCGCCTGGGGCACCGACGGCGAGCGGCAGTACTTCGGGCTGATCAGCGGCACCTCGACGCACCAGTACGACGACTACCCGCGGGAGAAGTGCGTCCTCGACAATCGCTACTGCATCGTTCACTTTGAGGGCATGAACATGCTCACCTGGGAGCTGCTCACTCAGCGGAAGTACGCCTTTGTCGGCATCGTTTTTGCCGACTTTCCCGGCTGCGGACTGCTGCAGGCGATCATTGATGTCAATTTTTAGCTTTTTGAAAAAATGTTAACTCTAATCCTTTCAGTTAATTCTATTTTCTAATTTGTCATTTTTGTTCTATTCTATATAGTTTTTAATTTGTTGTTTTCCATTTTGACTAACAATCTAATCTAACTTTACTAAAAAAATGATGTTTCTCTCTCTGCACGCATTTTTTTGCTTCTATAAATTACATCGTTCAAGATATCGAGAAACGGTTTTCACACAACAAACAAGCTAAATGGCATCTTTCAAATGATACCAAACTTGAGGTGATTCGAACACCGGGTGCATTTTTAAGATCGTAATTTCGAACTTCCCGAATAAGTTCTATACGATTTGTTTTGACTCTAAAAAATACACTGTGAAAGTTATCGAGTTGTGGTTTTTGCCTAAATACTAAGCTAACGGATACCTATTTACTGGCGTTAAACTCAACAGGATTTGAATTTTGAAAGTAATTATTACGGCCAGTTAAAAATTTCATATATTAATTCCATATGTTTTTTTGTGTTTACATTTATGATTCTATAAATTACATCGTTCAGGATTTAAAAACTCAGTTTTACCTTAAAGCACTGCAAAGTAATGCCTATCTAACGGTATTAAGTTGAGGTTAATTTGGTTAACCCAAGTAATTATTATGACCAGTTACAAATTTCATAAAAATTCTTATATTAATTCCA